>ENA-UOYA01004929-UOYA01004929.1-activated-sludge-metagenome-genome-assembly--contig:-NODE-4929-length-10852-cov-6.111976_pt1 | contig 10852 bp, 6 predicted proteins | sample MGYA00238163_ERZ764804 | MGnify/ENA primary metagenome ERZ764804 (study PRJEB28919, sample SAMN05720223) | activated sludge metagenome | isolation source: Anaerobic digester | place: Hong Kong...
ACTTCCTAAGTCAGTAATTTTAAGTGACCATGTGCCATTAGCTGATCCTGTTAATCCTGCAAATGATCCCGCTGATGGTACAAAACTTCCCGTAAATGGTGCTGTTCCATTTGCAATGGATGTTCCTGATGATACAAATTTGGTGCGGATAAAATTATCGCCTGATGTACCTACATTACTTGCTAAAATAATTGATGAACCCGATGGAGATATTAATTCGATTTTTAAGTCGCCATCATAAGTATGCGTTAATGAATCTATGGTGACTGAAATTATTGAATTGGCATTCGTACTTCCGTTGATGTTAATATTACTGCTAACACCTGCATTCGGATAGTCAGGTAATGCTAAGGCAGTTGAATTACTTCCAGAATTTTGTCCTTGACCACTTGCAGATGCATTAGCATTTAATTGCACCGAACCTCCATTGCAAATTGTTGTGCCTCCGGTTGCGGTAACGCTTGGCGATGCACTAACAGATACAACCGCTGTGGCAAGTCCACTACATCCTGATGCATCAGTGATAATACATGAATATATTCCATTGTTGGCTGATGATGCATTTGGGATTGTAGGATTAGCAATTGTAGAGGTGAATCCTCCTGGTCCTGACCAAGAAAAGGTTGTTCCTCCCGCAGCAGTAAATTGAATTGTTGATCCCGAACATGTTCCTCCAACTACCGATGCTGTTGCTGCAGAATTTAATGGAGCTCCAACAACACCTACAGCGTCCCACGCATTTTTTGTAGAGAAGGATTCAGAAGAGCAATTTCCGAATATATCATTAGCTGCTTTTACTGCATAGTATGCAGCATCCGCATATTGTGATCCACTTGTTAAATAGAATGTATTGTTTCTATAAGCAATTTGTCTTGCTTTGTTCATTGTGATTCCAGCAACATTGTAAGAAAACCCTACATCATTCGTTCCAACACCTCCTGTACATAATAAGTAATACCAGAAATTTTGAACTCCGCTATTGTAATGTACTCCTCCATTGTCTCCCGTTCCTGTATACCAGTTTGTGCCATGGTATGTGTCAGGATCGCCCGCTAAATTTGGATTATTCATATAACGAATACCATCACCTGATGTAGCAGGAGTATAACTTTGATCTCCTAACGTCCAGTTAGCTGTTGATGGACGAGCAAAGAAATCTGTTGATATTCCAAAAATGTCGGAGAAAGATTCATTTAACGCTCCTGATTCATAAGAATATGTCAAGTTGGAAGATGTGCTTGTTACTCCATGCGATAATTCATGTGCACAAATGTCTAATTCAGTTAATGGTGAAAATGTAGATCCGTCACCGTCGCCATAAGTCATTACCGAACCATTCCAAAATGCGTTGTTATAAGACGTTGAATAATGTACATATGATTTTAAAATCCCACCGGCATTATTATAGCTATTGCGATTATGTGCAGCTAAGTAGTAATCGTAAGTCATCTCTGCTCCCCAATGCGCATCGTATGCTGCATTATCTTGATTTGTGGTTGCAGTAAATGCTTTAGAAGTACTATTAAAATCAACCGCTGTTGCGTAGTTGGTTCCGTTCTGAAGATTATATGTTTCTACTCCTGATCCTCTTCCTGTTTCTCTTAAACGATAACTGGTAGCACTCACACTATCAATTTTTATTGCTTGTGTTCCGCTATATTTCGTAGCTGCGGTACCGTTAGTTGTTATCGTACAAATTTTATTTTCTTTGAATTCTACTTTTCCAGTTTGAGCATTTACATAAATTAACCAACGCTCATGTGGTTGCTTTGAATAAACATCGAATTGCCAGCATAAATTGGTTCCTTGTTTACGATCGCCATTTAATGATGGTAATACAACTAACTCACCGCGAGGTGCAGCATTAGTCGCTGAGCCACCCGATAAAATTCGTTGTTCCTCTTCTGAACATTGCCACAAATACTTTGAAGCATGAATATTATTTAAAGCAGCTGCTAAAGCTTGTTTTTCAGTTAATGTGGGAGTAGTGCTTAACGATAAGTGATCAAAAAACATCCCGTTAGCGGCAACAACTCTTCCTTGTTTTTCATGTAAAATGTACTCACCAGTAATTACTTTAATGTTTTTGTAAAATTGCTGATAGCGTGAATGGTTCATTCCTAAATCATCACGATCACTTCTAATTACTTTCCAACTATCATTCGATGTACTTCCTAAGATAGTAGTTAGTCCTTCCATTCCGGCAGATGCAGAAATGAAAGAGCCGGTTTTGAACTCGACATAGAGTGGTGCCTTTGAACGAGCGTCATAACGAAGTTCTTTGGCGTTGGCATTTATTTGTTCTGCCGCCCTTCCGCTGAGGACTTGTGACTTGGCTGATGTCAGCGTTAGCATCAGCAAACATCCGGTAAGAATTTTCTTCATAATTATTGGGTTTGTTTTGGTTGAATGGCTCTTATCGGTAAGGGACGATAAGAACCAATAAATTTATGATTTTATGTCATAGCCCCGACATACTATGATGATTTTTTTTGCTTTTTTCCATAAAAAGGCCGTTTTTTTACATTTCGTAAGTGTTTCTTGTTTTTAAATATCCCAATTTCATCACATTTACCTTGTTACTGTTGTATTTTTGCAACTCAATTTTTTAAAACATGGAATACAGGAAACTTGGTAATACAGGCATTCAAATTAGTGCACTCTCATTAGGGTCATGGCTTACTTTCGGAAAGCAAATTGAAAATACGCTCGCAGAAGAGTTAATGATAAAGGCTTACGATAATGGAATCAATTTTTTTGATAATGCAGAGACTTATGCTCGAGGTAAAAGTGAAGAGGTAATGGGAAATATTCTTCATAAGTTGAAATGGAGTCGTAGTTCATACATGGTATCTAGTAAAGTTTTTTTCGGGTATGAAGAGAATAAACCTAACCAACGCGGATTGAGTCGTAAACATATTTTAGAGGGATGTGAAGCAGCATTAAAACGATTGCATGTTGATTATATCGATTTGTTTTTTTGTCATCGTCCCGATAAAAATACGCCCATTCTTGAAACCGTTCAAGCAATGAATACTTTGATTCAGCAGGGTAAGATTTTGTATTGGGGAACTTCTGAATGGAGTGCTCAAGAAATTCTTCAAGCGCATCTGGAAGCCGAACGTCATCATCTCATAGCTCCTGTAATGGAACAACCCCAGTATAATATGTTAGAGCGGAAGAAAATGGAAGACGATTACTTGCATATTTTTAGATATCAAGGAATGGGGACAACAATTTGGTCGCCTTTGGCCAGTGGATTATTATCCGGAAAATATCTTAATGATGATCCTGCTGATACTCGATTAGATATGGAGGGATTAGAATGGTTGCGCGATAGAAATTTGACGGAAGATAGATTGAAAAAAGTAAAATCAATTAAATCTATCGCAGATGATTTAAGTATTTCAATGCCACAACTAGCGATTGCTTGGTGTTTAAAAAACAACAATGTTAGCACAGTAATTTTAGGTGCTAGCAAAGTAAAACAACTGGAAGAAAATTTAGATGCAGTAAATAAATTGCATTTGCTTTCACCCGATATTATGATGCAAATTGATGAAGTGCTTTCTAACAAACCAATTATACCTGAATTTTAATTGAGCACTTTAAAACAAATTACTGTTAACGATACTGTTCTGAATTATTCAGATATAGGTAATGGTGTGCCATTTATTTTTGTTCATGGTGCAGCTGCTAGTTGTAATCATGTAGTGTATTTGCAAGATGATTTGAGAATGCATGCTCGTGTTATAAGTTATTCTCAGCGATTTCATTTGCCGAATAATCCGAATGATAAAGGCGTGTTTGGTCCCGATCAACATGCTAAAGATTTAATTGCGCTGATAGAGGCTTTGCATATTGATAAGGCCGTTGTATTCGGACATTCATACGGCGCATTGGTTGCAACTACAGCAGCCATATTATCGCCGGAAAAAGTTATGCATCTTTTTCTTGCAGAGCCTACTCTTCCATTATTGATAAATAATCGCCCTGAATACACGAATATTGTTGATGTTCGTAAAGAAACCTTCGATGTTATTAAGCAAACATTTCTTTCAGGTAATCCTGCTAACGCAGTAAAGCAATTGCTCGATTATGCAATAGGAGGGAAGGGTTTCAATACTTTGCCCGAAGAAATTCGTCGTGATATGATTGCCAATGCAGCTGCATTATATCAATTAGTTTTTAATCAAGTCCCACCTGAAATTTCTACTCCTGAAAATATTGCTAATCTTAAAATGCCAGTATCTATCTTATTGGGAGAGAAATGTACTCCTATGTATTCAGCTGTAAGTCTTGAATTGAAGCGCCTGATTCCTTCTGCGGTTATTCATTATTTTAATGATGTAGCACATGACCTGATTTATAATGCGGCAGAAGATTGTGCGCAAGTAGTTGTTGAAGAATGTAAATGGGTGTAATTACGACATTTTAAGCCTTAATAAGGTGTGGCGCGTCTCTTAGAGCGAAATAAAATTTTCTCTCTGAAAATCAATCATTATCGAGTGCTTTGTCGATTATTCAATGAAAGTATGATTTTGTCCCTTTTTTTGAAGGTAGGCATTTCTATTATTACGATATTTTTTGGTCTTTCAAAGGCTTTTCATAAATAAATTTTATCAACCCGAATTTTGTTGAAAAGTGTACCCGATTGTGAAAAAATAGTCCTTGGGAACGACGTTATCTTTAACGTGATTTGTAACCGGCTCACCAAGCATACCCTGATTATCGGAATGTGCTGGTTTTCAAACTCAAACACGTTTCGTGCATACTTGAAAGCAACAGAAAACCGTTGCAGGCCTTATTGTCCCCAATTTTAGGGGAATTTGAGAAAAGAAGAAAAAGAGTAAAAGCATATTTATTAAAGTAAAAGTACCTAACCTAATTTTTAAACTTAGTATAAACGCCTGACCGTATGTTCGTTATTAAAAGAGATGGGAAGAAAGAAACCGTGAAATTTGACAAAATCACGGCGAGAATTCAAAAACTTTGCTATGGCTTGTCGCCTGACCATGTTCAAGCGGCTCTAGTAGCTCAAAAAGTGATTGAAGGAGTCTTCGATGGCGTAACTACCACTGAATTAGATAATCTAGCTGCAGAAACGGCTGCATCTTTAACTACGCGTCACCCCGACTTTGCGCAGTTAGCATCACGTATTGCAATTTCTAACCTTCATAAGAATACAAAGAAGGGCTTTACGGATACAATGCGTGACCTTTATAATTACATCGATCCTAAAACAGGAAAGAAAGCTTCCCTAATTGCGGAAGATGTAATGGAGGTAATCGAAGCTAATGCTGATTTATTGGATTCAAGTATTATTTATGACCGCGATTTCGGTTATGATTATTTCGGATTCAAAACATTAGAGAAGTCATACTTATTACGTGTTAACGGTAAAGTGGTTGAAAGACCTCAACATATGTTAATGCGTGTTTCGGTTGGTATTCATAAAACTGATGTGGATGCAGCTATCGAAACGTATAACTTAATGAGTGAACGTTGGTTTACACATGCAACTCCAACGTTATTTAATGCAGGTACTCCAAAACCTCAGTTAAGTTCTTGCTTCTTATTACAAATGAAGTCGGATAGTATCGAAGGAATTTATGATACATTAAAAAATACTGCTCAGATTTCTCAATCTGCTGGCGGTATCGGTATCAGCATTCATAATATTCGTGCTACCGGTTCTTATATCCGCGGAACAAACGGAACAAGTAATGGTATCGTTCCAATGTTACGTGTGTTTAATGATACAGCACGCTATGTAGATCAAGGTGGTGGAAAACGTAAAGGTTCATTCGCTGTTTACTTAGAGCCATGGCATGCCGATATCTTCGAATTCCTTGAGTTAAAGAAAAATCATGGTAAAGAAGAAATTCGTGCCCGCGATTTATTCTACGCTCTATGGATTAGCGATTTATTCATGAAGCGTGTGAAGGAAGAAGGCGAATGGAGTTTATTCTGCCCGAATGAAGCTCCGGGATTAGCTGATTGCTACGGAATGGAATTCGAAATGCTTTATACGAAGTATGAGCAAGAAGGAAGAGCAAGAAAAACGATTCCTGCTCGTGAATTATGGACAGCCGTTCTTGAATCTCAAATTGAAAGCGGTACTCCGTACATTCTTTATAAAGATGCTTGTAACGAAAAGAGTAATCAGAAGAATTTAGGAACGATTAAGAGTTCTAACTTGTGTACAGAAATTATTGAGTACACTGCTCCTGATGAAATCGCAGTTTGTAACTTGGCTTCAATTGCATTACCTCGCTTTGTAATCAACGGAAAATTCGATCACCAAAAGTTATTCGACATCACTTACGTGGCAACGAAAAACTTGAATCGTATCATCGATGTGAATTATTATCCTGTTGAAGAAGCGAAAACAAGTAATATGCGTCACCGTCCTATCGGATTAGGTGTTCAAGGATTGGCAGATGCCTTTATCATGTTGCGTTATCCATTCGAAAGCGAAGAAGCAAGAATGTTGAATCGCGAAATTTTCGAAACGATCTATTATGCTGCTTTAACTGCATCGAAAGATCTTGCAATGAAAGAAGGAGCTTATTCAACTTACGAAGGATCTCCTGTTTCAAAAGGAATTTTACAGTTCGATATGTGGAACGTAAAACCAACCGATCGTTGGGAGTGGGATGTGCTGCGTGAGGAAATTAAAAAATATGGTGTACGCAACTCTTTATTGGTTGCTCCAATGCCAACAGCTTCTACTTCTCAGATCTTAGGGAATAACGAATGTTTCGAACCATACACTACAAATATTTATAATCGTCGTGTTTTAAGTGGTGAGTTCATCGTTGTAAACAAACATTTATTGATGGATCTTGTTCGCCTTGGATTATGGACGAACGATATGAAGAATAAAATCATTGCTTCTAATGGTTCAGTTCAAAATATTCCTGAGATCCCTCAAGATATTAAAGAGTTGTACAAAACAGTTTGGGAAATCAAACAACGTACAATTATCGATATGGCAGCCGATCGTGGTGCCTTCATCTGCCAAAGTCAATCGCTGAACTTGTTTATCGCTGAACCGAATTTTGCTAAACTTACTTCAATGCATTTCTATGCATGGGAAAAAGGATTGAAAACAGGTATGTACTATCTAAGAACAAAACCTGCTGCAACAGCAATCAAATTCACAGTTGATAAGCAATATGAAATGATGCCTCAAGCAGTAGAAGCAGTAACAGTTACATCGGCTTCAGTTCCCTCTCCTGTAACTGAATCGTCAGCAACTATCAACGATGTTACAACAACGTTCGTAGACAACGCAAACGATCAAATCTCTTGTTCACTCGATAATCCTGACGGATGCTTGATGTGTGGAAGCTAATTCAATCAAACCACAATAATGAAAGCCCGGTCAATTTATTTTGATCGGGCTTTTTATTTAAACGTCCCATTGGGACAGGCAGCGCTCGCAAAGAAAAGGCTAGTCGAGTAGTATTCTAAGGGTATTTTAACGGAGCAACGATTGCTACCCAAATTTTTCTCCCATTGTTTTTTTCTATTCAATGGTATTTAAACTCTTGAATCTTGCCTCATTTATTCAATTCCCATAAATTTACAGTATGAAAAAAGCACTATCTATTGTCTTCTTCTTTTTATTGCCAATTCTTACATTGCCCCAAAGTACTTCAATTTTGTTTGTGGGAAATAGCTATACGTACGTTAACGACTTACCGCAATTGGTAAAAGATATTGCTCTTAGTAAAGGGGATAGTGTAACAACTGATATGTCGGCACCCGGAGGATATACTTTTCAAAATCATACTACCAATGCAACTACTCTAGCAAAATTAAATTCCGGCTTATTCGATTTTGTTGTGCTTCAAGAGCAAAGTCAATTGCCTTCTTTTCCTCCTTCTCAAGTTGTAAGCGATGTTTATCCTTATGCTCATCAGCTCGATAGTATAATTCACAAAGCCAATAGCTGCGCTACAACGGTTTTTTACATGACATGGGGAAGAAAGTATGGAGATGCGTCTAACTGTAGCGCATATCCGCCAATTTGCACTTATAGCGGTATGCAAGAGCGATTACGCGAAAGTTATATGACAATGGCCGATTCGAATAATGCATTGGTTGCTCCTGCCGGGATGGCATGGAATACTTCTTGGTCTGCCGATTCATCTATTAACTTATGGCAATCCGATAATAGTCATCCTAGTTTAGAAGGGAGTTATCTCACCGCTTGTACTATGTATGCAACTATCTTTAGAAAAAGTCCGGTGGGTGCTTTCATTCCGGCCTTGCTAGATTCAACTACTGCTTCTTTCTTGCAAGATGTAGCTTTGCATACTGTTCTAGATAGTTTAGTAAATTGGAATATTGGCGTGTTCGATTGTAAGGCCGATTTCTCTTTTAGTGTAAATCAATTAACAGCTCAGTTTTCAAATCAGTCGCAAAACGCTTTGTCCTATCATTGGAATTTCGGAGATGGTTCTGTTTCTACTTCTGTAAATCCTCAACACGCATATTCATCTTCCGGTAACTATAATGTTTCTCTTGTTGTTGGCGACAGCTGTAAGATTGATTCAATATCAAAAGTAATTACCGTAACAACTACAGGAATTTCTACTCCCAATAATGATGCTCTTAATTTGATTAATATCGGGAGTAATATTTATCTTTTGAAGAATATTCCATCAGCTGCGAGTTATTACATCACAGATTATACAGGAAAAGTAATTGAACATGGTGTTGTAGGAAATGGAGAGTTCTCGTTCGATTTAAGAAAGTTTACTGCAGGATATTATTTACTGCAAATAAATTCCGGAACCAATAAATCATTCCCTTTACAGGTAAAATAAATTCTTACTGCATTTCTTCAAAATAGTTTTTTCCTTCTTTGCTGATTCCAATTGGAAAATCTACTCTTGACTTCCAATCGTCGGTTGTTAAGATTTCTACTTCAGGATCCGTCATTCTTTTTTCAAAAAGTGCTCTGCATTTTTCAATTACCGTTTGCTCTAAGTTAGAGTTGGTGATTTTGAAGAAATCAACCGTGTGCGAAGGGATATGCAATAAAAGTATTTGAGTAAAGCCATCTATTTCATAAACATCTAACACTTTGAAAAAAGCACCGGCATTCAAAACCATCATTCCATATTTCGATACTTCCGGTTGGACTTTACCTAAATCCGCTGCTTTTGAACTGGCAATTAAATAGCGCGTATTTCCTGTTGGATGCCCTCCTAGGTATGAACAATCTGTAAAGGCAGGTTCTAGTATAATGCTACCTTTCTTATAGCGTGAAATTAATTCAGACGATAAATCTGTATCACGGTAATATAAAGTTAATCCCGGGAAAACTTCGTTGATTATCGCTTCTACTTCTTCGTTTGTCATATTCTGTTTTATTATAAAAGCCTCGACGAAATTTTCTGTTCCGTCGAGGCTTCTAGCTTATCTATTATTGTGCTTTTATTAAAACTCTACTTCCGTAGTTTGTTCTTCTTTTCCTCTCATAAAGTGAACTGTTGCTTTTTCGCCTTTGTTGAATTTGCCAAGGGCTTTCATATAGCTCATCATATCAAGTACTTTAATTTCTCCAATTTGTGTCACAACATCCCCTGCTTTCATTCCTGCTTTTGATGCCGGTTTTCCTTCAGTAATTCCATCAATACGCATTCCTGATCCTTCAAATGCATAATCAGGTACCACTCCTAATGTTACTTTGAATCGCGGTGCATCTTCGTTATTATCATCTTTTGTTTTTATGAAATTGGCTTTGCCTTTATCATTTAATTTCTGAATTACTTGTACTATGTAATCAATGATTCTAGCCTCTCCCATATAGTTGATTAAATTTTCATCATCACTAGGCTTATGATAATCACTATGTGTTCCGCTGAAGAAATGTACAACAGGTACATTGTTTAAATAAAAAGATGTGTGATCAGATGGCCCTACTCCTGAATCTGTTGTCTTTGTTTTTAAACTATCAATTGTAATGTGCTCCATAGCGATCTTCCAAAAATCACTAGTTCCAACACCATTGATTAATAGTGTGGGCTCTTCCGACTTTAATCGTCCAACCATATCCATATTAATCATGTAATTCATTTTTTCTAATGCTAATGTTGGATGCTTTACAAAATATCCCGACCCTAATAATCCTTTTTCTTCTCCTGAATAGGCCATGATAAGGTAGTTGTTACCTTTCAAATTACTTTGCTTTAAATATCTCGCAATTTCAATTAATGCCGCAACTCCACTTGCATTATCGTCAGCACCGTTGTGAATAGCTGGTTCTCCTCTGTAAAGTGAACCATCGCCTCCCATTCCTAAGTGATCGTAGTGCGCCCCAATTACAACTGTATTTTCTGATTTGTTATCGATAAACCCAATTACATTGTGCCCCTTTCCTTCTTCTTTTTCAAATTTAGTTTTAACGCTAATCGCAACTCCATCTTTCTTTAAACTTGCTCCTGCTTCTCCTTTTACAAATACTACGGGAATTGATGTTGCAGTAATTCTTTTTGAATAATCCATTTCAGGATCTTTTTCTTCTGCATCGGTGTTTACAAAAATCACTCCTATTGCACCATGCTTAATTGCATTTTCAATCCTAGTTCTGATGTCAGCATCATCTTGATATTTTGTATGCGGACCTGCATGGTCAGGTGTTCCATACTCCATAACAAATATTGCTTTTTCTTGCGTTTTTAATCCTTTATATGAATCGTATTGTTGCTTTTCTGAAACAATACCAAACCCAACATTAAGCGTATTCCCTTCAATCGATCCTTCAGAAGAGTAGGGTAGAAGGAAGAAATCTTTTTAGCTTCAAGTTGTTTTCCTGCAATTGTAAAACTGCAAG
>ENA-UOYA01004931-UOYA01004931.1-activated-sludge-metagenome-genome-assembly--contig:-NODE-4931-length-10851-cov-5.297610_pt1 | contig 10851 bp, 10 predicted proteins | sample MGYA00238163_ERZ764804 | MGnify/ENA primary metagenome ERZ764804 (study PRJEB28919, sample SAMN05720223) | activated sludge metagenome | isolation source: Anaerobic digester | place: Hong Kong...
GAACCTGCGACCTTGTGGTTATGAGCCACACGAGCTGCCACTGCTCTACCCCGCAATAAACCAGTGCTAATTCTACACTTTTCTTATCTGTTAGTCAAGGTAACTAGCTGTTACTTTGTTTATGAAGAAAGAAGTTTATCCAATCTTGCCAATTTTGAATGAACTTTGGTGCTGTACGGACAGCCACTATCTCTGCCGGTGGCTCTGCCTCGGGATGTGTATATTTTTGGCTAACGTCAGACGAAACTTGTATGAGTTTTTCCCCAGGTAATGATTTCCCAAAATACTTGCGAGCTGCTAAATCTAAGTACGCATCAGTCTTGAAATACTCGTTTTTAAGGTTCTGATTTTTATTAGTCTGATCTTGAATAGTAACTTCTTGCTCGAGCTGACTGATTTGTTTTTCGAGCTCATAATTCTTTTGAATAATCTTTATACTACTCCAGGTAACAGAGAGCGCGATGATAAAAACCGCATATAAGCCCAAGTTTCTGGTATCAAAAATTGATTTTAAGGTAGTACTATTTTTAATTTTTTGGAACATGCCGTAGATATATTATATAACATCTGTAAAAACTACCTAGTTATAAGGTATAATCAAAAAGCTAATCACGGGGGTGTAGCTCAGTGGTTAGAGCAGTCGGCTCATAACCGATTGGTCCCTGGTTCAAGTCCAGGCACCCCCACCAACTAAAAAAGACCCTAAAAGGGTCTTTTTTAGTTAAAGTGCAGGTAAGACTACCAGCTCTTTTTACGGAATGAGCCGCGATCATCGCTACGACCACCACCGCCGTAGTCACGACGTGGTTTGTCTTCGCGAGGACGTGCTTCGTTTACAACGATTTCACGACCATCGAGCTCTTTACCGTTCATTGCAGCTTCAGCAGCTTTACCTTCTTCATCGTTTTCAAATTCAACGAATCCAAAGCCTTTGCTACGGCCGCTATCGCGATCTTTTACAACAGTTGCGCTAACAACCTTGCCAAATTCGCTAAAAGCAGCTTCTAGTGAAGCGTCGTCGGTTGCCCATGCTAGGCTACCAACAAATAATTTATATGCCATGTACGATTTATAACCTTATATTCTTAAAATAACCGCAAGTACGACCCTGTCTGTTCCTTGCGTTTTTTCGAACTTAAGAGGAGACAAAACCTTGCTACGCCCAGTTAAGCACACAAAGCTCTATCTGTACAGCTGATTTTATATACATTGTATCTTACTGGCAGCGATTCCGATTGCTTCGCTCCAGCTAGGAAACGGATGAATAGTATTGGCTACATCACAGGCATAGCGGCGATATTTAATTGCAAATGACAGTTCGCTCACCATTTCACTTGCGTAAGGGGCGACAATACTTGCCCCAAGCAAAATACCAGTGTGAGTCGCAGTTAGCTTTACGAACCCTGCAGAATAGTTGCTCGTTATTGCTTTACCCAAGATGCCAATGGGGGCAATTGCGGTTTGGTAGGGAACGCCAGTCAGTTTTAATTCGTGTTCTGATGCGCCAACAACAGCAATTTCTGGTTGTCCAAAAAATACTTTTGGTATAGCCGTGTAATCCATCACTACTTTTTTACGATGATACAGATTATGCGTGGCTACCTTTGCTTGCTGCATAGCGGCATGAGTCGTGCAGTGTTTGCCCGTAACATCACCAGCTGCGTATATATGCTTTTTATTGGTTTGCATATATCGGTTGACGCGAATGCCTTCGTCGGTAAAGTACACGCCTGCATTTTCGAGCCCCATATCAACATTGGGGGTCTTACCGGATGCGATCATGATTTCTTCTATGGCAATACGATGCTGCTGCCCATGTTGCTCAAAGGTCACCACCTTACGTTTTTCTTTGCCGCTTACTGCTGTTACCCGGGCGACGGTATGGACTTTAACACCTCTGTCTTCAAGTGCAGCTGCAGCTGAGTCACCAACTTCTGGATCTTCATGTGGGAACATGTGCAGGCCAGATTCAATAACATGAACCCTGCTGCCAAAGGCACTCAGTATTTGTGCATATTCGTAAGCTACCGCACCGCCCCCGATGATACAGATGCTTTTAGGTATGCTCACCAGGCGGGATGCTTCTTTATAGGTAATATAGCCGGTCTCTTGTAAGCCTTTAATACTTGGAATTCGAGCCGAACTACCGCTTGCGATTAAAAAAGCTCGCGCCGAATAGCGCCTAAGCCCAACGCTAACTATCCACGGATTAATAAAGTGCGCGTGACCTTTAATAATAGTGATGTGCTCGGAACGAAATGCGTTTGATTCATTACCAGCCCCAGTAGCTTGTACGGCAGCATTCTTCCATGCCTGGACCGAGCGATAGTTGTAAGTAGTCGTACCGGGTCGTACGCCAAACCCGCTGGCTGTATGTACGGTTTCTAGGGTTGCCGCCGAAGCAAGTAGCGCTTTTGTTGGCACGCAGCTTGTATTAGGGCAGTCACCACCAAGCACGTCTGCCTCGATAATACCAACACGCTTACCATCTGCTGCGGCTAAATGAGCCGCCACACCGCCGCCCGAACCACTACCCACCACAATGAGGTCGAAGTCGTAATTAATTGGTTTTTTATGTCGAGTAGTATACATAAGCGTTATCTTTACCACATTATACGATGATGCAGGTACAAGTAGCCAGCATGTGGATTAATTTCAGTTAAATATAAACCAGCTTGTTTGCGGATATCATTGGCCGTGACCTCGCTTTTGTTTGCAATCCAGCGTGTTATATCAGTAGAAATCTCTTCGGCCACAAGTTCCGCGGTTGCTGTTGATTCGTGGGCACTCAGGCATGCTGCATACATGCTGGCGTATAGCTTACGTATATCAAAAGCCTCTATAGTACGGTTTCGTTTAACAACATGCTTCATCATAGTGCGATTGTCCCATTCAGTGATAAAAGTATGAGCCAGCTCAAAAAGATACCAGATAGCCCAAGTACAAGTCGAAACGTACCTTTGCTGTCTTCCTTCCATTTTATGACTGAGCTTAGGGTAAGCCCACGCAGGTAGGCAATAAAGATGATAATCAGTGGCAAGAGTATCATGCCCGCAAAACAAGCCATAAACGTAATTTTGTATGGGTGCGAGAGCGCAACCAGTGCAGAAACAAGTAGCAATGGTATGCCAATACTTGGAACTGTTGCATATGCAGTAATAAACCCAAGTATGGTGGCACTTGTGGGGTCATTTTTTTTAACCGTGTAGGTATGTAATGTACGTGCTAATCTGCTCGAAATATCCCTGTGGGAACCATACCAATAGTAATCTTTAATCGAAACGATCCCCCATACAATGCCAACGATGCTTAGTAGTAGTGAGACGTTCAATTGCACCGTTGCGGGTAGTGCAACTAATAACGAAACCAACAAAAATCCGGCTATGGCAATAATAATGAAAAGCGTAATCAAGTACGATAGGGCAATAACATGGCGCTCTGCCCGTGTATGCCCCTTGCCGGTAGACCCCATAAGCAGGGCGACACAAATAGCGATAGTGGTGGGGTTAAACGAAAATAGCATACCCGACACGATAACAAGTAGTAGCAGGGATGATTCACTCACAATGCCGCTCCGGTGGTGACGTACGTATCATCGTTGACGTTATGGATGTGCATATAGGCTGTCGTCCATAAAAGCGTGCTCGTAATTAGTATTAAAAGCACTACAAAAAAGAAAGCAATGCGTTTAGTGTGGGGATTCTTGCGTAGTGCATTTGTTACGACAATTAGTAGCAATAGCACAATCACACTACCCATCACTGCGCGTACGCTTAGCAGTATAACGGCTTCATTTGCTTGCGCAATCTGCACGGTGCCCATTTTCGTTTTGCCCTCTTTTGTTAAAAACTATATCATTGATATAAGCACTACCGCAATAAATATATGGGGAAACACACAAGTCTTACTAGCCAAAAGCCATGGTACACACAAACCGAGAGTGAGGTCTGTGCCTTTTTTGATGTTGATAAAGAGCGGGGATTGTCAAAAAAGGATACGCTTACTCGGCTCGCTCGCTTTGGAGTAAACAGGGACATCAAGCTGCCAGAAGCACTGCAAAAGCTGTTGACGGTTACGGTACTTCGCGAGGCAAAGCAACAACAGATCGCATTTAATCAAGTTGCTTTGGGTGACATTGTTGTGGTGCGGGCTGGTAACAGAGTGCCGGCAGATATAAGGCTTCTTAAAGTCAGTGGGCTTACCGTTAATCAAAATCAACTTACCGGTGAGGTATTACCAGCGGCAAAAAACACGTTTGGGCTAACTGAATTAGCAAAGCCAATCGCCCAAAAATGTATGTTATTTGCCGGCAGCTACGTTGAGTCTGGCATTGGCATGGGAATCGTGGTTGCCAGAGGTGCAGATACGCAACTCGCAAAATCACCCGCATCAAAAAAATCACGCATTAAGCCAACTATTAAGGGCAGTGTTATTGCTCGCCGTTTACGTCGGTTTGGCATTGTCGTGCTCAACCAAAGGGCTTTAGCTGATTTTCGGCGTATAAATACGGTTATTATTGCTGCTCCGTGTAGCGATGCTACCATAGTTGAACTTATTCGTAAGGTGCAGCTGACGCGGAATATTGACTGTAAATTTGTAGTCAGCCCTAGCCAAGCCGATCGACTTAGCAAAGAATTATCTGCCCAGGTGTACAATGCTGCCACTAAAAATACAGATATTTTTGACGCCCAATTTATTACCCATCTAGATGAAGTTAACTCATTAGATATCGCACGTATGCTTACGCATCATGCGCGTAAGGTTCTATGGCTCAGTGACGGCACGACGCGCATACGCGCCATGGCAATGGCTACAATTTCGATGGTTGTTGGGCAGGGCGGGCGCGATGATATTATCTTGTCGGCTGATATCGTTGGATCGAGAGTTTCGCCCCTGATATTAACACGTATTTTATACAACAAAAAATAAGCATAAGACTATTGACAAATTGGCGAAATATGTATACAATGACACCATTGCCGTAAAAAAGCAAAAATCAAAAACAAAACAACAGGAGTATTACCATGAGCGATCTTGGTATTAGCTATGAGCTTACTCCTACAAGCGATCAAGCCATTCTGAGCATTGATGCTCTTTTGGTCTAACGGGCGTAGGCGTAATCGCTCTTAAAACACTCATCAAATTGATGAGTGTTTTTGTTATTTAGGGCTGGTTTAACAGATACAGATATGCTATAGTAAGCGAGCTTATATGGCGGCGTAGCTCAGTTGGTTAGAGCGTAGGACTCATAAGCCTAAGGTCACAGGTTCGATCCCCGTCGCCGCTACCAAAACAAGGGCCCCACGAATGTGGGGTTTTTGTTTTGCTAACTGGTATTATTATTTTGAATGAGTGAATATATCTCCTTACCAGCTGGTACATATATAGTTGCGGTGTCAGGCGGCGTAGATTCTGTCGTTCTACTTGATATGCTCGCGCATATTGCCGATGTGCAACTGGTTGTTGCACATTTTGATCATGGGATACGGCAAGAATCGGCAGATGATGCACAATTTGTTGCCAAACTTGCAAAAAAATATAACTTGTCGTTTGAATCAGAACGAGCCGAGCTTGGGCCCGATGTTAGTGAGGCAATCGCACGACAGCATCGCTATGCGTTCTTAAGAAAGGTTGCAAAAAAATATGCAGCCACCGCGCTTATCACCGCACATCACCAAGACGATGTGATCGAAACAAGCATGATTAATATTATTCGCGGTACTGGCCGTAGCGGCTTATCCTCGCTAAGCAGCACAAACGAAATCATTAGGCCACTTCTACAGATCCCAAAGGCAGAACTTATTAGCTACGCAAACGAGCGCGATTTAAAGTGGCGCGAAGATAGCACGAATAACGACACGAAATATTTACGTAATAAAATTCGTCATAAAGTCGTGGCCGAAATGACGCTCCAGCAACGCAGTGAATGGCTACAGGTGCTTGATACGATAAAAGTTACTAATCAAAAATTAGATGCCGAGATTCAAACTATATTACGCCGCGGTTTGCATAAAGATAACCTCGTACTCAGCCGAGCTTGGTTTACCATGTTGCCACATGCGGTATCTAAAGAGGTAATTCGGGTACTTCTATTGCGAGCAGGGGTAAAAGATATCGACAGAAAAACAATCGAAAGAGTAACTGTACAAATAAAGACGCTTCCTGCCGGTAAAGTAATTCAAGTATCCGGTGTTCATATAATGCTTACAAAGCGTTCAGCTCGCTTTAATTCTAAGGTAGTCAAGACATCATAAAACGGGTATAATTACGTCTCATGGAGAAAAAGTTACCGACAGGGAAAAAACAGTCAAATCAACGCAAGTGGATTAAGAACATTGGCTTTATAGTTATTATTGCCGTCTTTGCCGCCATATTCTTTTTAAGCTATAACCAGCCAACCAAATTAGCCGATAAATCATATAACGATGTCATGAATCGCGCGAACAACGGTGAAATCAGCCAACTTGTGGTTGATGGTGATAAAGTTACGGTCACTGTTAAGGGTAACGAAAAGGCAACCGAACAAACTCGTAAAGAATCTGGCGCGAGTATTTATGGTCCTGGTGGTTTAACAAATCGTGATGTAACGGTTAACTTTAAGGCCGGCTCTAGCGCAGGCGCTACCTGGACTGCAATCGCAATTAATTTGCTGCCAGTTATTATCATTACGCTGGTGCTCGTATTTATGCTGCGTTCTGCGCAGGGCCAGGGTAATCAGGCAATGGGCTTTGGTAAAAGCAGTGCGCGCTTATACGGGAGCGAAAAAGAAGCAGTTAAGTTCGCCGATATTGCTGGTAACGAAGAGGCCAAGCAGGATCTAGAAGAAGTCGTTGAATTTTTGAAATATCCGAAAAAGTTCATTGGTGTTGGGGCGCGAATTCCAAAAGGCGTGCTACTCGTTGGTCCTCCGGGCACCGGTAAAACGATGCTCGCGCGTGCGGTTGCGGGTGAGGCAAACGTACCATTCTTTAGTATTAGCGGTTCTGAGTTCGTAGAAATGTTTGTCGGCGTTGGCGCAAGTCGCGTGCGTGATTTGTTTAGCAAGGCCAAAAAGAACGCACCGTGTATTATCTTTATCGATGAAATCGATGCAGTGGGCCGCCGACGTGGTAGCGGTATGGGTGGTGGCCACGACGAGCGCGAACAGACACTTAACCAAATATTGGTTGAGATGGATGGCTTTGAGCAAGGTCAGAATGTGATTGTTCTAGCTGCAACAAACCGTATGGATGTGCTTGATCCGGCACTATTACGACCTGGCCGTTTCGACCGACGCGTTGGTATTGGTTTGCCTGATCGCAAAGATCGATTAGCTATTCTTAAGGTGCATTTTGCCAAAAAACCACTCGCCAAAAACGTTGATTTAGATGCGGTAGCAGCCAAAACTGCCGGCTCTAGTGGTGCAGATCTTGCCAATATTGCTAACGAAGCGGCGATTATCGCTGCCCGCGCGAATCGTACGCAGATTACCGATAGCGATATTACACATGCGTTCGAGAGGGTCGCAATTGGTCCTGAACGCAAGAATAAAATCATGACAGAAGCTGATAAGCAAACGACTGCATATCACGAGGCAGGCCATGCGCTTGTCGGCCATGTGCTGCCAGACAGCGACCCTGTTCACAAGGTGACAATTATCCCACGCGGTGGTACTGGTGGTGTAACGTGGTTCTTACCACCCGAAGACAGAGCATACACCTCTATTATTGAATACAAAAATGTTTTGGCGCGAGCCCTTGGCGGACGTATTGCCGAAGAAGTAGTGCTTGGCCCTGACCGGGTAACAACTGGTGCTGGTAGCGACTTGCAAAAGGCTGCAGAGCTGGCACGCGAGATGGTGGTAAACCAGGGTATGGGTAAACAGCTCAGGAACCAAGTATTTCATGTTGAAGACGGCATGATGATGGATCGCTTAGTTCATGAGCGTCAGTACTCAGACGACACAGCAAAGATTATTGATGATGAAGTCGAAAGCCTTATTACAGAGGCCGCCAACCGAGCACGCAGCGTAATTCGAGCAAACCGTAAATTCCTTGACGTGCTTAAAGATGCATTGCTCGAAAAAGAAACTGTTGATGCGGACGAAGTTGCTAAAATTCTCACCGGCACTAAACTGCCCAAAGAAGCAGCGCTTTATTAGACAATTACTCGAATTTTACGCTCAAAATCCCTATAATCATTAGTAAGGTTATACATGAACCGTATTTTAAGTCGTGCTAACAAAAAAATCTCTCTAGGCTCAGCTGCAATGCTATTGGCAAGTGCCTCATTGCTTGGCACGGTGCTTGGTATTTTGCGCACAAAATTAATCAATGCAAACTTTATAAACTTTGAGTCAGATGCCTATTTTGCTGCCTTTAAGATTCCTGATTTTATATTCTTTACACTTGCGTCGGGTGCACTTGGTGTGGCCTTTTTGCCAATATTAAGTGAACGTTTAACTAAAAATCGTCAATCTGCCTGGGATGTCGCGAGCTATATCTTAAATGCATTAGCCATTGTTGGCTTTTTTGCCGCTGTACTTATTATGATTTTCGCAGAACCGTTGCTGCGCTATATCGTTGCGCCAGGTTTTACACCAGAGCAGCTGAATCTGTCGGTGGCAATTATGCGTATCGTATCAGTTAATATATTCTTATTTTCAATTTCAACGGTACTTACTACCGTCCAGCAGGCGACTGGCCGTTTCTTCTTCTTTGCGGTTGCACCGCTCTTCTACAACGCGGCTATTATTGCCAGTATCTACGTGTTTGGTGACAAGTTTGGCATAGTAGGGCTGAGCCTTGGTGTAGCACTGGGGGCTATTTTGCAGCTACTGGTGGTAGCGCTTGGTATGGTGGGGCTGAACTTTAGGTATCGTCCTCATATCGACTTTAAAAACAAGAGTTTCAGAGAAGTGCTACGTATTTTACCTGCTCGTAGTGTTGACCAAGGTATTGATAGTATCAATAGCATTGTCGAAACCCGTTTTGCGTCGCATTTGCCAATTGGCTCGGTAACAAACTACGAAAACGCCTTAGTCTTGTATAACGCTCCTGTGATGCTGGTTGGTAATGCTATTTCAACCGCAGCATTTCCGCGCTTAACGCTGCGTTTGGCGCAGGGCAGGACGGATTTGTTTAGAAAAGAGTTTCTAAGAGTGCTACGAACCATGATATGGATTGCGTTGCCGGTGGTGGTCGTGAGCTTTTTTGCCCGCGGATATTTATCACGTATCATCTTTGCCCGTAGTAACCGTGATATTGCCATGATTTTTGGATTTTTATGTGTAGCATTATTCTTCCGTATTATATACACGATTATTTCGCGCTACTTTTATGCGCATAAAGACACAAAGACGCCTCTTTATGTGTCGTTGTTCGTAATCTTCTTTAATATTATTTTGGCGTTTTATCTTTCTAAGCCCACAACGTACGGAATTGCGGGGCTTGCAATTGCCCAAAGTATCGTGGCTGCAACTGAGGTAGGTATACTGGTGGCAATTATGATTAAACGTGATCGTGGGCTGTTTGATAAAGAGTTCCGTAAAAGCTTAACACGAACATTTTCAGTGACAGGGTTTAGCGCCTTAGCGGCTTATATAACCGTGCAGTTCTTCCCGCTTAGTGTGTATGATCAAGGTTTGGTACTGTTGTTTAGGCTGTGCCTTATTGCGGGCGTTACCTTTGGGGTGCACTTGGTCGTATCGTACATATTCGACCTAGAAGAGGCAAAAATTGTGGTTGAGCGTTTCAAGCGAGTATTATTCAGACCTATTAAAATTCAGTAAACTGATATAATAACGCCGATGCAACACGACCATATTAGAAATTTTTGTATTATTGCCCATATTGATCATGGTAAGAGCACGCTTGCTGATCGTTTGCTCGAAATAACCGAAACAGTTGATAAGCGTAATATGAAGTCTCAACTGCTGGATAAAATGGATCTCGAGCGCGAAAAGGGCATTACTATTAAGCTTGCGCCTGTGCGCATGCAGTACAAAGATTACGAACTAAACCTTATTGATACGCCGGGGCATGTTGATTTTAGCTATGAAGTATCGCGGAGCTTAGAAGCGTGCGAGGGCGCGATTTTAGTTGTTGACGCAAGTCAGGGGATCCAGGCGCAAACACTTGCCAACGTTTATCTGGCGCTTGCTGCCGATCTAACAATCATTCCGGTATTAAACAAAATCGATTTGCCTGCTGCTGATGTTGAGCGCGTGAGTGCCGAGGTGATAGCACTTTTGGGTTGCAAAAAAGAAGACATATTACATATATCTGCAAAAACTGGTGAAGGTGTGCCAAAAGTACTAGATGAGGTCGTAAAGCAAATACCTGCACCAAAAGGTGACCGTGGCGCTGCCACAAGGGCACTGATTTTTGATAGCTACTATGATGATTATCGCGGTGTGATTTTATATGTACGCGTGTTTGACGGAGTGCTTAATAAAAATGACGCCATGCTTATGATGGGTACGAATAGTGGCGGCTTGGCGCTTGAAGTTGGTTGCTTAAAGCCCGATATGTCACCAACCGCTAGGCTTGAAGCTGGTGAAATTGGCTACGTTGTCACGAACTTAAAGAGTACACGTGAAGCCCGCGTGGGTGATACGGTAACGCTAAGTAAGCAACCAGCAGGCGAACAATTACCTGGCTATAAAGAGGTGAAACCATTTGTCTATGCCGGCTTCTTTCCTGACAGCAACGAAAATTACCAATTACTAAAAGATGCTATCGAAAAACTAAGCCTTAGTGATTCGGCCTTGCAGTTTGAGCCAGAAAACTCGCCAGTACTTGGCTTTGGTGTACGGGTTGGTTTTTTGGGCTTGCTCCATATGGATATCGTAAAAGAGCGTCTCGAGCGTGA
>ENA-UOYA01004935-UOYA01004935.1-activated-sludge-metagenome-genome-assembly--contig:-NODE-4935-length-10841-cov-3.495735_pt1 | contig 10841 bp, 10 predicted proteins | sample MGYA00238163_ERZ764804 | MGnify/ENA primary metagenome ERZ764804 (study PRJEB28919, sample SAMN05720223) | activated sludge metagenome | isolation source: Anaerobic digester | place: Hong Kong...
CCTGCCTGAACGAAAAATTCAGGCAGGTTCACGGTCTCATTTAAAATTGTCCGGACTTGCGGTTAATGCTTGGTAGTCTTGTGGGCCTGACACTCAGGACAGATACCGTAAAAATACAGCTCGTTGCCCTGAACCTGATACCCGCTTTCTGTTTCCACTTTCTTCTGAATATCCAGGTTGCCCAGGACAATATCATCCACACGGCCGCAGCAAGTGCACTGAATATGCTGGTGGTCGCTGGTATCAGCATCATAACGGAAACTATCCTCGCCGGTATTCAAAGCCCTGATCAGGGATAACCGGGTAAAAATATCCAGGGTCTTGTACACCGTACCCAGGCTCAGGCCTTCGTAGCGGGGATGCAGTTTCTTAAAAATTGTATCCGCCGTAGGGTGATTAGTTACCTGGGACAGGTATTCATAAATGGCAATCCTCTGCGGGGTAACTTTATGTCCATTGGCCCTCAAAACATCTGTGAGTTCCTTACTTGTTAACATGATCTTCTCTCCTTACAAACTCGCTGCTGATAAAAATCCCATTTGGTTTATCTGCATATCTTTTGCTTCACGTATACTTTAACAAAAAGATGCCATTTTTGCAAGCGAATTTACTGTGAAAACAGGAAAAATTCTTATTTTACTCTGGGTAAGGTTTATTTTTCCCGGCGCACGTGGTAAAAACTAATCTTTTACACCGGTAACTACACCAGCTTTAGCAGTTTTACGGCACCCCTCCGGAAGACCTGTCAGCCTCAGGGCAGCAGATAGGTCAGCAGCGGCGGTACCAGCAGCGTCAGGGTCAGACCGCTGACGAAACCAACCATGCCTATATGCAGGTTCGTGTTGCTGATGACGATGGGCAGGTTGGAATCCATGGTGGCCGCTCCCGCCAAAGACATGGCGGTCAACCGGTCCCAGCGGACAAAAAACGGCATCAGTAAGATAGCCAGGGTTTCCCGCAGCATATTCGTTAAAAAAGTAATGGTGCCCGCCGTGGTATTATACATGGTGCTTACCACCACGGAACCCAGGCTGTACCAACCCATGCAGGAAGCTGCCAGCAGCGCGTCGTAACGGCTTAATCCGACCAGCGGTCCCACCAGCCAGCCGGCCAGCATGGTTCCCGCCGCCACTCCCAGGGGCAGCGTCAGCACCAACGCTATATTCCGGGGCGTACAAATCTTGGCCAGCAGGTGCCTGTTAGCACCGATGTCGATGCCGGCCAGAAATACCATCACCGTCAAAGCGCTGAGCAAAGTGGTATCCAGCCAGCCCTTATCCCCCAGGCCCAGAAAAAGATAACCCAGGACCACACCCAGTACCAGGGCCGCCCCCACTTTGTGGGTCATGGTGTAATCCGGACCCGGTCCGTCGTGGCGCGGCTCCGGCGCCTGACCGGTCAAAGCTGCCGTCTCCCGGGCGAACAGTTTTCCCAGCAAGTGGACCATCAGGGCGCTGCCGCCCATAACTGCCAGAGCCAGGACCAGAGACTGTCCTCCCATCAGGGCCAGGTTGTGCAAAAGTTCCCGGTCGCAGCCGATCTTGGCGCCCAGACAAGCCAGCATCAGCAGCAGACAACCGGTAGAAATACGGCTGAACCACTGACGCGCCCTATATGCAAATACATCCAGCCAGCCCAGGATCATACCCAGGACGATAGCGATGAGAATATCCCGCATGACGTCTCCTTCAAATAAAAATCATTGTAACATAACAAAAGCAAAAGGGCAAAAAAAAAGCCCTTCGACGAAGGGCCAAATGAGGGGCTAATTCATTACATTCATACTATAACACACTTGTATACAATATGCAAGATACTTTTGCCCCCGCAATTTTAAAATATTTGTGAACTGCGGTAACCAAGCCGTCAGCTGTACTTTTACCACCGGTATTTTTTACTTAAAATCCTGTCCTAAAAGTACAATCCCGTCGCAACCGGCGCCTTCCACCTTGTTAATCCTGTACTCGTGGGCGAAGGGCACATTTTTTAACGTGTTCAGGATCGCCGGGGACGTGGTAGTCGCCGTTACCGAGGTCGTGGCTACCGGATTAGAACTGCCGTCCAGGATAACCTTAAACCCGGCGCCTTCCAGTCTGGCCTTCGCCTTAGCTGCCAATTCCGCCTTGCCGGTGCCATTAATCAGGCGTACCACTACCGGCCTGGACGTATCCTGAGCCTGCTGACCTTTCAAATCGGCCGCAGCCGTATCTTTCTTTGCCTGCAGCTCCTTGGCCTTGGCCTCTGCCGCGGCCTTTTCCGCCGCCGCTTTCTTGGCCTTGCCGTCTATCTCGTCCTGCTTTTTCTTTTCCTGGCTTTCATTAACCTTCCCGGCTTTCTCATCCTGGATGGCTTTCTGATATTCCGTATCCAGGGTCTGGGCTGCCTGCTTATATTTGCTGGTCATAGCCACGCCCTGCATGCTGACCATCTCGGCCCGCAGTTTATTAATATCCGGAATCCAGTAACTGATATCGTTGATGTACTGAGGCGTACCCGGCACCATAGCCATATGCAGGCCCTTGTCGCCGCTGCCCATCAAACTCTTCATGGCCTGAGCCAGCTCTACCAGCTCCGACACCGACATATCCGTCTTCACCATGCTGTTAACCTGTTTCAGGAACGCCGGCAGCTTGGGAATAATGGCCGGGGACAAAACCTTGTCGTACACCGCCCGCAAAAACTTTTGCTGACGGCCGATACGGCCGATATCGCCTTCCTCGTCGCGGTAGCGCACATACTGCAGGGCCGTCTTGCCGTTCAGATGCTGCATGCCGGGGCGCAGGTTCACTTCAAACCCGTCCCAGGAATCGTGATAATACATGCGTTTTTCTACATTAAGATCAATACCGCCGATGGCATCCACCAAACCCTGGAAACCCTGGAAATCCACCTGCACATAGTGATCCACCTGGATGCCCAAGAACTCTTCCACCGTATCCTGGGTCAGCTTGTGGCCGCCGTAAGCAAAGGCGTGGTTAATCTTATCCCAGCCGTGGCCTTTGATGCGTACCCGGGTATCCCGGGGAATGGACAACACAGAAGTATCCTGATGCTTGGGGTCCAGCATGACCACGAACAGGGTATCGCTGCGGCCTGTATCGTCATCCTTGGGCCGTGAATCCACGCCCATGACCACGATATTCTTTTTGCCGGCCAGCCGGTCGCTCCGGGACAACTTGTCCAGGGAACCGGAACCGATAAAAGCATAAACCGCCCAGCTCAATGCTGCCAGAGCCAGGATAACGAGCATAAAAAGTTTTCTCACTTAAACAGATCCTTTCCGTAATGTTGCAGGAAACTATGCAGGATGCGTCCGGTAAGTCCCCAGATCACATGCCCTTCGTACTGATAAAAATAAATCTTGTACCCGGCCCGTTTAAACCAGCCCGGTTTCACATGGGGAGCCAGCTCGTAGGGAAAATCCTCCGGGGCGCGGGTGGCGCTTTCCATATGTACCTCCCGGGGCTGGTAGTCTTTTAAGAACGCCAGGGGCACCGTAAAGACATGGTCCACCTCGGCCTTGTTAAAAACTATCTTGTCCAGGTCCGTTAGGGTTCCCACATAGGGGTGCACGATGGGACCCAGGTAGGTCACCAGATAATTGAGACCGCCCAGGATCTTAATAGAAGCAGCCGGCAGTCCCAGCTCTTCCTGTACTTCCCGGGATGCCGTCACGGCAAAATTCTTATCTTTACATTCATAACCGCCGCCGGGAAAACAGATATCCCCCGGCTGCCAGTCTAAAGTCTGGGCACGGGCCTCAAACAAGATGCCCGGACCATCCTTGGTTTCCACCAGGGGCAGCAGCACTGCGGCATCCCATTGATGGGGCATCCGCGCCAGCTGCGGTGGCCGTTGGGCCAGGGTCTGGCCCAGATTGCGGGTCAATGCGGTAAAATTTGTTTCCATATATACCTCCAGCTATGACCATATTATACAACAAATGCCGCGGGAGAATGTGACAATTTAGTGAGCAATAGTCCCGGCAAAATACCGGCAAAGAACCCTTCCGGCAGCGCCATCCTGACCGGGGCATAAAAAAAGCTGCCGCAGCTGCAGCAGCCTTTCTCAGTTTCAGCTTAGTGCATGAACAGGTTCCACAGGATAACCACTGCGGCGCCCGGAATGCCAAAGAAACCGGCAATCAAAGCACTGATCACGTTGATAGGTACCGTAAAACCAATCAGCCCGCCAATCAAATTAAAAATCCACAGGATAATGGCACCTACGATGCCGTTATAGAGTATCTTAATGGGCAGACCCAGGAGCAAAACCAGCAGTGCCAGGATAATGACCGCTACCACGATCAGCGCGATACCGCCTAAACCCGCTACTGCACCAGTTAATATTTCCATCTTTATCTCATCCTTCCTATTCTGACAAGCGGCGTCTGTTTTCCAGCGCCTTCGCCAGAGTAACCTCATCCGCATATTCCAGGTCGCCGCCAACGGGCAGGCCGTGGGCGATACGACTGACAATCACGTGCAGCGGTTCCAGAAGCTGCAGCAGATACGTGGCGGTAGCTTCACCTTCCACATCGCTGTTAGTGGCCAGGATCACTTCCCGGACACCGCCCTGCTGCAAACGCTGCAGTAATTCCTTAATCTTTAAATCATGGGGTCCCACCCCGTCCAGCGGGGAAAGCACGCCGTGCAAAACATGGTAGACGCCTTTGTAGCCCCGGGTACGTTCCATGGCCAGCACATCCTGTGGTTCTTCCACCACGCAGATGAGGCCCTGGTCTCTTTGGGAATCGGCGCACACCTCGCACAAATCCTTGTCCGTAAAATTAAAACAACGGGAGCACAAATGGATCTGCTGCTTGGCCGCAATCAGGGTCGCTGCCAGCCGTTCCACATCGGCCGTATCCATATCAATAACATGATACGCCAGGCGCAGGGCCGTCTTGGAACCTAGTCCCGGCAGACGCCGCAGCTGGTCGTACACATTACTGATGGGTTTGATCATCCCTGCCATCTTACATGCCAGGAAGCTTCATGCCACCCGTGATCTTATTCATTTCCTTCTCGGAAACTTCGTCAATCTGATGCATAGCCTCGTTCACCGCAGCCACGATCAAATCCTGCAGCATATCCACATCCTCGGGATCCACGGCCGTAGGCGCCAGCTTAATGCTCTGCAGTTCCTTCTTGCCGCTCATCACCACCGTCACGGCTCCGCCGCCAACGGTTGCTTCAAAAGTACGGGCCTGGAGTTCTTCCTGCATCTTCTGCATCTCACCCTGCATCTTCTGTACCTTTTGCAGCATGCCCTGCATGTTGCCTAAACCACCCATTCCCGGGAACTTCATGCCTTTACCCATAATTTAAGATCCTCCTTCAAGTACCAGTCTTAGTAAAAGTCTTACCTTGCTTAAAATTATTTCTACAATATATTTAGCATATTACTACAAAAGTACCAAATGTCAAATTTTTTCTGCGGCTGCATTTACACGCCGCGGGTTTAACAAGCTGCCACGGCGCTAAAACACCCACGGTTTATTTAGGCTCCGGCTGTTTGCCTGCCGCCCACTGCAAGGTGCCGCCAAAAAACGCCATGGCCTTACGGGCCGATGTACCCATCGCCGCTTCCGGTACCGCTTCCGTCTTAGCCGTTACTTTTTTTTTAGGTGCGGCCGGTTTAGCTGTTTCCAGCACGCAGCTTAACTTAATGGTCCTGCGGCTGACCCGGAGCAGAGCATCCTCAAAGCTGGCCCGGTAATCAGGCTGCTGCATCCGGTCACAGGTAAACTTGTTCTTAAAGCCCAGGGTAAGCACGTCGCCCTCCAGGGACAGCACCGATGCCGTCAGCGCGCAGGCAAACATCGACATCTTGCCTTCGCCTTTCAGGAGTTCCCGGGCCTGGGTCCAGTAAGCATCGCCCGTAGCCCAGTCGCCGCTATAGGGTTGCACCGGCTGGGGCGCGATAACTTTTGGCTCTGCCGCAACCTTGGGCGCGACAACTTTTGGCTCTGTCATAACTTGCGGCGCTACAACTTTTGGTTCTGCTGCAACTTGCGGCGCTACAACTTTTGGTGCCGCTACAACTTTGGGCGCTACAACTTTTGGCTCTGCCGCAACTTTGGGCGCAACAACTTTTGGCTCTGCTGCAACTTGCGGCGCTACAACCCGGGGCGCCGTATAGGGCAGCGATACCCCGCCGGCCACAGCTTTTTCCAGCTGCGCCACCCGGGCTTTTAAAGCCAGCAGGCTGTCACCCTTGACCTGGCACAAATCGCACAAACACATTTCCGCTACGATGCGGCCCCGGGACAGGAAACGCAATTCTCCCAGCGCCTGGTGTAAAACTTCCTGGGCTGCCAGGATGCGCTCCGGTGGGAAGAAAGACACCAGCTGTTTAAAAGCTGCCGCCGTATCCGTCACATAAATCTGCTGGTAATCCGGCGCCGCCTGAAACAGCAGCAGCGAACGCAGATATTCTTCTATCTCTAACAGGATCTGGGCAATATCCTTGCCCTGTTCCAACAATTTGGCGAAAATTTCCAGGGCTGCCGCCGGCTGGCTCTGCCCCACGGCCGCCATCAGCTGCCGCAGAATCTCCCGTCCCACGATGCCCCGTACGCTGCGCACCGTCTCACCGGTTACCTGCTCCGCCATAACGCCGCACTGCTCCAGCAAACTTAGAGCGTCACGCATACCGCCTTCCGAAGCCGCCGCGATCAGCTGCAAAGCCTCGTCGTCCGCCTTAATATCACTGCCGGCTGCCACCTTGCGCAGATGATCCACGATCTCCTCCTGGGTCAGCGGATGGAAATCAAAACGCTGACAGCGGGAATGAATCGTCGGCAGGATCTTTTGCGGTTCCGTGGTGGCCAGGATGAACACCACATGGGCCGGCGGTTCCTCCAGCGTCTTAAGCAGCGCGTTGCAGGCTTCCGTGGTCAGCATATGGGCCTCGTCGATGATATAGACCTTGTAGCGGCAGTTCACCGGTGCAAAGTCCGCGTTCTTATTCAGGTTCTTAATATCTTCCACGCCGCGGTTCGACGCCGCATCCAGTTCCTGCACATCCATGGATGTGCCTTCCGTGATCTGGACACAGTTGCCGCATTTGCCGCAGGGCGTAGCTGTAGGGCCGTGCTCACAGTTCAGCGCCTTGGCAAAGATGCGCGCCGTGGTGGTCTTGCCCGTACCCCGGGGGCCGGTAAACAGATAAGCATGGGCAATCCTGCCCGTGGTCAGGGCATTACTTAAAGCCTGTTTGATTGGCTGCTGCCCTACCAGGCTGTCAAAATCCTGAGGACGCCAGCGCAAATATAAAGTTACATAAGCCATAGCGGTTTTCCTCCATTATTTTACTATTATACCAAAAAACCGCGTCAAACAAAAGCAAACAAAAACCGCCAGCCGGGAACCGGTTAAACGGTACCTGCTGACGGCTTACGGTGATTTCCCTGTAGGACCACAGCAACCGGCACCCCCGCGGCACATGCTGTATCTGCTTAGTGCTGCTTCCTTCCGGACCTGACACGGTTCACAGTCATACATTGCGCAGGACCTGCTGCTGCGGCCCTACAGAAAAACCCCCGGATGAAAAAAGCCGCCGGGGCGGCCCAAATTTTAATGGCGGAGAGAGAGGGATTCGAACCCTCGATACGATTTCTCGTATACACGCTTTCCAGGCGTGCACCTTCAACCACTCGGTCATCTCTCCGGGTTGAAACGTGAAACAAAAATATGAAATTATTTGCGGCTAAAATTAATCAGCCGCAAATAAAAGTATACCTAGATTTCCGCATTCTGTCAAGGCATTCTCACTAAATTCTATTCTTCATCTTCGCCCCGACCCGGCATAATCAACAGGGAACAAGGGGTATTCAGGGTAATATTTTGCGCGGTGCTGCCCATGAGCAGTCCCTTTACCAGACCGGCGCCGGTCTTGCCCGTACAAATCAGGGTGCATTTTTCGGTTTCCGCCAGACGGCACACTTCCTTGGAAGCGATGCCCTGATCAATAATATAGCGGGCGGGGATGCCGAAAGTCTTCATCTCTTCCACCATTTCCTGGAGCATGTTCTGGGCGGTCTCTCGTTTTACCCGCAGCTCATCCTCGCTGCGGAAACGCTCCAGCACATGGACAAACAAAATTTCGCCCACATGGTCGTGCATGTTGCGCAGCACGCTTAACCCTACCAGGGATTTGCGGGAAAAATCTGTGGGCACCAGAATGCGCTCCAGATAATTTTCCCGGGCGTGCTCCTCTTTCACGATCAGCACCGGTACTAAAGACGAACGGGCCACATCAAAAGTCATGCTGCCCCGGAAAGCGCTTTCAAATAAACCTTTACCGTGGGAAACCAGGCAGAGCAAATCCACATCCCGCTCCACCGAGGCGCTAAGAATGCCGTTCAAAGGTACCGGGTTATATTCCCAGATGATGGATACATTATCATAACCGGCTTTATGCAGGTCCTTTTCGTAACCCTGCAGCTGGCTGAAAGTTTTTTTATAATAGCTGCTGTTGATGTCCTGGTCTTCTTCCCTGGTCGCCACGTGCAGCAGGTACACCTCGGTCTCCGTGTCCGGACACAAACTGTAAAACGCTCCTAACAAGTCATCCGTCCGTTCCGACATATCCATGGCCAGCATCACTTTGTCAAACATGTGCATATCCTCCCCTTCTTTCGGTGCTTCGCTAAAGATTCTCTGTCCGCAAAATTAACTTGTCTACATTTACAAGATGCCTTATAATTTTATTATAATAGGTTTAGGGCATTGTGGCAAGCAAGAGCCTCGCCATACGTACCATCTCTATGCCCGTATCTGCCTGTTTGACAAAGGAGGAAGAACATGCTTAAGGACCTGCAAAAATCCACCACCCCGGCGGCTCCCGCCAGATGCTGGTCTGACTATACTTTTTCTGCGGGTAAGGATGTCATCCTGGACCTGTACCACAAGCTGGACCTGCGGCTGGATACACAAAAGTGCCTGGAAAACCGGCACCAGGCTTCGGTATTTCTCCACAGTCCGGACAAAGATGTCTGCATCTGCCGCTATCTGTACAACGACAACGGCATCGCTACCCGGGGCGAAAACCTGGGTCTGATCCTGCTGCCGGAAAAAATCGTGACCCTGCGGCACGGCAGCGACCTGCTTTTTACCAGCCTCAGCCAGACCCTGGCGCCACTGCCGTCACAAGAAATTACTCCGTCCGACATCTTCCAGACTATCTTACAAAAAATTTACCACAGCACCGTGACCGTGCTGCTCGGTTTTGACGAAACCTTATCTTCCTGGCAGCAGGATTTAGAAAAGGACGGCTCTCTGCCGGAAGGCCGGGAACTATCACACATGAACGCTGCCCTGGGTGAAGCTGCCAGCATCGTCTCCGGCCATCAGCAGCTGCTGAACGCCTTTCCGGAAAAACTGGGACTGAGCGCCACCGGCGTCAACAGCCGGGGCTACGGGATGCTGCAGGCCGAATGTGCCAACATGCAGCTGGTCCTGAACAGCTGTCTCTTTACCATCAGTGCCTTGCAGAAGGCCCGGGAACAGGAACTATTGGCCAGGAACACAGCGGCTATTCACAACCTGACTACTCTGTGCGCCGTCTTCCTGCCCATTATCTTTATCGCCGCCCTGTACGGGATGCGTTTTGAGAATATGCCTGAGCTGAAAGCGGCCTGGGGCTACGTAATCTGCGTGGCAGTCATGGCCGTGGTGGCGCTGGTGGCCTGGTGGCAAAGCAGGTGAGCGCACTGCGGTAAGTGTGCGTTTATTTCCGCGCCAGCCTGAGATGTCTGTTCTCACAAACTTTTTGCAGCCACTATGTTCAATAAAGAGAGAGGGGAAAGTCTTTACGCTCAGAGCTGCGGTCTGCTGTTTTAATGGACTGCTGCAGCTGCTCGCATGCTGTTCCCGGTCTGTGACCGGGCCTTCATGCTCGCCGCGCTTCGCAGTCCTATTAAAACTACGCATCCCTCCGCATTCGCGTAGCGACTTTCCTCTCTTCCTTTATCAGCGTAACGGCTGCAACAATATTGTTCTCATCTTCTTCATTCTTAAAAACAACTAGTCCCGGGCAACAGATTTTATCTGTCGTCCGGGACTTTTATCTTAGAAGTAGCAAGCAATCTAAATATAATGACATAACGTAAAGAGGACCGTGGCAATACTCAGGGAATCAATACCTCAGCGGTCGGCTCGGCAGGCTATGCCGAGCCGGTAACCGCGTGGAAGCCCAGCTGGTTTTAGCTGGGCGCCCTGACGTGTTGCTACGGTCCTCTATTATATTATACGCACATTTATATTTCCGTTGCGCCTTTACGCTTCTGAACTAAACTTCCCTGTCAGACATTAAAAATCTTGCCCGGGTTCAAAATATCCTTGGGATCCAGCGCCCGCTTAATGGCGCGCATCATGTTCAGCTCTACCGGATCCGTAACCTTTTCCATGGCCGCCAGTTTCTTGGCGCCGATGGCGTGTTCGCCGGACAGGCGGCCGCCCAGGCTGTACACATACGGATAGGCGATAGCGTGGAAGCCGTTCACCTGGTCTTCCCACTCCTGGTCAGTCATGTCGCCCTTCAAAAGCTGGAAATGCAAGTTGCCGTCGCCGGCATGGGCCAGGCAGAACAGATTGAACTTAAAATCTTTGGATACATCCATCAGATGGGTGATGCAGTTGGCAATCTGGTCCACAGGTACCACCAGATCGTCGCTGCTGCCGATCAGGCTGATAGAACGGGTGGATTCCAGGCAGTTCCGGCGCAGGTTCCACACCCGGTCGTCTGCTTCCAGCACGTCCACGGCGCCACTGCTTTCGCAAATTTCATCCAGCTGCTCCATCTTCGTGTCCAGTTCGTCCTCGTTAAAAGTTTCG
>ENA-UOYA01004936-UOYA01004936.1-activated-sludge-metagenome-genome-assembly--contig:-NODE-4936-length-10840-cov-12.833843_pt1 | contig 10840 bp, 10 predicted proteins | sample MGYA00238163_ERZ764804 | MGnify/ENA primary metagenome ERZ764804 (study PRJEB28919, sample SAMN05720223) | activated sludge metagenome | isolation source: Anaerobic digester | place: Hong Kong...
TTCCTTGCAACTGTGTGCAACTTAACACAATGGAAAATGAACATGACACCCAAGATATCAAGTAACCAAATGTACCTATTATATACAAGAAAATTGGAAAACAACAAAGCTCCAAAAAATACGTACACAATCGGATTAATCTTCATCCATATTCTTCTCACAAAAACTCAACTCCTCAAAGATAGAAACTAAAATCTATCAAATCAATATCTCCAACAGATTATCTTTTTCAATACAAATTATTATCCACTTCAGAAACGTATAAGTCAAGTAAGGAAGAACTTTGATACGTTATATAAATTCCACGAAGATGATGATGGATCATACACATAGTCCTAGAACTTCAAAGAGCATCCTTCAAGACTATCAAAAATTGGTTTTGTGATAAAATAAGAATAGTAAGATACCAATAACATCGTCTGGGGTGAATAGGTATGGACACTAAACCTGATTTGAATATGCCGTTTGATCTAAAAGGATGTATAAAAGAAGTTATGGACAACTACTTAAGCGCGACGAAAGACAAACGGAATAGTCAGCATCCCATATATCAACTAATAGTAAGTAAGATTCCTCAGATTATTAGTAGCTTTGAATTTGTAAAGACGGATAAATACGAAATCAAGGGTTCCGTAGGCATTGGCAACTGGACAAAAGTGCCTTGGATTGCCATCATGGACAAAAGCATTACATCTACTCCACAAAAGGGGATATATGTTGTATACCTATTTTCTAAAGACATGGAAAAACTTTATCTGACGTTAAATCAAGGTTCAGAATCTTTGGTACGTGAAGAACGTAAACCAGGAGCAAGAAATATTTTAATATCAAGAGTACGACAAATTCGCCAACAAATTAATGCCAATGGATTTTTTGCTGATGACAACATAAAATTAGGCAACGACTTGTATGAAGCTGGTTGTATCTTTTACAAAGAATACCGGAAGGATAACCTACCCAACGATGATACATTGAGAGAAGACCTTAGAAAGATGATAGAAATATACGCTCAAGTTGCCGAAAGGTATAAACAGTTATTCCAACAAGATACAACAGCTGAGCAAATTGAACAAACTCAGACTAATTTTATAAGTGAACAATCTAAGAAATATGAATTGAACATCGACACCGAAGTAAAAAGGATCTGGAATTACATCAAGTCAAAAGGCTTCAAGTACAACTTGGATACAATCAAGAACTTCTACATCTCTTTGAAGACAAAACCTTTCGTGATATTAGCTGGAGTTTCTGGTACAGGAAAGAGCAAATTGGCTAGACTCTTTGCAGAAGCAATTGGTGCAACACCAAATAATGGAAGATTCAAGCTTGTACCCGTCAAACCTGATTGGTCAGATGCTACAGACTTGCTAGGATACAGAGATTTACACGGTATTTTTCGTCCTGGAATTCTCTTAGATTTTGTAAAGAGAGCAATAGAAGATAAAGCAAAGCCGTACATTCTTTGTTTGGATGAAATGAATCTAGCTCGGGTTGAATATTATTTCAGTGATGTACTATCGATAATGGAAACAAGAAGGATAGATGACAACGAGATAAAGACTGATAAACTTATCCAAGAAGAACTTTTTGGTGGCGATGAGAACGCAAGAAAAGAATATGATAGCATATATATCCCCGAGAATTTGTACATAATTGGCACTGTCAACATGGACGAAACCACATTTCCGTTTAGCAAGAAAGTTTTAGATAGAGCAAACACAGTAGAATTTTCTGATGTAGATCTAAGTATCGTCGAAAGAGATGAGCAAATAGATGTTGAAGCTGTTGAACTGTCAAATGACTTTCTAAAAAGTAATTTCATTACCTTGGACGATTGCCTAGAAGCTGGTAATCGAGAAATAGTAGATGAAGTAATTAATGAACTTGGGAAAATAAATAACTTACTCAAGGAAGCGTCTTTACAATTTGGCTACAGAATAAGGGACGAGATATGTTTTTACGTAATCAATAGCGTCTCCAGTGGTTTACTGAATTTCAACTCAGCCATGGACTATGAAATTCTTCAGAAAATCTTACCGAGAATACAAGGCAGTAGTATGTCGATTAAGAAAGCGCTTGTTGAGTTGTTCAAAATATGTGCGAAAGTTGGAAATAATGATCTGAATGATCTGAACTACGAAGATCTGCTTGCAGACAAGTTAATAGGTTACATTAGTGATTCTAAAAGTGAAATTCCTTATCGAATGTCTGCAATTAAGATAGCTTTCATGATAAAGAGGTTTGAAGAGGATGGATTTACCTCGTACTGGATGTAACGAGATCCAATTAATCTATATATCCACCCCAAAATTTGAATTTGTTATAAAAGGTAAGCCTTGTCACCCAAAAGCACAAGCTCTGGCAGTGAATGTAGGAAAGATCTCTAAGATAAAGATTCGCTTAAATGAATCCGTTGATTCCTTTACCGTGCAGATAGCGGGGGTTGATACCCAGACATATGATCAGAAATTGTCGAGCAAGTTTATCAAGATAATTGAGTGTGAACCCCTCTTTTTTGAGAATCAAGATTATCAGATTCTGATAGAAAAGAAATGCGATGAAGATATTAAATTTTGGCATGAAAATGCTTACCTAAGAGATTCTGTAGACTATGTTGGAAGAGACAAGAGACTTCTAATGGGTAAGCTTAACTTTGCTAGTGAAATAGGATTTTCCGACCTACACATTTTAGTGAATGGAAATGATTATCTAGCCTTGACGATTGAAATATTCCCGTCGAAAATCGACTATGCTACAGATTATGCAAATATCATGTTAGATGTGAATAAAGAAATATACAATCTTGTATTCGACTTCCTTCGCAAAACCTATTTCGGTGCTACTCTTAGGTGGAACAAATTCAACAGTCCAACAGAGTTTTTCGCTATTATAGACACGATATTCAAGAAATTTATTTCTGCTGTGGACTATATAATTCAGAGGCCATATCATGTTCTTTATCATGAAGATGTGATAGTGCCTGCACACAAGGCTAAGAATTGTAGCAAAGAAACGATCAAATGGCTCCAAAAAAATCCGGCCAGAGGAGAAATCCACGATGGAGAATATACTCCGGAAAAAGTGCTAATGGTTAAGAAGACAATATCATACGACACGTTCGAAAACAGACTTGTAAAATATATTCTTAGAGTTGTCGTTAGAAAGCTAAGTGATTTATTGAGAAGTTACACAAAACTTGAGAGACTCACGGATTCATATTTTACGTCTAAGATAGAATATATGAAGGTGGAGGTGCAAAGGCGGATTGACTTCAGTTTTCTAAAAGATGTTGGCAACATACACACGATGAGTTCTATGACACTTGTTATAAACATGGCGCCCGGATACAGAGATGTATACAAATATTATCTAATGCTCCTGAAAGGCATCTCACTTAACGGAGACATATTCAGAATTTCAGTAAAGGATTTAGCACTTCTATATGAATATTGGTGCTTCATCAAAATCAGCAGCTTATTGAAAGGTAAGTATCAACTTGTCAAACAGGACTTTATAAAAATTAGTAACAATGGACTGTTTGTAACTTTGAAAAAAGGTAGAGAGTCGAATATAACCTACAAAAATCCTGCTAACAATGAAAAATTCACTCTTTCATACAATTCGCTAGTTGGTGATTTGCCAACATTATCACAGAAGCCTGATAATATCTTAAAATTACAGAAAATAGGTTCTCAAATAGAATATGAATACGTTTTTGATGCAAAATATCGAATTAATCCGGCATTTGATGGAAGTAATTATGCCAAGAATTATGGAACTCCTGGTCCGGAAGAAGACGACATAAACACAATGCATAGGTATAGGGATTCAATAGTACACAAGTACTCGAGTGAACTAAGATATTCAAGAAAGATCTTTGGTGCTTATGTTCTTTTCCCGTATAATAATGAAGAGGAATACAAGAATCATAGGTTTTTCAAAAGTATAGAGGAAGTAAATGTGGGTGGTTTACCATTTTTACCAAGCGCTACGACGTTGGTTGAAGATTTAATCCAAGAACTGGTTGATGATACACCCCTGTCCGCGATTGAAAGATCAAATTTTCCAATTGGCTTAGATGAATACATAGAGAACATAGATTTTGGGGAAAGAAATGTCCTCGTGGGAACGCTTAGAAACAAGGAACAGTTTGACATATGCGTAAGTAATAAGATGTATTACATACCATATGAAAAAGTACGCAAAAACATTCTCGCTATTAGATATGTTGCCTTGTACCAGTCTAAGAAGGAATTTGGCGAACAAGCTGGAATAACCTATTTTGGCAAGATAAAATATTGGAAAGTTGTCCAAAGAAAAGAGATTTCACAGATTCCAAGAGATGATTCAAAATTGTATGTACTGTTTGAAGTAGAAGATTGGCAAAAAATGTCCAAAACAATAGAACCAGGAAGATATGGTGTTAGGTCACATTTTTACACAACTCTCAAGCTTATGAACATTGCCAAAACTCTTCCAGAACTATGGATTTCAAGTAAAGATGAATATCGTTTGTATTTGGAACTGAAAAGAGTTGCAGATAAACTCGAAATCAAAGAGACGGAACATACCACAATCAGCAACAAAGAGACGCCCATTGAATTCATGATTCAAAACGCTATCATATCAATAAACAGTGATAAAATCGATATATCAGTAGGGGATAAAATCGAAAGTATCGAGAAGAAAGAATTCATTGCAAAGCCAAGAACGGTTATCAAAAGACTCAAGAATGTACTGAAACTCAAATAACGAAGAACAGTTTGATAACAAGAATTTGTTGATAATTTGCTGAGCGGCTTCAACACAATGGTCAATTGACAGCAGCTCTTTGACAAAAAACATAATTTGGATATATCTAATATTTCAGGCAACAAAATGACAGCGCTTGTAATAACAAATACATACGGCCAACTCAAAAGCCTAATATTAGGATTGATGGCCATTTTCAAACCAATCGTGAAGTTATTCATACATTTTCACGACCATTCGTAAATAAGCTTGTTTCCTAACTTTCGTGAAAACAGATTGTACTCTTGCTTATTCTCTTGATTTTCGTCAGTTTTTTTTGGTAAACTTAACTTGTACTAAGACTAGATTGGAAGTGTTTTCATTTTTGGCTTCCGAAACCCGCTTTGATAAACAAGTGTAGAACGGTAGAGTCGGAACCCCACTACTCTCTGAAAGAGATGGCAGCATCGGTAATATTAACCGAGAACGATTCAACTCAACGACTATGAACGGAAGTGAGTAGCATGAATGATGAGAAGAACTGCTGTGACAAAGCCCTCAGGTTAATAACATGGCTTGGCATTTCGTGGCTCATTTTTTGCACTGTTACAGTTATCATCGTTTCAATCTTGCTTGTGCAATTGAATAAACACCTGGACAGTGCAATCAAAGATGCTTTAAGCCTAATTGAACCAAAAGCAACGAGTGTGCCACTCGATAGTTTGCACGATTATCAGGCGTTGCCGTATGGGCCACAGGATTTTATAATGTTCAATGCAACTGAGTAGCTGGTGCGCAAAGCATCAAAAAATGCTGTTAACTTTGCATGATAATAGCAATTAAGAATTGAATAATTGCATATTTGTCACCTCCTAACTCTTTGAACAGATTGTTGATGTATACTCAGCCATTGATGTATTTCGGCATTTTACAGAGTTTCTTGAAACCATGCTCTGCTCTTATGAAATCTTTGAGAAATAAATATCTTGATTCAACAGCGTCGTTATGACCGAGATGTAGTCTTCACAAGATATGCAGAGATGAAAATAGGAGGAAAAGGAGTTCAAGTAATAGCAAATGTGAATGAAGATCAAAGGAAGAAGCTAAACACAATTGGAATAGAAGAGCCAAAAAGAGTCAGAATAATAGAGGTAATGAGGAAGAAAGTGTTGAAAAGCATCATTAATAAAGGAGAACTGAGGCGTGTAGTGACTAAGAAGTAAAAATGAAGAAGTACAAAATCTTCAGCCTACTGTTTATTCATGCGTAGTTTAGATGTTTTTCCTTTTTTGCAAGTGTCAAAGTCATTATACACATAATACACATACCACACAAATAGCCATTGAAATAGCCTTTAGATGGCATAAATAGACGTTATAGAGCACGTCGTTACGTTTTTCACTTTTTTGATTACTTTACTCATATCACCTTGTCTATAATACTGAACTTACACAACCTATATCTTTATTTCATGCTATCATACAGCACATTCATTTTTCGAATGTAACATAAGGGAAACCTCCCACGACTTTTCACGATGTTGTCAACACCCGCATAAATCCTTAATTTCTTAAAAAGCCGCGGGGAATCAGCATGAATAATTGACTTTCGTCAATTTTTTTGGTAAAATTTAATTAGACTAAGACTAAATTGCGGAGGTTTCCCTTTTCACGTTCTAAAAGTCTCATGAATAAACAATCGTGGAAGCCTAGAGTCGGAAGGAAACTACTCTCTGAAAGAGATGAGAACCTAGCCACGCGCTTGCTTCGCGCGAAAGAAATAATCCTAGGTCGGAAGGAAACTACTCTCTGAAAGAGATGAGAACTACATGTCCCAAACGTTGTAAACTTGTAAATATTGTTGAGTCGGAAGGAAACTACTCTCTGAAAGAGATGAGAACATAATAACGCGACAATTTGCTGACAAACCTTAAAATTGTGTCGGAAGGAAACTACTCTCTGAAAGAGATGAGAACACATAGAATCCTGGCGACGGGTTTTCTTACTTATCTTCTGTCGGAAGGAAACTACTCTCTGAAAGAGATGAGAACTCATTTCTTGTGATACTCTGTAGGCAATATAATTTACGTTGTCGGAAGGAAACTACTCTCTGAAAGAGATGAGAACCTGACCATATGCTTGAATTATTTCGGAAAATCTCAACTACGTCGGAAGGAAACTACTCTCTGAAAGAGATGAGAACACCCCAATCTTGCCAAAGACGTGAGAATATTTTCTATAATGTCGGAAGGAAACTACTCTCTGAAAGAGATGAGAACAACGCTTTGGTGTCATCGCTAAAAAACATTCCTAAACGCATGTCGGAAGGAAACTACTCTCTGAAAGAGATGAGAACACCTAGAAAGTTTGATTAGAAATTCAGCTATCGTTGATAAGTCGGAAGGAAACTACTCTCTGAAAGAGATGAGAACCGCTGAGGCAAGCAACCCAACTACTTGCCTCTTTCGAAAAGTCGGAAGGAAACTACTCTCTGAAAGAGATGAGAACTAACTGGTATTATTTCATCATCCCTGAATCCTAGTGGTGTTGTCGGAAGGAAACTACTCTCTGAAAGAGATGAGAACATTTTTTGTCTTTCTTGTCTTTCTCTTCAATTATCCACTGGTCGGAAGGAAACTACTCTCTGAAAGAGATGAGAACAAAAAGGGCGTGTTACTTGCCCTTGTATCTAGAGAAATACTGTCGGAAGGAAACTACTCTCTGAAAGAGATGAGAACATATAAAAAAAGGAGCGTGTTACTTGCTCCTCTTACTGAAGTCGGAAGGAAACTACTCTCTGAAAGAGATGAGAACAAAAAGGGCGTGTTACTTGCCCTTGTATCTAGAGAAATACGTCGGAAGGAAACTACTCTCTGAAAGAGATGAGAACTTGGGTTACAACGGGGAATATAAAAAAAGGAGCGTGTTACGTCGGAAGGAAACTACTCTCTGAAAGAGATGAGAACTATCTATTAACTTTTGACAAAAACTTCAAAATTATAAGTCGGAAGGAAACTACTCTCTGAAAGAGATGAGAACTATCTATTAACTTTTGACAAAAACTTCAAAATTATAAAAAGTCGGAAGGAAACTACTCTCTGAAAGAGATGAGAACATAATCCTAACCTTTGTACATGTGTTTCAATTTGACTTAAGTCGGAAGGAAACTACTCTCTGAAAGAGATGAGAACTGTGGGTATATTGCTGTTCTTGTTTCTGTGAAGAGGTCATTGTCGGAAGGAAACTACTCTCTGAAAGAGATGAGAACTGGATGAAAATAAACCCGCCACCAGGAGAAACTTGAATCCTGTCGGAAGGAAACTACTCTCTGAAAGAGATGAGAACAATAATCCTAACCTTTGTACATGTGTTTCAATTTGACTTAAGTCGGAAGGAAACTACTCTCTGAAAGAGATGAGAACCCTTTTTATTGTAAAAGTATCTACTTAACTTGTTCAAAAAGTCGGAAGGAAACTACTCTCTGAAAGAGATGAGAACTCAATTGTCCACACACAAGTGTTACTGTGTGTGGTGTTAAGTCGGAAGGAAACTACTCTCTGAAAGAGATGAGAACATTTTATAGTTTCGCCAGTAACAATCAAGCCTAACTTTTGGTCGGAAGGAAACTACTCTCTGAAAGAGATGAGAACAAAACATGCCAAGTCGACTCAGTGAAACTTGTATTTCTTTGTCGGAAGGAAACTACTCTCTGAAAGAGATGAGAACAACCTAATCGATTAGATGTAACAACTAATAACTCTACCAAGTCGGAAGGAAACTACTCTCTGAAAGAGATGGAAACATTAAAATTCCTTTATCCAAGCTTCCACTTGACGATTGTTGTCGGAAACCTACTACTCTCTGAAAGAGATGGAAACAATAAAGCTATTAAAAACACAATCAAGTAAGAAACGAAATATCGGAAACCCACTACTCTCTGAAAGAGATGGAAACTTTTAACGATGGGGAAATCAAACCCATCGATTGTTACTGGTCGGAAACCCACTACTCTCTGAAAGAGATGGAAACTCCTCCGGATATATTGCTCTTCCTTTTATACTGTTTATATAGTCGGAAACCCACTACTCTCTGAAAGAGATGGAAACAAACCGTTGCACCCCTTATACCAAGTCAAAATCCCGTGTGTCGGAAACCCAATTACTATCTCGAGTGGTCTAGCACTAGTTATACCTACCTATCATATTCTTTAATTGAGTTGACACTATTCACTGAATCTATTTCTTTGAGCTTTCCTATCAACTCTTTCATCCACTTAATGGTCAGCTATTTTTCAATATTCTCTTCATGCAGCTATTTCGTTGCAAATTGCCATTCTTCTAGTAGTTTGTAAAAAACTTCTAGAAGTTCTTGTTTGTTTTGCTCGATAGATTTTTGCAAAATGGATTAAGGCAAGAAAGGTAATCGAAAATAGCGATTTTGTGATGCTGAGCTTAGGTAGTATGAATGTAAAAACTACTTGTCAACTGAGCTTGACATGACGGCTAGAAATCTGGTTTCACCACCAGGCTATTCTAGGATAGATCAAATTTTGATTGACAAAGTTAACCATATGAACTATAATATGGTTAACTAGATTAACTTTATTTTGAGGTGCAATATGGATGAGGAATTGATAAGAAGTTCGGAAGTTGTATCGATGTTTTGTCGACTCAATATTAATTTCAAGAGGGATATACCTGTTCGATCAAGCGAGATGGGACTACTAATTTTAATCTGTAATAGTGACAAGCCTATCACTCCAGTTATAGCAGCGGATTTTTTTAAGGTGAGGAAATCAAGAATAACTGTTATGGTTTCTAACTTAGTGAAGCATGGGTATATTCAGAAAATGCCTCTACCATCGGATAAGCGCAGTTTTGTTCTGAATGCAACTGAAAAAGCTAAGAAATTGGTTGATGATACTTTTGCAGAGTATATCAAGAATTTAGAACGACTGCGTCAAGGACTCGGGCAAACAGATTTTTCAAACCTGGTTAGACTGCTAGAAAGGGCAAATTCAATATTGCTTGAAGGGGGAAAAAGATGAGTAAAGTGATGGTTACAGGAGCACTAGGGAATGTAGGAAGCTATGTGGTTAAGTACTTAATTAAGAGCGGACAAGATGTAGTTGCAGCGGATATTAATGTAGGAGCATTGGAATCTAGATATGGCCACGAAGTCATGAATGTTTTCTTTGATTTTACAAAACCGGAAACCTTTCTAACTGCTTTACAAGATGTAGATCGAGTTTTTATTATGCGTCCGCCACATCTAGGAAGGCCTGAAGATTTGAAACCTTTTATCGAAGCTTTGAAATCTAAAGGAAGTATGAAATTGGTAAGTTTTTTATCACTGATTGGTGTAGAAAATAACCCCGTTCCACCACATCACAAAATTGAGAAATATATTGAGAAGGCAGGTTTGCCATATTGCCATATTCGTCCTAGTTTCTTTATGCAAAACATTAGTGGTGTTCATGCATTTGAGATAAAGTATTTTGATCGCATTGTTGTACCAGTTAAAAGAGCATTGACAAGTTTTATCGATGCAGAAGACATCGGTGAGTTAATAGCAAAGGTGCTTACTGAACCTGAAAAACATAACAATAAGGCTTACTCAATTACTGGCCCTGAAGCTATAGATTATTACACTGTAGCGAAAATACTTTCTGAGGAACTTGGTAGAAAAATCGTTTACGCAAATCCAAGCCCATCACTTACAAAGAAGTACTGGATTGAGGTTCGGGGATTAGACAAGGAGTACTCAAATGTGATGAGCATGCTTTATATGATGACTCGTTTGGGTACTGCTAAGAAGACAACTTCTACTTTCAAAGATGTTATGAGGAAGGAGCCACAAACTTTCAGGCAGTTTGTGAGAAAGAATCTAAACGCTTGGCAAAGATGAATATAGAGGTACCGCGGTCAATAGCACGGATTTGCCTATAGCGTTGAACACACCGAAAAGTCGATGTATGCAAGAAAGGTCAAGTAGAGTTTTCTGAATACATAATTGATTTATATATAGACGAATCAGGGTCATCAATGCAGTTAACACACTGCTATTGATGCCCTGATTCTATTTTTTGAATAGTATAATCCTATGCGTTT
>ENA-UOYA01004938-UOYA01004938.1-activated-sludge-metagenome-genome-assembly--contig:-NODE-4938-length-10840-cov-6.299490_pt1 | contig 10840 bp, 10 predicted proteins | sample MGYA00238163_ERZ764804 | MGnify/ENA primary metagenome ERZ764804 (study PRJEB28919, sample SAMN05720223) | activated sludge metagenome | isolation source: Anaerobic digester | place: Hong Kong...
AATAATCAACCAAAAACACTGAATCTGAAATCACTTATTGCAGAGTTCGTAAATTTCAGAAAAGAAATCATCACCAAGCGCTCCATATTTGAACTCAACAAGGCCTTAGAAAGACTGCATATTTTAGAAGGTCTTAAGATTGCGCTCGACAACATAGATGAAGTGATCGCCATGATTAAAAGGGCTCAAAATACACAAGAAGCAAAAATTTCCTTGATGGGTCGCTTTAATTTATCAGAAAAACAGGCAACAAGCATACTTGAAATGCGTTTACAAAGACTTACATCACTCGAAAGGACAAAGATAGTTGATGAATACAATGCCACAGAGATAGAAATAAAAAGGCTCCAACAGATTCTCGCCGATGAAAAACTGCTAATGAACATCATCAAACAGGAACTCACAGAAATAAACAACAAATACGGGGACGAAAGGTTAACGGAAATAGTCGACTGGCTGCCTGAGATCACCACAGAAGATATGATAAAGGAAGAAGAGGTTGTCGTAACAATAACATATAAAGGCTATATAAAAAGAACCCCCGTTGACCAGTATAAGCATCAGGCAAGGGGCGGAAAAGGAAAAATCGGGATAATCGTAAAGGAGGAGGACTTTGTCGACCATCTCTATGTAGCTTCCACACACTCCTATATCATTTTTTTCACCAACACAGGAAAGGCGCATATCGTAAAAGTATTCAACATTGCCGAGGCACAGATGTCATCAAAAGGCAAACCCATTGTAAATCTTATCAACATCGACAAAAATGAGCGCATCACTGCGGTTACACACGTAAAGGAGTTTTCAGAAGACAGGTTCCTTTTTCTTGCCACAAAGAAGGGACAGGTAAAAAAGATAACCCTTGATTCACTTAAACATCTGAGGTCACCGGGAATTAGGGTTATAAGCCTACCAGATGATGACAGCTTGATTTCGGTACTTGAAACAAACGGGCAGAACGAGGTGATGATTGCAACCAAAAAGGGTATGTCCATAAGATTCAAAGAAACGGATGTGCGTCCTATGGGGAGGGTTGCATATGGTATAAGGGGCATCAAACTCAAAAAGGATGACGAGGTCGTTTCGATCGAGGTTGTAAGCCAGGATTGCAATGTCTTCACCGTTACAGAAAAGGCATATGGGAAATGTGCACCATGCAGTGAATACAGGCTTCAGGCAAGAGGTGGCAGCGGCATCATAAATGTAAGGTGCAGGGAGAAAAACGGAGAGGTCGTAAGTCTTAAAGAGGTCAGCGAAAAGGATGAGGTCATCCTCGTAACCGATACAGGCAGGACAATTCGGTTTAAGACTAAAGACATACCTATCCAAAAGAGGGGCGGCCTCGGCGTAAAGCTTATGGACTTGAATGAAGATAAAAGGATTCACGGTGTAGCTGTAATAGAAGAAGAATGATCGTTTTTTCATGTTCGATGATTCAAAGCTCATAAAAAGATAATGAATGTAAAAAAACACTTTGGAATAATCGGCGCCGGCGCTTGGGGAACAGCCTTTGCAATACATCTTGCAAGAAAAGGCTTAAAAGTCCTGTTGTGGGTGTATGAGTCGGACCTTTATGAAATTCTGAAGGCTAAACGAGAAAACAAGTTTTATCTTCCCGGTTTTACACTCCATGAGAATATAGATTTCACGGACAATTTACAAGTAATCGCCCATAAACCTGAAAACATCGTCATAGCAACACCCTCTTTTGCATTGCGAAAAACAATAGAGCCCATCTCAAGTGTTTTAATTGACAAAAATATACTGATACTCACAAAAGGGCTTGAAATAGACACATTGCTACGAATGAGCCAGGTAATCGAAGAACTTTTGGACAGATCAAACAATCGCATAGCAGTGCTTTCCGGTCCCTCATTTGCCGAAGAGGTTGCCAGGGAGAATTTTACATCCGTTGTCTTGGCATCGGCAAATAGAAAACTTTCTGCTGAGTTCCAAAGACTTATCCATACTGATAATTTCAGGGTGTACACAAGTGAAGATGTTTTAGGCGTTGAACTTGGTGGCGCAATGAAAAACGTAATGGCTATCGGCGCTGGCATAATAGATGCATTAGAGCTTGGCACAAACACACAGGCCGCTTATACAACGCGTGCCATTGCAGAGATAAAAAGGCTCGGCAAGGTATTAGGCGCTAAAGAAACAACCTTTATGGGTCTTTCAGGTATAGGCGATTTAATCCTTACATCTTATGGAAAATTGAGCAGAAATAGATGGTTCGGCACAGAGCTTGCGAAAGGTAAAAATGCATCAACCATTATAAAAGAACAAAAAAAGGTCGTTGAGGGATATTACACAATAAAAGCTGCATATACACTCTCTAAAAGATTCAATATAGAAATGCCCATAACAGAGGAGCTATACAAAATCGTATACAGGGATAAAGATCTAAAACTATCACTGAACGATATTAAAAAAAGGGCACTCAAAGAAGAAGATGACTGAAAGCAATGCTCAACCATTCAACTAATAGATGACTTAGAAGGCTGGATGATTGGGTGTTTGGCCGATCCAAAAGACTTTTTTAAGGGGGTTATTATGGATTTAAGGGTATTTGAAAAGATGGATGAAGCTCAGTTGAAAAGTTATATCGAGTTTCTCCTTTGGCATTACAGGGTCATGGACGCCTTCTGGTTCATTTATGTAGCGAATAAGTTCGGTCAGGAAACTGCGGAAAAGATAAATGAGTTAGTCTGGAGCAGGGTTCCAGGAATGGCTGGCAAGGATTTCATCAAACGTTTCGACATAAAGGAAAAAGGGCTGAAAGGACTTGTTAAGGCACTCCAATATTTTCCATGGACCATACTGGTTGGATACAACATAGAAGAAAAGAAAGATGAGGTAATCATATCGGTTCCGAGTTGCCCTACACAAGAAGCACGTTTAAAAAGAGGACTTGGAGAGTTCGTATGCAAATTTATGCACGAAGGCGAATTCAACAGTTTTGCCCATGCAATAGATCCTGATATTAAAGTAGAATGTATTTTCGCCCCGCCTGACCCTCATCCAGATGATACATTCTGTAAGTGGAGATTCACGGTGACTTCATAAAAAAATTTTTTCTCCAACTTGACAAACTAAAAATGGTCGTCTATAAATAAAACCATGCACAACAATCACATGCTTATACATTTTGCCACTGATGTGGTCGATATCGTATTTGCGATGTGAGCTCTGAAAGCAAAGGAGGCCTTAATATGCTTGAAAACATTGGCTCCGACAAATGTGAAACTTTCATTGAGCGTCATTTTGGTCCACATATAAAAGAACCTCCTGGATACTACATAAAACCTGCAATAACAATCGCACGAGAAGAAGGCGCCGGTGGTCTTACGGTCGCTTCTAATCTGGCCGAGTACTTGCAAAAAAATACCGCTTCCCACGAAGAATGGACCGTCTTCTCTCATCACCTTGTAGCAAAAGTCCTTGAAGAACATAAATTACACAAACGCATAGGCGATTTCATGAAAGAAGACCACAAAGGCTCCCTTATCGATGCATTTGAAGAGTTCATAGGGTTACATCCATCAACATGGACACTGGTTGAAAAAACTAATGCAACCATTCTACGTCTTGCACAGATTGGCAATGTTATACTTGTCGGGCGTGGAGCCAACATCGTTACAAGCGAACTTCAAACGGCCTTCCATGTACACATTGTCGGTTCGCTTGAAAAAAGGATCGAACGTGCACAAAAGGTTTTCAACCTTGACGAAAAAGCAGCCTTTGACTATATCAAGAAAAAAGACGAAGCACGTAAACGTTACATAAAAGACAATTTCGGTAAAAACCTCAATGACCCGCTTCTCTATCATGTGGTTATCAATACTGACCTTATCAATTACGAAGAAGCCGCCCAGTTAATCGGAAATACAGTGATTAAGCGTTTTAAACTTGATATACCGTACAAGGCGCCGCAATCTATGGCGATTTAATGCAACACAAATAATTTTCAGGGGGAGTTATTATGCGCGATGTAATAGAAAAGATCATCGCGACAGAGAGTGAGGCAAGGGTCGCAATCGAAGCTGCCACGGCTGAGGCTGATTCTATCCTGAATAATGCTCAGAAGATGGGTCGAGAGATACTGGAACGCGCGCGCGCAGAAGCACAAATTGAAGCCGACAAGATATTGGAGTCTAAAGTAGAGGCAGCCGAACGCGAAAAACAGAATCTTTTGGCTAAGGCTTTAACCAAAATTGAAAGCGAGATCGTGCTGAAGCCAGAAACCAGACAACAGGCTGTTGATTGGATTGTCCGGTGCATATGCAACCAACGGTAAACGAACCTGTCGATCTGATGACAATCGGCTCAACTCGGCATATAGCTAATGACCTCGATTTTCTCGCTGCCAATCTACATGGCAAAAGAAGCCGTATTGCAGAGGGTGAGAAACTCGACAGTCTATGCCGTATCCAAAACCTTCAAGAGCTTTACAGCAATATATTTCCCGAATCCGAGTTTGAAGGCATCATTGATTTTCAGAGACAATTGATCAACAGACTGATAGAAGAGATATCGGGCTTTAGCGCATATTTATCTGGAGCCAGGGAAGAACTGATAACGTGGACACTAATGAAGTTCCAGGTCGAAAATCTAAAGGTATTGGTTCGCTCGATTTTGACGGATGTACCCGTCAAACAAAGATATGAATTTTTAATTCCTCTGCCAAAAGCCTTAAGTATCAACATCGAACGGCTTGGTTCAGCAGCATCTTTAGATGAATTCGTGTATCTCATGCCAAAAGGACTTTTAAGACAAAGACTGTCAAAAGCGGTCAAAATATATGGTGATCAACGGCGGCCTTTCTTCTTCGAAGCAGCACTTGATTGCGGCTATTTCGAGGGATTGCTCACCAAAATGAAAAAGCTGACCGCCGAAGACCGAGAAATTATAGGGCAGATGACCTTCCAGGAGATAGATATATTCCATCTGATGTTGGTCGCCCGTGGAAGATTCCACTATAAATTGTCAGCGGAGATGTTGCAACCTTTACACGTAGAGGGCACCAGAATACCGCGGGCGCTTTTTCTCGACATGTTGCATGATTCAGATCCTGTTATATCGATTGGCAGGGTCGCAGGCCGGGTACTCGATGCAGCACCCTTTGAAAACGAGGCAGGTGAAGGTACAAAAACTATCAACATCCCAGCCATCGAAGGTCAAGCATGGGGATATTTCCTTCGTTTATCAAACCGTGCATTTCGTCGCAGCCATATGGGCATGGGCACGATTATGGGTTACATCGGTATCCGTCGCATTGAGACGGCGAATCTGATAACAATCTCGGAGTGTATTAGAAAAAAAATGCCTGTAGATGCCATACGTGCACGTCTAATACCTCGAAGCAGCTATGAGGTGGCCTATGTTTAGAGTAGTGCCCATGGTACGTATGCAAACTGTTGTACTTGCGAGGGATGAACGACCCGTGCTCGAGGGTTTAGGCCGATTAGGGGCGGTGCATCTCACACGGATGCCATCAGGTCAAGATACAGCGCCTTTTTCGCCTGCTGACCACTCAACTGAGTTATCCCGCTATGAACAGATAAGGCTACGCATTCAGGAAATCCGCCAATCACTACAAATCCCTCATCAATCCTCTCTATCAAGTATTAAGAAACTAAAAGTCAGTGATGCCGAAGAGCTTCTAAGCTCAATGGAGCAAAAAGCTAAAGATGCACTCAGGCGTCGCCAACAAATCTCGGAACACCTTAAAGAGGCATCTACTACCTATGAACGTTTGTTATACTACAGCGGATATGATATTCCTCTCGAAGGATACGATCAGTTTTCCCATCTTCATTTTATTACAGGAAATCTACCCGTACAAAACCTCGATGGACTTGAAAAAGCAGTTGGCCAAGATGCAATGATACTTCCTTTGACACGAAAGCAAGACGTACAGCCTCTTGTCGCAATTACGACAAAAGGCAGACGACAAACCGTTGAAAAGGCTTTGCAGCAGGCAGCTTTTCAATATGAGCCTCTTCCCAGGGTTGAAGGTGTAACAGTGGACAATCTGCTTAAAGATAAGAAAAGGGAACAGGAGATTTTGCATGAAGAGCTAAGAAAAATGGATGATACAATAAACGCCCTTGCAACTGAATTCGCCGAGACATTGAACGAAATTGAAGGATTCATTAACGTTGAGTGCAAGATACTCGAAGCAAGCCAAAAATTTCCCCGAACAGAATCCACGGTTGTTATCTCGGGATGGGCACCATCTTCTGATGTAGAAACAATTAGGCAACATATCGCTGAAATAACCAGTGAACGTTATGTATTCCAGACAATTTCGCCCGATAATTTAACCGATGAACAGATCCCTGTACTTTTGAGACACCCACGCCTATTGAGGCCGTTCGAGATGCTTGTTTCTGCTTATGGCCTACCCGATTATCGTGAACTCGAACCTACACTTTTTGTAGCCATAAGTTACATAATAATGTTTGGAATGATGTTCGGCGATGTTGGGCATGGGATGGTTCTTGGATTATGCGGTTTGTTTGCACTGTTTTCCGGAAAATCCAAGAGCGTGAAGGATGCAGGTCTTTTGCTCGTTTTTGCTGGCTCATCGAGCATCATCTTCGGCATTATTTATGGGAGTTATTTTGGAATAGAGGCATTAAAAAAATATGCGATCTGGCACGACCCTCTGGACGCAGACCCTATGCATTTAATGTATGGCGCCATGGGTCTTGGGATTGCCCTTATAAGTCTCGGGCTCATATTGAACGTCATCAACCGCTTTCAGAAGGGTGATATTATAGGGGCAATACTTGATAAATTCGGTCTCATAGGACTTCTATTTTATTGGGGTACCCTGGTAATCTTAATAAAAGGCGCTGAGATTAAATCGCATGGCCTAATGGGTATCGCACTGGTTATATTTCTCATTATACCGATTCTCGGCTGGTCAATGAAAGAACCGCTCGAACATTTAATAATTAGCAAATCAGGCAAAGAACACACTTCAAAAGGCGGTATGGCAACAGCGATCATGGAATCTTGTGTAGAGGCCTTTGAGGCAATACTTAGCTATTTAGCCAATACGATAAGTTTTGTACGTCTTGCCGCCTATGCCATGAGCCATGCCGCACTTCTCTTCGCAGCATTCATGTTGGCCGCCGAGGTTAAAAGCTTTCCCTATGGGGGCAGTGTGTTCAGCATAATAGTCATCATCTTTGGTAATGTAATAGCTATCGTGCTCGAGGGCGTTATTGCCTCAGTACAGGCATTGCGTCTCGAATATTACGAATTTTTCGGAAAGTTTTTTTCTGGCAGCGGACAGCCCTTTGAACCCTTTTCTATTGTGCAGAATGATAAAAAAACCGATTTGTGAACAGGTTTACGTTTTTAATAAAAGACGGGGTTTTGTAATTTGCTTGAAGCGTTTGGAATTCTAATTGGAGGTGTCACATGATAAAATCGTCTTTCCGGAGAATCAGAATTATGTTGTGTGCAGTTCTTTCTGCTGTTACCCTTCCGTGTTTTGTCATTGCGGCTGAAGAGGCGGCAAAAGGCGTTGCGTCCGGGGATATTGTTTCAGCCTATAAGGCGATAGGCCTTGGTGCATCGGCAGCATTTGCCATCGCAGCAAGTGTTCTCGGCGCTGGATACGCCGTAGGTCGAATTGGATCGGCTGCTCTCGGTGCAGCAGCAGAAAAACCTGAATTGCTAACCCGTAGTATCCTTTTTGTAGCGTTGGCTGAGGGGCTTGCCGTTTTAGGTTTTGCTATCGCTATGATGCTGATGCAGAAAATATGAAGGGTTGACCTGTGAAGTTTTATTGTATTGCAGATGAGGATACTGTGCGTGGTTTCCGTTTGGCAGGCATAGAAGCACATGTAGCGGCTGATGCTGAACAAGCAATAACGGCTATAAACATTGCTTTATCTAAACCTGACTTAGGAATAATCATCATAACCGAACAAGTGGCATCCTGGATAAGACCTCAGATAGATGCATTTCGAATAAACCGTGATCGTCCTCTGATCGTAGAGATACCAGGACCTGAAGGGCCGCTATCAGGACGAAAGAGCCTTCGGGAATTCGTACAGGAAGCAGTTGGCGTAAGCGTCGGATAAGGGGGTTTTCTGATGACAACCAATCAAAACTCTACCGAGATGTTAAGAAGCGAAATCCTTTCGGATGTTCAAAAAGAGTGTGAAGAAATTATAGCAAATGCAAAACGTCAGGCAGAAATATTTTTAGCCGGTGTCGATACAGAAAAGGAACGTATAAGGCAGGAGTACATCGATAAAGCTAATGCCGAGGCTGCACGCCGAAGCGATTTAATTTTATCGACAGTTCCAGTAGAAACAGGACGTCATAGGGCAGCACGTATCGAAGCGCTTCTTAGATCCGTCTATGATGAGGTACGAGAGCGTTTAATTGCAAGGGATGGTTTTCAATACCGCGAGACCATCATATCGCTCGCCTCTGATGCAATAATGCATATGGCAGGTGATATATTCGTTATAAAGATGTCAGAGGCAGATTACGATAACTTTAGTAAAGGCATCATTGAAGAAATTGCACATCGTGTTGGACGGCCTGTAAACATTACGATTTTGCAAGAACCCAACATTATAGGAGGCGGGGTTATTATTGAAGATGGAGATGGCCGGCAGGTATGGGATAACAGCCTCTTGAAGAGACTGGAAAGACTATGGCCTGCGTTGAGAAGATATATCGCTGTCCAGGCATCTTTTGTTCAAAAAACAGGATCTGCAGGAGGTAGTAAATGATCAGTACCTCTAAGGCCAATAAACCAATCGTTACACGTATCAGTGGTCCCATTGTCACTGCTTCTGGTATGCATGCAACACAGATGTACGAAGTTGTTCAGGTAGGCAGTCTTGGGCTGGTAGGTGAAGTGGTAAGACTGATAGGTGATTACGCTACGATTCAAGTCTATGAGGATACCACTATGCTGAAACCCGGGGCTCCTATTCTCTCAACCGGTGCACCGTTGTCCGTATGGCTTGGGCCCGGACTCGTAGGAAATATTTATGACGGTATCCAGCGGCCGCTGCCAGGGATCGAAGCCCATAGCGGCGCATGGATTAGAAGAGGTGAAAAGGTAGACCCTCTTGATACAGAAAAACGTTGGACCTTCGAACCACTTGTCAAACGGGGCGAGATGGTGACAGCAGGTCAGGCAATCGGTAAGGTAAAAGAGACACCCCTTGTCAATCATATCATAATGTCACCGCCGGACATAAACGGTACAGTCTGGTCTATTGTAGATAAGGGAGATTACAGGATTATTGACCCTGTAGCTGTAATTGAAACAGAATCAGGTAAGCGTGAAATTACCATGCTTCAGCGCTGGCCTGTGCGTGTCCCACGACCTATAACGGAACGATTAAGAATTACCGAACCACTGATAACGGGTCAACGTATCATTGATACATTCTTTCCTATCGGAAAGGGAGGCGCTGCCGCCATCCCCGGTGGTTTCGGAACAGGAAAGACAATCACACAGCACCAGCTTGCAAAATGGTCAGACGCTGAGATCATTGTTTTCATAGGATGTGGGGAAAGAGGCAATGAGATGACCGATGTCCTCCGCGAGTTTCCTGAACTTAAAGACCCCCGTTCGGGACGTCCTTTAATGGAAAGAACCATTCTCATCGCCAATACATCCAATATGCCCGTTGCCGCAAGGGAGGTATCTATATACACAGGTATAACACTGGCTGAATATTACAGGGATATGGGGTTCAGCGTGGCGGTTTTTGCAGATTCTACGAGTCGCTGGGCAGAGGCCTTACGTGAGCTTGCTGCACGTCTTGAAGAAATGCCGGCAGAAGAAGGTTTTCCCGCCTCCCTGCCCACAAGGTTAGCACAGTTCTATGAACGTGGAGGGGCAGTAACAACCCTTGCTGGAGATAGGGCATCGGTAAGCATAGTAGGTGCCGTTAGCCCCCCAGGCGGGGACTTCTCGGAACCTGTAACCCAACATACAAGGCGCTTCATTCGCTGTTTCTGGGCGCTCGATACAGAACTCGCAAATGCGCGCCATTATCCTTCAATTCATTGGCTGCATTCTTATTCTGAATATGTGGAAGATGTGGGCCCTTGGTGGAAAAAGGAAACACCGGACTGGATTGAACTGCGCACTGAAGCCCTTACACTCCTTCAGCGCGAGGAGCGCCTTCAACAGATCGTCAAGCTCGTGGGACCGGATGTTCTACCTGATTCACAACGCCTGATCCTTTTTATCGCCGAGGTCATAAAAGATGGCTTTCTGGCTCAAAGCGCCTTTGAAGAAAACGATATGTATTGTACACCTGAGCGCCAGGTAATGCTGCTGCGCATAATGATGAGTTTATACCGCAGAGGAAAAGATATGATAGAATTAGGTGTTCCACTTGCACAAATCCGTTCTTTGGCGTGTGTGCCAAGGATTCTTCGTGCTAAGGCAGAATTCGGCAACAACGAACTTGATAAACTCAAAGAATTAGAACGCAATGTATTAGAAGAAACAGAAACACTTGCAAAAGAATATGCCAAGGAGGCCTCATTAATATGCAAACCACTTTCGACATAGAAGACCGGGGATTGCAGTACATCGGTGCCTCACGCATAGAGGGACCGCTTGTTGTTGTTGAACGTGTTCAGGATGTCGGTTACGATGAAACGGTTGAAATCATTGATACTGCCGGTCGTCCACGCATTGGACGCGTCCTCGATATCTCTGACAAACAGGCAGTGGTTCAGGTACTTGAAGGCACCACAGGTCTATCGAACAAGGCCATGCGGATGCGCTTTCTTGGAGAAAGCTTTCTCCTACCCGTTTCAAGACATATGCTCG
>ENA-UOYA01004940-UOYA01004940.1-activated-sludge-metagenome-genome-assembly--contig:-NODE-4940-length-10837-cov-3.578650_pt1 | contig 10837 bp, 9 predicted proteins | sample MGYA00238163_ERZ764804 | MGnify/ENA primary metagenome ERZ764804 (study PRJEB28919, sample SAMN05720223) | activated sludge metagenome | isolation source: Anaerobic digester | place: Hong Kong...
CGCCGCCGCCCTGGCGGGCAGCCTGGGCATCGCACCCACCGGCAACATTGACCCGGAGCGACGCTATCCGTCGATGTTCGAGCCGATCCACGGGTCGGCTTTCGACATCATGGGCAAAGGGCTGGCCAATATTGCGGCGGCCCTGGCCAACACTATTCCCCAAAACGGGACGTTGGTAACCACACCTGCGGCGGCGGAACTTTTGGCGGCGCACCTGCAGGGGACCGGCATGGTGGTGGCGGACGAGAGGGAACTGCCGGCGGCAGCGCTGGAGGGCTTTCCTTATCCGGTGGTGCCGGAAAATGTGGCGCTGGCTTTGAAAGTTTGTAACCTGGCCGGAGTGGACACGGCTACGGCGTTAGCCGGGATGAAGCAGGCGGCGCCGGACGCAGGCAACTTGCATCTTTGTACGGTAACGTTAGCCGGACAGAAGGTGCAGCTTATCGACGCCCTGGCCGCCAACGATCCGGATTCTACGGCCTGGCTGTGGGAACAGTACGTGGGCCGTGGTAAACAGGCCGTTGTTTTGTTAAACTGCCGGCCAGACCGCAAATTGCGTACGGTGCAGCTGTGTGAACTATTGGGAAAAGTTACGGCGGGCACCGAAAAGATCAAGCCGTTAGCTTCGGCGTTTATCCTGACCGGCGATGTAACTTTTGCCAAACATCTTTTACATAAACAAAATTATCCGGAGCAGCAAATTTTTACGCTGGCAAATTCCGCCACGCTCTCTGATTTGGCAAAAATTATGGCGGCGCTGGCTTCAAAAAACTCGCAACCAGAAATTTTAACGCTCTTTGCCGCAGGCAACATCAAAGGTTTACCGGAGGCGCTGCGTACCATCTTGAACGGAGGTTAAGCCCATGCATGTCTATCTCTTTTCCGGCATTGCCGTAGCGCTGGTGCTCGCCGAGCTGACCGGGTTTTCCCCCGGCGGCGTGGTGGTAGCCGGCTACTTAGCCATGTTTATCGAGCAGCCCCGCTGGCTGGCGGGGACGTATCTTGCTGCCCTGCTAACCTACGGCATCCTGGCGCTGGTAAGAAACCGGGTGCTTTTATACGGACGCCGTTTATTTGCCCTGTACGTGCTCACCGGTATCCTGGTGGCGCAGATTGCCGGCTGGGCGCTGCTAAGGAGCGCCACGCCGGAACTGAGTCTTCTGGTTATCGGCTACCTGATCCCGGGTCTGATTGCCAAAGATTTTGCCCGGCAGGGAATTGTGCCCACTACTTTGTGGTTAGCCGTGGCAATTTTAGTGACGCGGCTGGTAGTTTTGGCCGGGGAGGGATTCTTATGGTAAGCGTAACCGGGAAGCACAGCCCCAATTGGCCCGGCGCTTGTACCCGCCGCACTAAAATAAAATGCGTTGCGGCGCTTGTAGCTGCCAACCTGTGCTTTTTCCTGTTATGCCGGGCCGCTCTGGTAACCAGTCCGGCGCCGGATTACGCCCTTAAACTGCAGGCAGCGGTACAGGCAGATGCGGCTCAGCAAGTTCTGGGAGCCCGCTTGCTGGGTGAAGAATATACGCCTATCACTACGACACTGGGCTCGCCGGCCGCCAAGCAGCTGGCCGCTCATCCGGATTTTGCCGCGGTAGCGGTGGAGATGCTGGACCGGGCCGGCGTACGTCAGGGCGACACGGTGGCCGTGAACATGTCCGGTTCTTTTCCGGCTTTAAACATCGCCGTACTGGCAGCGGTGCACAGCCTTGGCGCCGTACCCGTTATCACCAGTTCCGTAGGCGCCAGCACCTGGGGCGCCAACCGGCCCGATTTTACCTGGCCGGACATGGAAGCACAATTAGTGCGGGCCGGGATCTGGTCCTATCGTTCGGCGGGGGTAAGTCTGGGCGGCGGCGCCGATAACGGCGGCGGCCTGCTGCCGGAAGGAATTAGTTTGGCCCGGCAGGCCGCGCAGCGCTCCGGCAGTTTGTTCCTGGACAGTCAGTCTGTGGACGACGCTATCGCTAAACGCCTGGCGCTGTACAAAGCGGCGAACCACGGCGCGCTGCCCGCCGCACTCATCAACGTGGGGGGCAACCATGTCATCTTTGGCGCCCCGGGCCACGCGGCCTTTTTACGGCAGGGGCTGACGGTGGGTTACCGGCCGTCCCTGGCTAAAAATCACGGCCTGGCAGCTGCATTCGTGAATGCGCAGCGCCCGGTGTTACATTTTTTAAATATTGAACGGCTGGCCGCCGCGTACGGCATCCGGGAGCAAACTCCGGTGGGCCGGAGCCGGGTTTATTATACGCAAACCGTACCCCTGCCGGTACGGGTGCTGATCGTAATCTGGCTGGCAGGCATGGTGCTGGTACTGTACCGGGGACAGACGAAGGGGTGGTGGCGGTGGGCGAACTAAAAAAGAACGTGCAGGCCAATACCCGCCTGCTCCTGGCCGGCGTAGCCTTTATCATCCTGGCCATCGTCATGGCACCGGCCCTGATGCAGTTTGAACATTTCAGCCTGATGGAACTGGTTTCCCGCAGCATCGACACCAGCAGCGTGGTGGTATTGATCAAGGCCTCGCTGCTCTTAACTGTGATCAACACGCTGCGAACCCTGCCCATCTTTTTGGGACCGCTGCTCCTGGCCGAAGGCCTGGGCACTTTTAAACACGGTTGTCCCTGGTGGGTGCGCTGGTCCATCATCCTACTCATTCCCTGCATCTTTGAAAGTATTTATCTGCTGCACGATATCACCTACGACTTTGGCGTGCCGGCGGTGACCATGATCCTGGCCATCTTCATCATCAGCAAGATGCAGAACCTGGCCCGCAGCATCGTGCACAAAGCCGTGGTCCTGCTCCTCCTGCTCTTCGGCGTGCAATGGCTGGACATCGTGCCTTTTTTGAGCCCCTATCATTTTGGCCGCGGTTCTCTGTCCGATTTGATCAAGACCACGGCGTACCTGAATTACGCCAGCGATACTTTTAACGTGATGGGTTTGTCCCTGTGCGTGATCTGCGTGGCCAACGCTTTTTTGCTGGCCCGCATCCTGAACCTGTACACCATTGAGATTCAGTCCGTGGAACAAAAACTGGCCCTGGAAAAACTTAATCACCAGATGGAAATCCAGGTGCTGGAAAACCGTTCTTTAAGAGAAATCCGCGCCCTGGTACACGATCTCAAAACGCCCCTGACCAGCATCCAGGGTCTGGCAGGCGTCATCTCCATCTCCCGGGATCCGGATTTAAGTAAGCAGCATGCCGATTACATCAGCGGCCTGGTGGATAAGATGAGCGTCATGGTAGACGAACTTTTAAACGAAGACAGCCGCCAGATAATCCGGGCCGAAGAACTGGCCCGTTATTCCGTGGCTCATATTCCTCAGCTTAATGATGCCAGCACCGGCAAGTTCGAGCTGCGCATCCTGGCCAACCCGCTGATCAAGGTGAACAAGATCAGACTGTCCCGGGCCCTGATTAATGTGCTGCAAAATTCCTGCGAGGCCGTGGACGCTTCCCGGGGGTCCATCGATTTAACCGTGGACCAAACGGACGGCAGAGTCGTTTTTACCGTGACGGATAACGGTCAGGGTTTTATCGGCAACATTGATGATATCTGGAAGATTGGTTATTCCCAAAAACATTCGTCCGGACTGGGCATGGCCTTCGTCCGGGATATGATCCAAAAATACGGCGGCACCGTGACGGCGGATAATCCGCCCGGAGGCGGAGCCCGGGTAACGCTGGTTTTACCGGCGTTGCCGGATCAGGAAACTAAAGCTGCGGAAACAGCGCCGGCTAAGATGCCAGAACAGAACGGAGGTGCGGCAACATGACAAAAAAGATTACCATCCTGGCGATAGATGACGAGCAGGATATTCTGTACACCCTGGCTGCTATCGGTACAGCGGTGGGCTGGAAGGTACATACGGAAAATAACAGTTTGGCGGCGGCGGACAAGGTGGCCGAGCTCCGGCCGAATTTGATCTTGCTGGATTACCATATGCCCCAGCAGAACGGCGTGGTCACTGTGCGCAAGATTCGCGAGGTGGACAGCAGGGTGCCTATCATCGTGCTGACCATTGACGGGCGGCAGGAACTGGCGGACGAATTTTTGGCCGCCGGTGCCAGCGACTTTGCCACCAAGCCTATCAAGGTGCCGGATCTGGTGGCGCGCATCAACGTGCATTTAAAATTACTGGCCAAGCAGCGGGAAGCCGAAGGCCGCAGCATCGTGAGCAAGGGCATCAACGCCGCTACGCTGGATCTGGTGCGGGGTTTCTGTCAGGCGCAGCCGGACTGGTTTTATGTGGAAGACGCGGCCCGGGAACTGGGGCTGGCCTATCAGACCACGTCCCGTTATCTGCAGTATCTGCACGGAGAGGGGCAGCTGCAGGTGGAAAATGATTACGGCAAAGTGGGGCGGCCCCGGAATCGTTATCGCAAAGTATAAGTTTCAGGGTGGGTTGTTTTTGTCTCTGCGCAGCTGTACAAAATAACCTGTCCTGAATTTTCTGTAAAAAACTAATAAATTATAAATTAATAATACCCAGTTGACTAATGTATATTGTCGTACTACAATAAACACTATAATCTTTATAATCTCTGAAAAGTTTTCTTAAGAAAAACTTTATGGGAACGGGAAGAAGAGGCCGGGTGACTGTGCCCGGTCAAATGAGTCAACGAGGTACGGGAGATGCGGGTAAAATTACAGGACGTCCTGACACAGACGGGACATATGGTGATTGACGGTTCCATGGGGACCGGACTGGAACTTTTGGGTTGTACGTTTAAAGATGCATTGTGGACGGCCAAGATCCTGGCCGAAGATCCAGGCAAAGTGAAACAGGTACATCTGGAATATTTCCGGGCGGGGGCGGATTGTGGCATTACCTGCAGCTATCAGGCCACCATTCCCGGGTTGATGGCTCACGGTTACAGCGAGGCTGAAGCGGAAGAAATTATCGCCCGCAGCGTGGAAGTTTTCCTGGAGGCGCGGGAAGAATGGTACCGCAAGGAAGCTGCTGCTTTAGGACGGCCTTATCCGCTGTGCCTGGGCGCCTGTGGTCCTTACGGTGCCTATCTGGCAGATGGCTCCGAATACCGTGGCCACTACGGTGTCACCGACCAGGTGCTGCGGGATTTTCATCAGCGCCGGGCCGAGATCTTGTGGACAGAGGGCGCGGATATGTTGCTCTTTGAGACGGAACCTTCTTTGCACGAAGCCCTGATCGAGGCGGAGATTGCCGAGCAATTAGGCGCCGCGTACTGGATCAGCTTTAGCTGCAAGGACGGACGGCAGACTAACGAAGGCGACGACCTGACAGAGTGTGCCAGGATATTAAGCAAAGACCATCCGCATCTGCAGATGCTGGGCGTGAATTGTACGCCGCCCAAGTTTATGACCGAAGCGATTACGAATTTAAAGGCGGGGACCAAGCTTCCTATCGCCGTATATCCCAACAGCGGCGAAGTTTACGACGCGGTGAGCAAGACCTGGCACGGCGCCACCGACAGCAGTAAAACTTTTGGCGAATATGCCCGGGACTGGTTCCAGGCCGGCGCCGCTGCTGTAGGCGGTTGCTGCCAGACGGCGGCCAGCCATATTGCTCAGGTCACCAAAGTACGGGATCAGTTGCAAGAAGAAAAATAAAACGTCCGCCCAGTGGACGCAGCTTAAATATTTTTTACAATGAGGGAAGAAGGCTTATATAGATGAAGAAGTTTTACGCAGCAGCGCTATTTTTAATTTTGGCAGTGGTCGCTCTGACCGGATGCGGCAGCCAGCCTGCGGCCAAGACCGCGGCTCCGGCGGCCAAGACGTACAAGGTGGGCATGGATGCCACCTATGCGCCTTTTGGTTTCCAGGATCAGAACAAGAAAGAATATCTGGGTTTTGACGTGGATATCATCAAAGCCATCGCCAAGGCGGAGGGATTTAAAGTAGAAGTGGACAACCTGGCCTTTGACGGTCTGATCCCCGCCCTGCAAACCGGCAACCTGGACATCGTCATCAACGACATGACCATCAACCCGGAACGCGCTAAAGCAGTCAGCTTCTCCAAGCCCTACTATACAGCAGGTTTAGGTTTGGTGCTCCGCAAGGACAACACTAATATTAAAAGCCAAAAAGATTTAAGCGGCAAACGTTTAGGCGTGTCCATCGGCTCTACCGGTGCCGAGGTAGCCCACAAGGTGCAGGGCGCTCAGGTGCGGGAATTTAACACTATCGTGGATGCGTTTTTGGAACTGAAGAACGGCGGCGTGGACGCGGTGATTAACGACAAGCCGGTGAACGAATATTATGTGCTGACCCGCGGCCAGGATTTCGCCAAGACCGTGGACGGCGATTTTGAGGTAGAGTATCTGGGCATCGCGGTGGCGAAAAAGAATACGGCGCTGCTGGAAAAAATTAACCACGGACTGGCCGCCATTAAGGCGGATGGACAGTACGCGGAGATTTATAAGAAATGGTTTGGCAAGGAGCCGCCCCAAGAAAAATAAAATCAATGCCGGCGTTCATGATCCGGAAGGAGAAAAGTAAAAAATACTGCAGGTTGCGGCCTGCAGTATTTTTTATTACGTTTTTCGCTTTACCATTAATTATTCTTTAGCGCCAGGGGATGCCAGCCCAGATTTTGCATCTTGGCCCAGGCTTCGGACCAGTCTAAATTACGGACCGAGAAACCCGGACCGGTGTACCAGGTTTGGGTCTCGTGATTATAGATATATTCCGTATACCAGATACTGCCGGCGCCAAAACTGGAGCGGCCGTAGACAAAGACGCTGGCGGTGGGTATCACAATCCTGCTGCCGGAACTATCCGCCTTGCCGGTAGGTTCCAGTTGTATCTGCACGCCGTTGGGGCTGCCGTCATCCAGTTGTACCAGAGGGTAGGCATGTCCTGTAAATTTAACATATTCCAGATATTCCCGGATACGCTCGTTATGGCCCAGATAGTCACAGACACTGGCGGGATCAACGGTTGCAGTTAATAATTTTGAACCGCGGCCCCATTCTTTGTAGGTATCATAATAATAATGATAGAAACTTTGAATTTCACTTTTCTCAGACCAGGTAAACTTATTCCACTCGGCGCTGGAACCGTTCCATTTCGCAACCAGGTCTGTCACCCTGGTATACAAATGATAAACCTTCGTCTCCATCTTCTCATCATCAAAATCCGTAGGGCCAACTGTGGTCTGCAGCACATCAGTTTGAACCTGCTTCTCTGCGTCCAGATATTTAAGCGGCAGGATAATCTCATAGACGATGTTGTCTGCCGCAGCATTATTGGCGCCGGCCAGCACGATTTCCCTTACCGGGAAAGGTGTGCCGCTGTTTTTCCATTCCAGCCAGGCTGGCGCAGCGGCGCCTTCCCTGGTACTGATAAAAGCACTATGGGCTTCCACTTTAGGAAAGGTGAGCACGGTTTGCTTTTTCTCTGTTCCTTGTACCAGTTCCTTTTTAATGACCAGTTGTTTACCGTTACTAAAATCCAGGGTCATCCTGTACAAAACGTTGGCGCCCTGAGCCGCCTCCCAATGCTTATCAAAATATTTACCGCTGTAGGTCATCAGCGTGTGCTCCGCATTAAAGACCACAGAATTTTTATCCGCATACCGCAAGGTGGTTTTTATTTCCTGCAGCGCCTGGCGGGCTTCGGCGTAGGCTTCCTGTTGCTTAAGACCGGTTTGCGAAAGCTTAAAAGAACTGCCAAAAATACCTATTATGCTGCCAAAGATCAGCAGCACGATGGTAATGCCGACTAATAATTCCACTAAGGTGAAACCTTTTTTTGTAGACATAAATTATTCCTCTATAGATACTGGTTAAGCTTCAGAAAAAGGGGGACTGCTACTGCAGTCCCCCTTATGGAAATTTACTTAGCTGCCGGTTACTGCAGTTGTGGGAAAAGTAAAGCCCGTGCTTAAAGCTACAGCGTCTGAATACTCAGTATAGCCCAGATGCATGACCACGGAGCCTTCGGACAGGATCTTGCCGTAGAAATAATAACTCTGGGGCTGCGCGATGGTGTCATTATAAGCTATATTCCCTGCACTTATGAGCAGACCATAAATGATAGAACGGTAAATTCTTAAGCCTCCGTTGGCTGCCAACATCAATTTACTATAATCGGCAACATTGGCTGTGCTCGGTAAATAAATCTCGCCTTTGGCTAAAATACGTACACGACCGCTGATGGCTCCGTCTATTTTCAAGTCTCCATCAGTCACGATGGTTAAAGGGTCGTCACTATCATCCGTAGGTCCGACAATGGGTACCAGGAGATTTAAAGTACCGCCGCCTTTAATATAAATACAGGTGCCTGCGCCACCCTGTATGGTATAGCCGCCATACTGTGTGACCTGTGAATTAATATAATCCACTGTCGTCATCGCATTTTTGTATTTATTACTGCTAAAGACCTCGTCCGGTATGGTCAGGCTTGTCAAGTTAAGACCGGCGCCGGTATAGTTTCCCAATTGCTTGACGCCTTTATTACTTGTAATTTTGGCCGTGGCGTTGCTATAAATATTACCCGAAGACGCTGAATTACCGGCGCCTTGTAAAGTTACCTGTCCCTTGGCAACAACTAACGCATTACTAGCGGTGGTGGTTATAGGATTTTCTGTAATCGTTCCTCCGCTATCCGTCGTGGAATCCGTGGTGTAGGAACGGCTAATAACCTTCCGTTCTCCCATATATTCACCAATCGACGTAATATCATATTTTGTACCCGAAGCAATAGTAATACCGGTACCGGGAGTACTAATGTTAGAAATATAGACGGCATAGACCGGTTCTGTAGCTATACCCGTTCCCAGTTCTTGTAGTTTATGCAGATTCCAGAACTTATACTTTTTGGCATTAAAATTAGTAGCTGAAGTCAGCCAGGTCCAATCAGAGTTTTTCTGTTTTATTTGTGTGAGCGCCCTTTTATAACCTGCTTCGGCAGCATACCAGGCCTGCTGCTGTTTTTGGTCTGTCATGGCGTTGGTCTTTTCCTGGGTCATCATAATAATCCAGGAGCCAGCTAAAATTGCCAGGAATAAGAGGAAAACCAGAGCAATAACGGTGACAGAACCTCGTTTCCCGTTCATTTTGTCCCCCTTCTTTATCAAAATCTGATAACTCACCTGCTCAACTAATCAAATCCCAGTTGTTTTTGATAAAATCCTTGATGGTATCAATGGTGCAATATTCCGTGTTAGAATTGTAATAAATGAAGTTATAATAGTAGCTATTACCGGTGCTGGTTAAGGAACGCCATATGTACTCACCACGGGAATATAAGGCAAATCCATAATAATAATAATCCAGGGTGGTATACCAACCGTTACCACTAGAATCGGAGATGCTTACCCACTTTTGCGAAGCAGGATTATAGTAGGTCCAGCCGTAATTATATTTATACTGCCGCGCCTGATACCACTTACCGTCAATTAAAGCGTAGCGGATATATTGATCATCCCCCAGGGGGTTGTTAAAATCTGTACTGCCGGCCATTAAGACACTGGCCGGGGGATCATAAGGCGTAGTCGCTCCTCCATTTAAAATATTAGAAAAACTACTGGTGTCACGCTTATATAAGACATACGGTTTAGTATAAATCTTCACCCCGTTGCTAAAAGTAGTGGTGGGGAAGGAACCGCCAAAAAATTCATTTTTGAAATAGTCCCTGATGGGCGCCCTGTTAGTCAACTGATACCAGATAGAGGCACTCTCAGGATTGAAATCCGGTAATTGGTTATTCGCCACCCGGTAGCGATCGTTATACTTTTTTAAGTAGTTATAAATATCTTTAACAAGTTGTTGCTCGTCTGCTGTTAATGTAGACCAGCCCGTCTTTAAATCATGTTCGTAATTGGTACCGTAGCCTTCCCATTTATTTAAGATTTCAATAAAATTTTCCGTGGCCTGATAAGCCCCGATGGGAGTATTATCAACTACCTTAATCGTACCGTTACTATAATCCGTCGGCGTAACCTTACTGGTGAGGGTGTCTATCTTGGCGCTGCCGTTCAGCTGATATTGTACCGGCAGGGTTACCGTATATAGATTGGATTCCTTATTGTCATTTGTCGTAAACTTTTCGTATTGGACAGGAAAATCCGTCCCGTCGCCTGTAAAGGCGCTATTGGCAACTTCCTTGGGGAAAGTGATATTCTTCAGTTCTTTTTTGGAATCCGTGTCCGTGATTACCACATGAATCTGTTTATTGTTGCTGCCGCCGGTCCAGGCTACCGTCACCTGATAATTAACATTGGCGCCGTTACTTACATCCCAATGTTTGTCGAAAGCGGAGCCGGTATAGGTTAAGGTGGAAGCAGCGCCATAGGTATCACCTATGGCCGGCGCAGCATTGCTTTGATTTTTAATCTCATCTTTGTTGGCATAGCGCAAAGAAGTTTTTAACTGCTCCATGACCAGGCGCGCTTCTTCGTAAGCCTTTTCCTGGTTCAGGCCGGTCCGGGAGGCGATGGATGTACGCCCAAACAGAGCCACCAGGCCGCCAAAGACAATGGCCATGATCGCTATGGCGATTATTAATTCTACCAGAGTAAAACCTGCCCTCTTTTTCATCATATACCTCACTATCCGCCACTTACACTGGCGCCCTGCACAAGGTTACGGAGATAAAAACGCTTAGGTCCTGCCCGTCAGTCTTTGCAATCAGGTATCGGTCGTATCGCTGGTCGTCACATAGGTGCTCATCACAAAACTTTCCTGGGCCGGACTGGTCCAGGTAACCGTCACACTTACAGGATACATATATTGGTCAGCAGTTATGGTACTGGCTGTCCCCGTATTGAGCCTCGTCAAATTCCCGGAGGGGGGTGCGGACAAAAAGTTGGACATCTTAAGCGCTCGTGAAGGAGTGAAAAA
>ENA-UOYA01004941-UOYA01004941.1-activated-sludge-metagenome-genome-assembly--contig:-NODE-4941-length-10836-cov-4.538447_pt1 | contig 10836 bp, 10 predicted proteins | sample MGYA00238163_ERZ764804 | MGnify/ENA primary metagenome ERZ764804 (study PRJEB28919, sample SAMN05720223) | activated sludge metagenome | isolation source: Anaerobic digester | place: Hong Kong...
CGCCGGCGCCGCCACCGGCCCGTCGCCGATGGACCTGCGCACCCGCGTGCTGCCGAACGGCCTGACGGTCGCCTCGGTGCGCCTGCCCGGCTTCCGCACCGCCGCGATCGGCGCGTTCGTGCGCGTCGGCTCGCGCGACGAGCCCTCGCACCTGAACGGCATCTCGCACTTCCTCGAGCACATGGCCTTCAAGGGCACCGAGACGCGCGACGCACGGCGCATCTCGCTGGAGATCGAGCGGGTCGGCGCGTCGATGAACGCGTACACCGCGAAGGACCACACCGCCTACCACACGGTGCTGCTCGCCGAGCACATGCCGGTCGCGCTCGACGTGCTCGCCGACGTGATCCGCCGCTCGACCTTCCCCGCCGAGGAGATCGAGCGCGAGCGCCAGGTGATCCTGCAGGAACTCGGCGACGCGGCCGACGACCCGGAGTCGATCGCGCAGGACGAGTTCGACCTGAAGGCGTTCCCGAAGCAGGCGTTCGGCCGGCCGATCCTCGGCAGCCCGCGCTTCGTCAAGCGCGTGACCCGCGACGACTTCCTCGGCTACCTCGGCGCCCACTACGCGGCCTCGAACATGGTGCTCGCCGCCGCCGGCGACGTCGACCACGACCGCTTCGCCGACGAGGTCGAGCGCCGCTTCGGCGACATGGCCCCGGGCACGCCCGCCGAGCGCGAGTCCGCGCGCTACGTCGGCGGCTACCGCCACGTCGACGACGACTACGAGCAGACCTCGATCGCGCTCGGCTGGCCGGTGCCCGCCCGCACCGACCCGTCGTACCCGGTCTACGAGCTGCTCGGCGAGCTGCTCGGCGGCGGCATGTCCTCGCCGCTGTTCCAGTCGGTGCGGGAGCAGCGCGGGCTCGCCTACCAGATCGACGCCTGGACCGAGGGCCACGACGACTGCGGCACGCTGCAGGTCACCGCCGGCGTCGCGCCGCGCAACCTGCGCGTGTTCTTCGACGTGGTCTGCGACGAACTGGCGGCACTGACCCGCGGCGTCGCGCCCGAGGACCTCGAGCGCACGCGCAACCAGCAGGCGACCCATCTCGCCCGCAGCCTCGAGCGGCCGATGGAGCTGGCCGAGACGATCGCACGCGACCTGCTGGTCCACGGCCGCGTGCTGTCGCCCGACGAGCGGATCGCGACCACGATGTCGATCGGCGAGGACGCGCTGGTCTCGGCCGCGCGCGACCTGCTGTCGCGCACGCCGACGCTGGTGCTGGTGGGGCGCGCGGGGCGAGGCGACCACCACGAGGCGGTGCGGCGCAGGCTCGGCGCTTCGGGCTGAGGATCCGGATCGGCCGGAGCGCCTTCCGCATTCCGGTCGCATGCGCTAGACTTGTCCTGCAACCTGGACAAGTCGAATGCGCACCATCAGCTTCTCCGACGCCCGCAACCGCCTGAAGCAGGTGATCGACGAGGTCGTCGACGACGCGGACGTCACCGTGATCACCCGCCGCGACGCACCCGATGCGGTGGTGATGTCGCTCGACACCTTCAACAGCTGGCGCGAGACGGTCCACCTGCTGGGAACCCCGGCCAACGCGGCGCACCTGGCCAAGTCGATCCGGCAGCTGCGCTCCGGCAAGGCGCGGCCGCGCGATCCGGTCGATGCCTGAACGGTTGCTCTGGACCGCGGCGGCAGGGTCCGACTACGTCTGGTGGCAGGGGCAGGACCGCAGGACGCTGAAGCGGATCAACCTGATCCTGCAGGACACGCTTCGCCATCCGTTCGACGGGGTCGGCAAGCCCGAACCGCTGCGCGGCAACCTGGCCGGCTTCTGGTCCCGCCGCATCGACGACACCCATCGACTGGTCTACACGGTCGAAGGCGATGCGCTCGCGGTCGTCGCCTGTCGGTATCGCTACGAATGATCGACCTCAACCGCCGCCTCGTCGCGCGGCCGCCCTCCCGATGATCCGCTTCGACCCCACCGCCCGCGGCCCGCTCGACGGCGTGCGCGTCGTCGACCTGTCCCGCCTGGTCGCCGGCAACATGCTGACGCTGCAGCTCGCCGACTTCGGCGCCGACGTGATCAAGGTCGAGCGCCCCGGCGAGGGCGACGACCTGCGCCGCTGGAAGGAGGCCGGCCAGACGATCTACTGGAAGGTCTACGGCCGCAACAAGCGCTCGATGACGCTCGACATGAAGAGCGACGCCGGTCTCGCGGCGCTGCGCAAGCTCCTGCGCCACGCGCAGGTGCTGGTCGAGAACTTCGTGCCGGGCGGCCTCGAGAAGATGGGCCTCGCGCCCGCGACGCTGCACGCCGACAACCCGAAGCTCGTGATCGTGCGCATCTCCGGCTGGGGCCAGACCGGTCCCTACTCGCACAAGCCCGGCTTCGGCACGCTGGTCGAGGCGATGAGCGGCTTCGCGCACCTGAACGGCTTCCCCGACCGGCCGCCGGCGCTGCCGCCGCTGGCGCTCGCCGACATGATCGCCGGCATGCAGGGCGCGTTCGCCACGATGACCGCGCTGCGCGTCGCGGAGCGCGGCGGCGCGGGCCAGGTGATCGACCTGTCGCTGTTCGAGCCGATCTTCGCGACCATCGCGTCCGAGGCCGCGAAGACGAAGCTCACCGGCGAGGCGACGCTGCGGGCCGGCAACCAGTCGACCCACGCCGCGCCGCGCAACGTCTACGCGTGCGCGGACGGCGGATACGTCGCGCTGTCGGGCTCGATGCAGTCGATGGCGATGCGGATCTTCGACACGATCGGCCGGCCCGAGCTGAAGACCGATCCGCGCTTCCACGACAACACCGCGCGCGTCGCGAACCGCGACGCGCTCGACGCGATCCTCGCCGGCTTCGTCGTCGAGCGGACGACCGCCGAGAACCTCGCGCTGTTCGAGGCCGCCGGCGTCACCGTCGGTCCGGTGTGCGACATGGCCGAGCTGCTCGACCATCCGTACACCCGAGGCCGCGAGGCGATCGTCGACGTCGAGGACGCCGAGCTGGGCGCGATCCCGATGCACAACGTGGTGCCGCGCCTGACGGGGAGCCCCGGCGGCTTCCGCCGCCCCGCGCCCGCGCTCGGCGAGCACACCGACGAGATCCTCGCCGAGCTCGACCGCCTGCCCTGACGCACCCGCGCATTCGCGCGCCCGTCGCGGCGCGCGGCGCACCGCCCTCACCGCGCCGCCCAAGGAGACTCCGTGCACCTGACCGACTCCCCCCGCGAGCTGCCCGTCTGGCGCTCGATCCTGTTCGTCCCCGCGGTCAGCGACCGGTTCGTCGACAGCGCGCTGAAGGGCGACGCCGACGCGCTGCAGATCGACCTGGAGGACAGCGTGGGCCCCGCGCAGAAGGACGAGGCGCGCGGACGCGTCGCCGCGATCGCCGACCGGTTCGCGCAGGCCGGCCGCGACGTGACCGTGCGCGTGAACCGACCGTGGCGGATGCTGGTGCGCGACCTCGAGGCGACGGTGCGCGCGTCGGTGAAGGCGATCGCGATGCCGAAGGTGCCGGACGCGTCGTTCGTGCGCGAGCTCGCGGGCGTGCTCGCCGACATCGAGCGCGAACGCGGCCTGCCGGTCGGCCACACCCGCGTGATCACGATGGTCGAGGACGCCGAGGGCCTCGCGCACCTCGATGCCATCGCGGCCGCCCACCCCCGCGTCGTCGGCCAGATCGTCGGCGGCGAGGACCTGTCGGTCTCGCTCGGCTCGACGGTGGACGACGACGCGATGTACGTGCCGAACGTCGACAACGTGCGCGCCGCGCGCCGTGCCGGCGTGCTGCCGATCGGCTTCATCGGCTCGGTCGCCGACTACCGCGACGTCGACGCGTACCGGGCGCGCATCGTGCGCGCGCGCAGGCTGGGCTTCGAGGGCGCGTTCTGCATCCATCCGACCCAGGTCGGGATCTGCAACGCCTCGTTCGCGCCGGACCCGGCCGACGTCGCGAGCGCGCGCGAGATGGTCGACGCGTTCGAGCGCGAGGTCGGCGCCGGCCGCGCCGCGTTCGCGTGGAAGGGACGGATGGTCGACCTGCCGGTCGTCGACCGCGCGCGCCGCCTGCTCGCGCGGCACGCGGCGATCGAGGGCAAGCGGCGGGGGGCCTGACGCGACGGACGTTCCGGCGGGAACGCGCTCGGTGGGGTTGGCGCGCGTCGGGGGGGCCTTCGGACCGCAGAGGCGCAGAGGGAGGCACGAGGCGCAGTCGGAGTCGGGGCTGGGCCCCGGTCCCGCCACGCGTTCCTCCGGGCCCCTGCGTGCGTTCCACTGCGCCTCTGCGTCCTCCCTCTGCGCCTCGGCGTTCCTCCCTCTGCGCCTCTGCGTCCCGGAAGCCCCGAAGCGCCCTCTACACCGCGACCGCCGCCGCCACCCCGACCCGCGCGTCCTCGCGCAGCATGTCGACCGCCTTCTCGGCGATCATGATCGTCGGCGCGTTGGTGTTGCCCCCGACGATGCGCGGCATGATCGACGCGTCGACGACGCGCAGCGCGTCGATGCCGCGCACGCGCAGCCGCGCGTCGACGACGTCGCGCTCGCCCGGCCCCATCCGGCAGCTGCCCACCGGGTGGTAGATCGTGTCGACGCGTTCCCGCAGGAACGCCTCGATCTGCGCGTCGGTGGAAACGCCCGCCGAGGTGGCGAGCTCGCGTCCGCCGAGCGACGCGAGCGCCGGCTGCGACAGCAGCTGGCGCATCGTCCTGAAGCCGCGCACCATCGCGTCGACGTCGTCGCGTTCGGCGAGGAACGCCGGGTCGATCGCGGGTGCCGCCAGCGGGTCGGCGCTCGCGAGCCGCACGCGGCCGCGGCTCTTCGGCCGCAGCAGGCACACGTGGCACGAGTAGCCGTGGCCGAACACCGTCTTGCGGCCGTGGTCGACCAGCTTGCCGATCACGAAGTGCAGCTGCACGTCGGGCTCGGGCTCCTCGGGGCGCGTGCGCAGGAACGCGCCGGCCTCGGCGAAGTTCGTCGTCAGCGGGCCGGTGCGCGCGCGGCGCCACTCGCCGACGCCGCGCAGCAGCCGCGGCAGCCCGGCGAACGACAGCCCGAACAGCTCGATCGCGCCCGGCAGGTCGACCACCTGCACGACGTCCGGATGGTCGTGCAGCGATTCGCCGACGCCCGGCAGGTCGTGCACGACCGGGATGCCCAGCTCGCGCAGGTGCGCACCCGGGCCGATGCCCGACAGCATCAGCAGCTGCGGCGAGCCGAACGCGCCCGAGGACAGCAGCACCTCGCGCCGCGCCAGCGCGCGCGCGGTCGAACCGTCCGCGAGCCGGTACTCGACGCCGGTCGCGCGCCGCCCGTCGAGCAGCAGCCGCGTCGCGTGCGCGCCGGTGACCACGGCGAGGTTCGGCCGCCCGATCGCCGGGGCCAGGTAGCCCTTGGCCGCGCTGCAGCGCTCGCCGTTGCGGCGGGTGACCTGGTACCAGCCGACGCCCTCCTGCGAGGGTCCGTTGAAGTCCGCGTTCTCGGGGTGGCCGGCCTGCACGCCGGCCTCGATGAACGCACGCGCGTACCGGTTCGGCGAGCGCAGGTCGGCGACGTTCAGCGGCCCGCCGGTGCCGTGCAGCGCGTCCGCGCCGCGCTCGTTGTGCTCGGCCCGCCGGAACAGCGGCAGCACGTCGGCCCAACCCCAGCCCGGGTTGCCCTGCTGCGCCCAGTGCTCGTAGTCGGAGGGCACGCCGCGCGCGTAGACCATCGCGTTGACCGAGCTCGAGCCGCCCAGCACCTTGCCGCGCGGCTGGTAGCCGCGGCGTCCGCCCAGCCCCGCCTGCGGCACGGTCTGCAGCGCCCAGTTCGCCTGGCCGTTCTTCGCGAGCAGCGCGAGGCCGGCGGGGCAGTGGATCAGCACGCTCGTGTCGGGCGGGCCGGCCTCGAGCAGCGCGACCGAGACGCCCGGGTCCTCGGACAGCCGCGCGGCCAGCACGCAGCCGGCCGAGCCGGCGCCGACGATCACGTAGTCGAATTCGGAGGGGCGGGTCGGGGAGGCGCTCATGCGACGGTTGTACTCCAAGCGCGGCGCGGCCGGAACCGCCGCCGTCGAGGATCGCCTCTAATCGCGGCGGCACCCGTCCGCGGCGTCGCCCGCGCCCGAGGCCCCGCCCGCGCCCGAGGCCCCGCCACGGGCGGCCCCCGCGCCGCCGTCGCCGCGCCTCAGCAGCGCACCGACTGCCCGCCGTCGACCGCCAGGCACTGCCCGGTGATGTAGTCGGCCTCGTCCGACGCGAGGAAGGCCGCGGCCTTCGCGATGTCCCAGCCGGTGCCCTGGCGCCCCATCGGCGTCAGCGCGTTGCGCTTCTCGATCATCTCCTCGGCCGACGCGTACTGGCCGACGATCGCCTGGTGGATGTGCGGCGTGTGCATCATCCCCGGCAGGATGGCGTTCGCCCGGATGCCCTTCTTCGCGTACTCGAGCGCGATCGACGCGGTCAGGTGGTTCAGCGCCGCCTTGCTCGCGTAGTAGGCCGGGTACGGGTAGCCGGTGTAGCGGATCGACGCGAGCGACGAGATGTTGACGATCGCGCCCTTGCCCTGCTTCACCATGATCGGCAGCACCGCCTGGCAGGTCAGGAACACGCTCTTCAGGTTCACGTCCATCGCGTGGTCCCACTCGGCCTCGGTCAGCTGCTCGGTGGTGCCCATCGCCGGCAGCCCGACGTTGTTGTGCAGCACGTCGATGCGGCCGAACCTCGCGACGATCCCGCCGACCACCGCGGCGATCTCGTCGCGCTTCGTCACGTCGCAGCGCCAGGCCTCGGCGCTGCCGCCCTCGCCGCGGATGATGCCCACGGTCTCCTGCGCGGCCTCGAGCGCGATGTCGATCGCCGCGACGGTGGCGCCGTCGCGCGCGTACTGCACCGCGGCCGCCTTGCCGTTGCCCCAGCCCGGGCCGACCGAGCCGGCGCCGAACACCACGGCCACGCGGCCGTCGAAACGTCGTGTCATTCGGGGAACTCCCTGTCCAGTGTGGCCGCGACGCCGCGCCCGGCGGCGCCGCGGCGGTTGCTCATCGTCCGCCGACCACCGCCGGCAGCCAGGTCGACAGCGCCGGCACGTAGGTGACCAGCAGCACCACCCCGATCGCGGCGGCCAGGAAGGGCATCGCCTCGCGGTTCACCTCGTCGCCGGGGGCCTTCGCGATCAGCGCGCCGATCGACAGGCAGATCGCCACCGGCGGCGTGATCAGCCCGATCAGCAGGTTGATGCCGACGATCATCGAGAAGTGGTACGGGTCGATGCCGAACTTCGCGGCGATCGGGTACAGCACCGGGCACAGCAGCACCAGCGCGGGCCCGTTCTCCATGAACGTGCCGACCGCCAGAAGCAGCAGGTTGACCACCAGCAGGAACGCGACCGGGCTGCCGATCGAGCCGAGCATCCACTCGGAGATCCGCTGCGGCGCCTGCTCGTAGGCGAGGAACCACGAGACGATCTGCGCGCCGCCGAGGATGATCATGATCACCGCGGTGCCGCGCGCCGAGCCGACCAGCGCCGACCACAGCTTGCGCGGATCGAGCTCGCGGTGCACGAACAGCCCGACGAACAGCGCGTAGGCGACGGCCACCGCCGACGACTCGGTGACGTTGAAGATGCCGGTGCGGATGCCGGCGATCAGCAGCACCGGCATCGCGAGCGCCCAGATCGCGCGGACGAACGCGCGCCACAGCCCCGCCGCGTCGACGCGCTCGGCGGTCGGGTAGTTCCGCCGGCGGCTGACCACCAGCGCGACGAGCATCATCGCGCCCGCGTACATCAGGCCCGGGATCACCGCGGCCATGAACAGCCTGAGCGGGGACAGGTTCGTCAGCACGCTGATCATCAGGAACGTGATGGACGGCGGGATGATCGGCCCCACCACGTTCGCGGCCGCCGTCAGCGCCGCCGCGAAGCCGCGGTCGTAGCCGGCCTTGACCATCGACGGGATCAGCACCTTGCCGAGCGCCGAGGTGTCGGCGACCGCCGAGCCCGAGATGCCGGCCATCAGCGTCGCCGACGCGACGTTGCTCATCGCCAGGCCGCCGCGGAACCGGCCGAACAGCGCGTTGCTGAAGCCGAGCAGCCGGTCGGTCATCCCGCCGAGCGACATCAGCTCGCCGGCGAGCAGGAACAGCGGGATCGCCAGCAGCAGGAAGCTGTCCAGCCCCTGGTAGACCTGCTGGGGCACGATCATCAGGTCGATGTCGCCGACGAACAGCACGGCGATCGTCGCCGACAGCACCAGCGCGAACGCGATCGGCACCGCCAGCAGCAGCAGCACCGCGAGCGACAGCGCGAGCACGCCGAGCATCGTCATCGTCGGGTCACTCCACGTGCGACGGGGAATCCGGCGCCGCCTCCATCGCCGGCGCCTGCCCGCCGATCCGCGCGAGCGCCAGCACCGTCGCGAGCAGCACCGCCCCCACGCACATCGACGCGTACGGGACCGCCATCGGGATCTCCAGTGCCGGCGAGTCCTGCGACGCGTTCATCTCCGCGAACCGCGCGCCCGCCCAGCCGAGCACCCCCGCGGTGGCCATGACCGCGGCGTCCCGGACCGCGAGCATCAGCGACGCGACGCGCGGCGGGACCGCGCGGACGAGCGCGGTCACCGCCAGGTGCCCGCCGTCGCGCAGGCAGGCCGCCGCGCCGAGCATCGCCATCCACGCGACCAGCATGCGGGCGACCTCCTCGGTCCAGGCCGGTGCGCGCCCGATCACGTAGCGGCCGAACACCTGGTAGAACAGCGTCGCGGCGACCGCCAGCAGCATCAGGCCGAGCACCGCGTCGAGCACCCGCTCGATGCGCCCGGCCCAGGCGAGCGCCCGCCCTGCGCCGCGCGCCGGGACCGGCGCCGCGGCGGCCGCCCGCGAGGGCGTCCCGGAGTCCGTCACGCGCCGCGGCTCACTTCACCGCGGCGAACTTCGCCGCCCAGGGCGCGAGGTCCGGGAACTCCTTGCCCATGTCGCCCAGCCGCGCACGCAGCGCCTCCCGATCGATGTCGTTGAACTGCATGCCCTTGGACTCGAGCTTGCGGCGCAGCTCGGCCTCCGTCGCGACCATCCGGTCGGTGGCCTGCAGCATCACGCGCTCGCCCTCGGACTTCAGCATCGCCTGGACGTCGGCGGGCAGCTTCTTGAAGCGCGCGTCGGAGAAGATCCACGTCATCGCCCCGATCACGTGACGGGTGTCGATCGCGTACTTCTGCACCTCGTTGAACTTCATCGACTCGATCACCTCGAGCGGATTCTCCTGGCCGTCGACGACGCCCTGCTGCATCGAGGTGAACAGCTCGGCCACGCCCATCGGCACCGGGCTCGCGCCGAGCAGCTCCCAGGTCATCCGGTACATCTTCAGCGGCGGCACGCGCAGCTTCAGGCCCTTCATGTCCGCGACCGACTTGACCGCCTTGTTCGAGCTCAGCCAGCGGGCACCGCGATAGCCCGCCCCGACGATGCGGAACTGCGTCTTCTTCGCCACCTCCTCCATGAACTCGGCGCCGACCGGTCCGTAGTAGACCTTCTTGAAGTGATCGACGTCCCGGATCAGGTACGGATAGGCCTCGAGCCCGGGCAGGATGTTGTAGCGATCCAGCGTGCCGATCGACTGCAGGACGATGTCGTTGGTGCCGATCTTCAGCCCCTCGATCGATGCGGGCCAATCGCCGGTGGAGCCGCTCGGGGCGATCTGGATCTTCACCTTGCCGCCCGACTTCGCCTCGACCGCCTTCGCGTAGGCTTCGGCGGTCTCGAACCAGATGTTGCCCGGGTTGTAGATGTGGGCCATCTTCAGCACGAGCGGCTGGCCCTGCGCGAACGCGGGGGCCGTCGCCACGGTCGGCAGCGCCGCGGCGATCGCCGCGGCACCGGCGGCCTTGAGCAGGCCTCGCTTGGTCGTCTTCGTCATCGCTCTCTCCTCTGGGGGGGTTCGTACACGATGCGCGCGTCGCCCGCCCGGCCGGCGAGTCCCTCGCGCCACAGCTCCATGTTCAGGTCGGCCGCGCGCAGCGCCTCCGACGCGTCGTCGCCCGCGCCGTCGACGTCGCCGGCGAGGATCCTGCGGTACTCGGTCTCGTGGAACGCGGCCGTGCGCGCCGCACCGTGGTGCGCGAGCGAGCGGCCGATCCACGGCGAGACCGCGGTCAGCACGAAGTCCGCGAGGCTGGCGAGCATCTCGTTGCCGCTCGCGCGGTAGATCGCGCGGTGGAACGCGAGGTCGGCCTCGAGCATCGCCGGGACCTGCGGCGCGGGCTCGGCGCCCAGCCGCCGCATCCGGTCGATCGCGTCGCGCATCGCCGCCAGGTCGGCGTCGCCGCGGCGCCGCGCGGCGAGCTCGGCGCACGCGCGCTCGAACACGCTGCGCACCTCGATCAGCGCGCCGTGGTCGGCCTGCGCGACCAGCGTGCGGAACAGCATCAGCTCCGCGAGCGAGGCCTCGACGCCCTCGCGCACGAAGGTGCCGGTGCCGTGGCGCACGTCGACCAGGCCGGCGGACTGCAGCGTGCGCACCGCCTCGCGCACCGAGTTGCGCGAGACGCCGAGCCGCTCGGCGAACGCGTGCTCGGTGGGCAGGCGGTCGCCGGGCGCGAGCCGACCCGACGACAGCTCGGCGCGCACGAAGTCGACCACGACGTCGGCGCGTCGCTTCGGGCGGCGGGCGCGATCGCGCGGGGCGGGCTGCGGCCGCGGGGTCTCCGTGGGGGTCATCGTGCTTCGGACGGCGGATCCGCAGGATATCGGTCATCCTACAACCGTGCCACCGAGCCGAGGCTGGAGCGGTCGAATCCGGAATGCCCGCCCCCGTCGACGCTCGCGCCGCACGCGGGCCCCCCTCGCCGGGTGCAGGGCCCCGGCCGCGGACGGCGCCCGCAGGAGGGGACGACGCCGGGACCGGAAAAG
>ENA-UOYA01004942-UOYA01004942.1-activated-sludge-metagenome-genome-assembly--contig:-NODE-4942-length-10832-cov-8.949801_pt1 | contig 10832 bp, 16 predicted proteins | sample MGYA00238163_ERZ764804 | MGnify/ENA primary metagenome ERZ764804 (study PRJEB28919, sample SAMN05720223) | activated sludge metagenome | isolation source: Anaerobic digester | place: Hong Kong...
GATGTCCCGGATAACAACATACCGGTAGTATTTACTGGAACCCCAATATTTAATTTATTGTCTATAATAGACAATGATATGTTCTTACAGGATAATCCAGACGCTGATGGACATACATCAAATGAGTTTACACAAAATTTAGTATATAGATTGCATGAGTTTGATGTATTAAAAGATGGCGTTATTGATATTTATAAATTGGATTCTATGTACCACTATATGGGATATAAATTAGAGAATAAGATAATAGATAAGATAAAGAATATTAAAGAATATAAATTTATAGGATGAAAAGAATACTAAAGACATATAATACTTTTGTCGAAAAGAGAAAAATATCTAAGTGGTGTATTGATTATGTTTGTGATATTATATCAACAAATCAATTTACTATAAATAGTGATATGAGTATCTCTGTTCTGTTACATACCAATCTATTTGAAACTTACTAGATTCTAATAATTTAATAATCTCCTCAACACATCTCTTTTTCCACACATTTGATGTATCTTCTGGTTTTGATAGCTTCTTCTTTAATTTTCTTGGTATTTTTTCCTTAAAGATAGATGGGTTGTTTTGCTTGTAGTCAATCTCAAAATCACGTATAAATCCCCATATATCAATTTCGTAATAAAGATGTCTAAAAATGGATTATGTCCTGGCATATCGGATATTAATTTAACTAAACACTCGTTATCTGTTAAGTATGAGAAACATGATGAGAGTTTTTCTTTATTCTTTTCTATTTTACTAGATATAAACTTCATATCCAAATGTTTATCATAAAGACGATCCTTCCTACTTGATGATTCTTTAAATAAAATATATATGATTTCAGATTTCTCATTTAATATATATTAATAATTATTTATGAGATACATATTAACAAATAAAGAATACAAGAAGATAAATGAAGCTTGGTTTGATGATAAACTAAAAACCTTATCTGATGCTTTAAAATCAGTTTTTACTGCATATTTAAAATCATTTACAAAGGTATTTCCAGTACTCTATAATACTGAGAAAATATTATCCGGAGAGGATATTAAATTATACTTAGAAGAAGGAATTAAAAGTGGTATTGATGCTTTAATAAAAGAAATCCCAAAATGTAATCTACCAGAAGAACTAGACCCAGATTTATGGGACTACTTAAATCAGTTTAATGTTAATATTAAGAATTCGATATTAAAAGAATTGAACGATAAATTTGCTGAGAATAATAATTTAAATTCATATAAATCTGTTATTAGTGACATCTTCAATAAATTCAATGTTATATCACAATCTCTAAGAAAAGACTATATAGATTCTATTAAGAAAGTTGATTCTATGAAAGAAAAGGAGAAAGTAGCATCTGACAAAATTGATAATCTATTCAAGGTATTTAAATCAGATATAGATGATGAAGATTATAATGAGATATTTGATAATAAAGAATATAATGGAGAGTTCGCACCAAATGATATAATTGAGTATAAAATGGATGGTTGGGATGAATCAAAAAAGAAAGAACAACAACAAGACAGTATTGGTAAGGCAAAGATTAAATCTATTAAAGGAGATATATTAAATGTTATTGATGAATTAACCAATAAAGAAATTCAATTGGATATTGAAAAGGTTATAGGTAAGGAAGATGTTAAGGTTAGTCAAGATAAACTAAAAACTGAACTAGGTAAAATAAAAGAAGATGAATTTAAAATGGGTAAGGTTTTAAGTTTTGTTCAAAAATTAAATCAACAATGAGTCAGAGAAAATATGTAAAAACATATGAGATATTTTCGTTTCTTAAAAAGAAACAGAATAAAAGAATGAATTCTAAAGAACTATTAGCATTTGTCATTGATAATTATAAAGATTTGGTCAATGATGCACATTTTGATGTTGATAATAATAATGGGTATATAATGGTTTCTTACTATAAAGATTATAAAGATATTGCAAAAAATGATTACCATGTATCGATAAGAGAGAATAATGGAAAGTATGAAATTATTGACTTTAAAGATGAGAACGGTAAATCTATGTATGATAGTGATAGAATACGAACGAATAGTGTTGAGATAACTAAGGATGAGTATGAAGAATATGTTCGTAAATTAACACCAATTGATGAATTTATCTATCAAAACGCTTTAGAGAAAGATAGAAATAAGGGAATGAATGTTGGTTTTGATGGATTAAATAATATGGACGAAGATCCTGTTGAAACAGCTAATCTTCAAATAAATGAAGAGCTAAAGAGTTTGTTAAATAAAAATTATAAATTTGATGCTGAGTATTATATATGGACAACCCCAAATAATAATACACATCATTTTGATGAAATAGAAGTAAAAGTTACCGAATTTAAAGTAGGTTTATATTATGGTGATAACTCAAAAAATAAAATCTATGGACAGATTATATTTGAATTTGAGGGGGAAGAACATAAATTGTGGGTTGATGTTGATTATAAAGCTGAATGGGTTGATTTATCAAAAATACCATTAATTACAAAAGATGGGGATATTGCATTAAGAGTATATGATAATGATGATTCATCCTCTAAAGTTAAAATGAGAAAACTAAGAAATAAAAAATACCCAAATACAACTATACGTTTATTAACACCATCAAAATATGATACAATAGAAATGATTAAAACATTTATGGAATTAGTTTCTGGTATAAATGACGGTCTTAAAGGTAGAGGACAATAGCAATTTAATTTTCTGATTTAATTTTTGTATATTTGTTCTTATGTATGAAAAATTAGAAGAAATTAAAGGATATTTGACAGTCTATTGTTTCTTGTATATTTTGTTTTATATTCTAGAAATTCTATATACTTATCATGTTTTCGTTCCAGTCTACATTCATCAGAATCTTTATACATAAATTCACATAAATTGTAAATAGATATTGAATCCTTTATACATATTTGTGATGATTTGCCTAATTTATCTGATAATATTCTTTTAACATATTTGACATTTAATGTGTCTAATATATTTGTTAAATAATCCCAATTTTGATCATAAGAAGAAGAGAAGTATATCCCACTTTGCATATATTTACCGGATTTTGAATTTGTGAGACAACCATCACCATCAAACAAACCTCTGATAAAATGACTAACTAAATTTGGAAATGACTCATGTATTTTGGTTCCTTCTGTTTTATTTTTAAAATTGTTAGATATTAGATAATTTCCAAGTTCCCTGGATGATATCCAATTAGTAACCATAGTATTTTTACCTATGGATTTTTTATTTTCGCTCTTAAATGTTTTCCAATTTAAACTACCAAATATTTTTGTTAGACATTCCGAGTCGTAATATACACAGGAGTGTTTAACTATTGGTGTTTTTGAATTGTTATTTGCGAATGTTACATGACCATCTGTCCAAATTAGTCCTAATATGTAAGCTATATTTCTATCATTAACATTTGTATAATTATCGATATTGATATATGACTTTGACATATTTTTTAATTTAGTATCTAAATTAACTCTAAGTTTATGTCTACGAGCAACAGAAGTAATAGTGCTTTTATTTATATTTAGGTTATCAACACAATATTTACATCCTTTGGTTTCGTAATTTTCCAATATAAATTGTATTTGAGTAGATGATAATTTGACTTTCATAATTAATTGTTTATTTTGTTATGTATATATAAACAAATAAAAGTCTAAATATTCTGTTTTGTCAAATATTCTTCTATTATAGTTACTAAGTCTAATGATCTGTATATTTTTGAATCATTTGGACCGATATATAACAAGTATCCAGCACTAACATTAATTCCTATCTCCTTTAAGATCATCATATACATTGATATTTGTATGGAATATTCGTTTAGGTGAGTTTTGTATAAATGGTCAAACGGTGGTAATAAATATTCTTTGTATTTTATTGTTTCATCTGTTATGAACTCCTTGTTTGTTTTATAGTCAATTATTATTACTTTATCTTTATATAAAAAGATTGAATCGATCATTCCAGCAATCTTCCATTTTTTGGAGAAAATCTTCCTCTCAAAACAAACAGGTTCTAATTTATGTAAATGGTCAGCATATAAATGATTGAATTTGTTTATTCTATCGACTACATCTTTATCTGTTGGTAGTTTCTTAAACTCACCATTGAAGTAAAATTCAATCCAATCGTGTGTAGATGTGCCTATAAAATTAGCTCTATCATTTTTCTCTTTCCACTCCTTTAAAATTTCCTCTTTTGATATACCTCTTTCTTTTGCTTTATAGTTAGACCAATATTCCGTATCAAATGGTTTATGAAACTTACTTATAAATTGAGTAACTGATATGAAGTGATTATCTTCATAAGTATATTTGTGATTGATAGGATCGAACTTAAAGTTTTGATCATTATATGACTCCAAGGATTTTAATATTTCTTCTCTATTCATTAACGTATTTTAGTAGAAAAATAGATTTTGTTTGTTTGAAAATAATATATACTCTATGAAAAAGATATTAAGAGCTAAAATTAGCTATCAAAATCAGTTTGAAACATTAAGAGCTAGAATCATTAAAATGATTAAGGATATGCCAGATGATGACTTTGTATTTGTTGTTGAAGGTGAAGATGGAGTTAAAAGAGCGGTTAAGTCTAATACATTGGTTGGTGAGACTTTACAAATTCAAAATTCACCTATACAAATAACAGTTAAGGAAAATGGAATAGTTTTTGATGATGAATTAAAAGAATGTTTAGTTTTATCTAGAAGCTTAGAACAATTGAAAAAAATTTCAAATCTATCTAAGAAAACGGATGTTGGTCATAAAATACCATCATATCAATCTAAAAATATATTGGATGGTAAAGTTGATACATATGAAGATTATATAAAGAAGGGGAAATAATGAAACATATTAGATTATTTACCGAAGCTTTAAAGGTTAAAAAAATTGATAGAACCTACTATACACCTGATGATAATATTAAATTACTTAATAAGTATTTAAATAGTAATCTATTATTAACCATATCTAATGTTGATGGGCTTACCTATAATGACTCTTATAATTTGGATGATTTTTATGGTAATAATGATAATAACTTTGATATTATATTGGTAGAAAATCTTATAGAATATAATACTTTTATGTCTTGTATAAAAAAGATGGAAGATATAAAAGATAATATACAGGAAATATTTGACTTAGATTTATTTCAAAGATTCGATGCAGAGTTTATTTCAAATGAAAATATTAAATATACAATATCTTTGATATTGCCAGACAAAGAGACAACTAAGAATAAAATAAATATTTGTAGAGAAATATTTAATACCTTAGATATATTAAATGATAGAATACAATTTAAATCATTTGAATTTAACTCATTTGAAGATGAGGATTATGAAATATTAATTACACTATAATGAAATATATTTTATATAGGGAAGCTTTTAAATATAGTGAGGATAGAGAAGAATTATCACATAAACATTCTAGAGAAACTCAGGATATAATAGAAAGAAATAAATCATTAGTTAAAGAATGTTTTTATCATCTATTTAAAGAGTTTGATTGTTCTTGTAGGTTAAATACTCTTAATAACTCACAAGACAAGAGTATTATTGTAGAGATTTATCTTAATCTAGACTCATATAAGAAATTAGATCAACTAACAGAATTAATTAGTGACGGAGTTTTAAAATCGCAAGAGGAATTAGATGCTAAATATAGAATAAGATTTGATGCATTATCTACAGTTTATTTAACACTAGAAAAAACGAGTGTAAATTATATTGTTACTTATTTAAGTAATTTCTATGATGAATATGTTGAAAGATATCCAGCTAGATTAGAAAACTCATCAATAGTAATAGAATTACTTTAAATTACTCCATCTATTATCTTGTAGTTAATAGATTCCTTAACATTTAGATAATAGTCGGATACACAATCTTTGTGTATCTGTTTTTGTTTCTTACCAGTTTTCTCTGATATAATATCATATATCTCTTTTCTTAAATAAGATAACTCTTTTGACTCTACTTCTAGATCGGATGATTTTAGTGTATCATAACCAAGTTCCAATAATGGTTGATGCATCATAACTCTACTTCTTTTATAAGATAATCTTTTACCTTTCGTACCACACATTAGAATTATAGCAGCCATTGAAGCACATAGGCCCATATTAATTGTGATTATATCAGATTTACAAGAGTCCATAATATCAATTATTCCAAATGATGAATATATATCACCACCGCCACTATCAATCATTAATGTAATATCTTCATTTGAAAGTTGATCTAATAACAGTAATTCCATTTTTACTCTACTAGCTAATTCCATATCAATGTCACCAACTAAGAATATTGTTCTGTTAACCATTAACATTTTATTGGAAATGCTAATATCTATATCTTCTAAAATCTTTTTCATAATTATTGTTGTTTTGATAAAAAATCAAGTATTAGTTTTTCAACCAATTTATTTATCTTATATCCCTCTTTATCACATAAAGTTTTTAAATTATTGTGTATATCTTGTTCTATGTGAATTGATTTTAGTATTTTCTTATCCATTTTAGTATTTTTATATTAATATATACTATATATAAATAATTGTTAGTTATGATTGAAAAAATATGCAACAAATGTAATACATCTAAAGTATTGGATGAGTATTATGTACAGATAGGAAAGAAAGATAATAGGTGTAATACCTGCAAAGATTGTCTTAAACTTAAAAGAATGTTGAATAGAGAAAATCTTATAAAAAGAAGTAAGAAATGGCATGATGAGAATAAAGATAAGTCTAATGAAAATAATAAAAATTATAGAATAAAAAATCGTGATGTGTTGATAGAAAAGAGAAAGATAAAAAGTGAAACCAATAAATTACGACTTAAATTATATAGGGAAGAAAATAAGGAGAAGATAAAATTGAAGTATAATGAGAAAATGTCATCTAGGACCGAAGAAGATATTTTACTTAGTAAGAAAAAGTCTAAAGAATATAGAGATAAGAATAAAGATATAATATATCAAAAGTCTAGAGAACGAATGAGCAATGATATTTTATTTAAATGTATAAAAGTGATTCGTTCTAGAATTAGTTCATCGATAAATAGGAGAAAATATACAAAGAAATCTAGTACATATAATATACTTGGTTGTTCATATGAAGAATTTAGATTATACTTAGAGAGTAAATTTGAGGCATGGATGAGTTGGGATAACTATGGTCTGTATAACGGTGAGTTAAATTATGGGTGGGATATAGATCATATAATTCCAATGTCATCCGCAAAGACAGAGGAAGACGTTATCATATTAAATCACTACACAAATCTACAACCTCTTTGTAGTTTAACGAATAGATATTTAAAAAGAGACAAAAGTAAAAAAACAATTTAATATATAATAAAAAAGATATAATAAATATTATGATCGCAAACATTGAAATAAACGGATTTACAATTAAAATTGAAGATCTAGAAGGAAAGGTAACAATCACTGCTGAAAAAGAAGGTGATGTTATTGATGAAATTGTTTTAAATCCAGAAGAAGAATCTGCTGAACAAGAAGAATCTACAGAAGGTGTACAAAACTTTGAGGAGTTCGAAAAAGGTCAATCTGAAGAATCGGAAGAAGAATCAGAAGAATCAGAAGAAGAATCAGAAGAAGAATCAGAAGAATCTGATGAGTTACCAGAGGGGGAAATTAAAGAAGGTTTAATGAACTTTGATAAATTCTTAACTAAAAAAACTAAGTAGTATGAAACACTATACAATTACATATACTAGACAATATGATGTATCCGCTCTTAGTGAAGATGATGCTATTAGTCAAGTAGAAGAAATAATAAATTCTGAAATATCTGCTGGTGATTTTTTGGTTAGTGAAGGAGACTTCGATATTAAATTCGAAAAAGAGGAAGATGAAAATACATCTGAGAGTATCTTAAACTTTGATACATTCTCAAATAAAAACAAGAAGTAAATAATGATTAAATTTACAGAAATGATAACCGAAGCGAAACATTTTAATCCAGATCCATCTGTTATAAAAAAGTATGCTTCTTTTATAATACCGTTATATATTACCGGAGAATTAAAATGCGAGGATAAATCTCTTAATGAATATTTAGAGATGAATAAATCAAATAATCATAATAAGAATACAAATGTTATTTGTGATTTAGAGATACTAGCTATTAAAAATATTTTAGAAAATCCAATGACTATGGATGGATATAATCAATTAACAAATGATATATCTAACAAATGTGTTAAATTGGAAAAATTTTTAAAATCATACCTAAGAAAAAAAGAAATTTTTGAATAATGAAAATTGTAAAATTTAAAGACTATATTAAAGAGAATGTTGAGGCAACTCCATCTATTACATTAGAGTATATGGCATTTGATTGGGATAATAATATCCTTAATATGTCAACTAAAATTCATATGGATCATTTAATTGATGGTGTATGGACAAAAGAAGATGTATCTACTGAAAAATTTGCAACTGTTAGAAATGATAAAACAAACTGGAGAGTCGTTAATAACAGTGGTGATGAAGCATTTTCTGAATTTAGAGATGATGGACCTAGAGGAGATGAAGCATTTTTAGAAGATACTAAAGAATCAATTGCACAAAAGAAATTTGCTCCAAGTTGGAATAAATTTATTGATACATTAATTAATGGTCATATTTTTGCTATAATTACGGCTAGAGGACATAATGGAACAACTTTACGTTCTGGTGTAGAATACATTATTAATGAATATTTAACAGACAATCAAAGAATACAAATGATTGAATCATTAAGAAAATATCAAAATCTATTTGGTGGTGATATTGATAGTGAGGATGAATTAATATCACAATACTTGGATAATTGTATGTTCTTTGGTGTATCGTCTCCAGATTTTGAGAAAATCGCACCAGGTGGTGCATCTAATCCAGAAAAAGGAAAAGAAATTGCTTTATCTATCTTCACTAAGAAAATGCATGAGTTTGGTAAGATGGTAAATGCTAAAAAAGTTCAGTTATCATTTTCCGACGATGATATAAGAAATGTTGATCACATTGAGAAATATATGAGAAATGAACTATCTCTGAAATATTATATGCAATATAATGTATTTGATACTTCAAGTGGTACTGATTCGAGAAGAATTAAGGTTACTGAGAAAAAGAATAATGATATTAAAAAATTTGGAGAACAAAAAGTAAATATGTATGGATATCCAACTATTAAAGAGGTTGAAGATGCTACATATAACCAAATATTAACATGGTGGAGACATTTACCAAGTCCTGGAAAAAATATACCCGATTCGCTACCAAATGATGAGTTCAAAAATGCCATAGATAGACAAGCCGAAGTAATGAATTTAATTTCGGATAAATTTAAAGGTGGTGAGGGGTTTACACCCAATTCGTCTAAGTCAATTGGGTGGTAAAAAATCAAAGTAAAAAGACCAGTTTAACTGGTCTTTTTTATTTCTAAGATATTAGAATTAATATATAGTACATGAGAAATCATTATATATATGTATTAATAGATCCATTAACAAATATGGTTAGATATATTGGTAAAACAGACAATGTTCGACGTAGATATATGGAACACATAAGAGAATGTAATTGGACTAAAAAAAAATCACATAAGGCATATTGGATATTAAAATTATTAAAAAATAATCAAAAACCAATAGTAGAAATTATTGAAGAAACAACTTCCGAACATTCTAGCTTTTGGGAAATGCATTATATATCATTATATAGAAGTTGGGGATTCAATCTAATAAATAAAACACTTGGTGGTGAGGGTTCTTCAAACTATAAAGCGAGTGATGAAGAGAGAACCAGACGATCAATACGCACCAAAGGAGAGGGAAATACTTTTTTTGGTAAAAAGCATAGTGATGAAACAAGAGAAATAATGTCAAATAAATCCAAAGAAAGATTTAAGGACCCATCTAACAATCCAATGTATGGTAGAAAACATAAAGAACAGTCAATAGAATTGATGAGAAACAATAAACTTGGTAGATATGATGGTGATAAAAATCCAAATTCCAAAGAGCTTTATGAGTATGATCTCAATAATAAATTAATTAAGGTTTGGAAAACATCCAAAGAGTGTGCTGAATATTACAATTTGTCGAGAGGCAATATATCTTCAAGTGCAAAACATAATACAAGTATTGACAATGGTTTATTACAAGAATCATATAAAATAATATATAAAAAATATCTATTTAAATTCAGATGAGAAAGTATTCCGAAAAGTTTCTAAATAATTATAAAATACTAACTCAGAGTAAAATTGGGCTTGAAATAGAATTTTTTTCAAACCACTCATTTTATAAAACATTAGAGTTTCTAAACATTGAATTAGCTCCTGTTCAAGTACATGGGTTTAATACATATCATGCATCCTTTGTTCCAGATAAAGATAATTTCAAAATGGAGATAGATTTATCCGGTGGTACAAACATGAGAGAGATTGTAACAGGACCTTTAGATTATCAATCAGCTAGATACTACTTAATTAAACTACTTGGATTTGTATCTAAGTATGGATATACGACAGATAAATCATCTATACATATTAATATATCATTTAATAAGGATTCTAAGAAGCAATTAATAGATTTAAATATACTTAAACATATTCTAAAAACAGATGAAGAGGATATTTATAGAGTATTTACAAACAGAAAGAATAACATTTACGCTAAGTCTATTAAGAAGATGATTCCTTTTAAAGATTACGATTTCTCAAATGTCAATATCGCATCAATTGCTAACGTAATGAAGCTGCCTGATGATAGATATTTTGGTGT
>ENA-UOYA01004947-UOYA01004947.1-activated-sludge-metagenome-genome-assembly--contig:-NODE-4947-length-10819-cov-5.222408_pt1 | contig 10819 bp, 10 predicted proteins | sample MGYA00238163_ERZ764804 | MGnify/ENA primary metagenome ERZ764804 (study PRJEB28919, sample SAMN05720223) | activated sludge metagenome | isolation source: Anaerobic digester | place: Hong Kong...
CGCTACAGGCGAAGATGTCAACGTTCTCGTTCTTGATACCGAGGTTTATTCCAACACAGGCGGACAGGCTTCAAAGTCCACACCTCAAGGTGCTGTCGCACAGTTCGCTGCAGGCGGAAAGCACATCAAGAAGAAGGATCTCGGCATGATGGCAATGAGCTACGGCTACGTGTATGTCGCTCAGTGCTCAATGGGTTCAAGCTCTGCTCAGACTCTCAAGGCATTCGCTGAGGCTGAGGCATATCACGGACCTTCACTCGTAATCTGCTATGCTCCTTGTATCAACCATGGTATCAAGGGCGGCATGAAGGTTGCACAGAAGCGCGAGAAGGCTGCTGTTGACTGCGGTTACTGGCACCTCTTCAGATTCAACCCGGCTCTTACGGCACAGGGTGTAAATCCTTTCGTTCTTGATTCCAAGGAACCTTCAGCAGATTTCTTCGAATTCCTCAAGGCAGAGGTACGTTACAACTCTCTGTATAAGAAGTATGATGCCGAGGTCGTTGATGCACTCTTCAACAGATGTTATGACGATTCACGCACACGTTATGCTTCGTACAAGAAGATGGCAGCGGATATCGACGTATAATCGGTAACAGAAAGCTTATAAAGCGATAATGAAGACGCCCGGCACGGATTTTTCCGTGCCGGGTGTTTTTGTGCGCTCATACTCAATAAATGTTATAATTAAAAACCTAAAAATAAACAGTCAGGAGTCTTAGGCAATGGATGATAATTCATACGAGCTTGTTATTAACGACAGCCCGCTTGCGGATATTTTTCTGGTTAAGTACGCGCAGGATTTATCCAAAGAGTCAATAATCATATATCTATGGCTCAATATGACAGCGAGAAAATCCGGATTTGATGACACCTTCATAAAGAAATTCAAGATAGTTCCTGACTCGGGTGTTGACGGTGTTTTATCGGAACTTATGTCGCACAGCCTGATTATCAGGAAAGGCGATATGTTCTATCTTCAGGATCTGAAGCGCCTGGAGGTTGAAGAGTACATAAAGCTGTGCAGATCCGGAATGAATGACAGCGGCTCTGACGCTTTGAGTTCTGATGAGAACGAGCGCAATCTTCTGGCGGGTTCGATATCGAAGACATTCTATCAGGGGAAGATGTGTTATGCGCTGTACCGACTGATCGACAGGTGTCTTTATGAGTATAAGTTCGAGAGTCAGGTTTGTTACAGACTTTTCGAGGAAGGTTTCGAAAAGGGCATTCACAGGTACGTGAACGCTATGGAGTCGATGGCCGTAAACTGGTATGAGAGAGGCTATCTGACAACTGCGAGGCTTGAAGCGCACATTAGGGACGAAGAGATGATTAAGAAGCTTCAGAGGCTTTGCGGGAAGATGCTGAGGAAGCGTCTGGATCAGATGGATATAGAGAGAATCACCAACTGGGTTCAGAATTTTAATGCAAACGAAGATCTCGTCAATCTGGCGTTCAGGGTAAACGAGTATCGCGGCAAAGTAACGCTGATAAATGTCGAAGAGACGCTTAAGAACTGGTTTGAGGTCGGCGCGGATACATTGGAGAAGGCGGGACTTTACGAAGAGGATAAGCACAAGGAGAACAGTCAGAAGGCTTCGAGGCGCAGAAGCAGAGGAGCTGCCAAGACGGCATGGCGAACCGGTGAAGAAGCCGGAATAGCAGACGCCGGCGACAAAGAGAAGTCAGACTCAAAAGCTGAAGAGAAGGTTGCGAAGGAAGAGTCGAAGAATCTTCCGGCAGGTGTTCTTGAAATGTTTGGAGGCAGTGATGAAGACAATTAAACAGGCTATAGATGAGACAAAGGCTGAGATTGCAGCGGAGCGGGAGATAAGACGGGATAGGAGAATAGCGGATATTTACGCCCGATATCCTGAGCTTGAGCAGTGCGATAAAGATATTGTCGTTATGAAGAGCAACATACTGATTGCGCTTATCGAAAAGGACGATGCTCTCCGCAGGCGGCTCGAGAACGACCTGAAGGCAAAGATAGAAGGCAGGGACAGAATACTTGAGGAGAACGGAATAGACCCGAGATTCGATGATAATGCACCTGTCTGCGACAGATGCAATGATACTGGCTTCTATACGGATAAGAACGGAAATATGAGAGTGTGCGGTTGCAAGAGCAAAGAACTCAGGGAGTGTTTTGACAGTTGCGGGCTCCGGAATTACTCATCATTCAGTATCAGGAACTACAAGGACGATTATCTCGGCAACGCATCGGGACGTAAGAATATCCTTCAGTCACTGTTAAGCACCTTTCTCAGCTCCAAAAAACCTGCTGATTCAATGATAACCATATATTACGGGGCTCCCCAGACAGGAAAGACATATCTGTCGGTTTGTATTGCCAAAGCAGCAATAGAATTAGGGAAAAGTGCTTATTACACCAAATGTGAAGATTTTGCAGACAAAGACAAAGCAGAACTTGAAGAAATATCCGCAGTCGATCTGCTCGTCATTGACGATTTCAGCGACGACATCACGCTGCATAACAATGTCGGCTCAATCCTCAACAATATTCTTGAGTTTCGTGATGCCGGCAGGCTTCCGACGATTCTGGTCACTTCAATCCCGTCAGAAATACTGGTAAAAGGCTCTGATATGAGAGTCGCCGGTAAAATCAGAAAAGCGGGAGTAATCAGTTGAGGCATAAGGACAGATGAAAGTATACTGTGGGATGGATCTGGTTGATATCGGACGAATTGAGAAAATTATTGCCCGTCAGGGAGAAAGCTTTATAAACAGGTGCTTTACTGCCGGTGAAGCCCGTTATGCTGATTCAAAGCGCAGTGAGAGTGTGAGGATATCCAGCTATGCGGCGAGGTTTGCCGCAAAAGAAGCCTGCGGAAAAGCTTTTGGAACAGGGATACTGAGCCGCGGGATAGCGCTTAAGGATATTGAAGTTGTTATATCCTCATCGGGTGCGCCTGCTCTGCGTCTGACAGGAAATGCGAAGAAGATGGCAGAAGAACTCAACATAACCGACTGTTCGGTAAGTCTGACGCATGACGGCGGAGTCGCCGGCGCGGTTGTAGTGATGCTCGGAGGCGATGTCTGATGAAGAAGCGCGAGAGTACTGAAAGACTTGGCGCCAGGCTTTTCGAGCGCGGCAAGGCAAAGAAACAGATAATCGGAGACAACATAGCAGAGAAGAAAGTCAGGCATCTTGAGAATCCAGTAAAGCTGCCGTTTCTGAACGATATGGATGCCACCGGCGACGAAGAATACGGGCGCACCGAGGATATGAAGGACGAATGGGGGCTTACCAGAAACGAAGCCACGCTGCGCCAGAAGAGACGCAGGAGCCTGCTGAGACTGGGCGTGGCGTCGGGTGTGTTCATTTTGATACTTCTGGGTATTTTCTATATTCTTCCGCGTGTGTTGCCCAGCTTTTTCGAAGGTACCAGTATTCAGCTGTTTGTTCAGCCGGAAGTTAATCTCGAGTACACGGATCCGGCGTACAGAGTGATAACAGAGAGCTCCGTTGGCGTTATGCAGCTTCCGTCTGAGGCGTCGGAGCGAATAACAGAGGTGCTTTATAACGAGCCTGTAACGGTTACGAGTGACGCCGTCGACGGCTTTGTGAAGATAAAGACAACTGACGGCATTGAAGGATATATTCCCGTGTCGTCATTCACGGCGAGCACAGATTCTGTTGAGCCTGACCTTCATGAGTACAAGCTCGTTGTATCTGACCCGTCGAAAAACATAATGACTCACGCGAGCAATGGTACAGTCATGAAGCGGGTTGTTATGAACACGGTTCTCTTTGCAGACGTAAAGAGAGAGGGCGTGTACCAGGTTTATCTTCCGGGCGGCGAGAGCGGATGGATAAGTTCTTCCGGAGTAATTGAGCTTGGAACCCGGGAGAACACTCAGGAGGTATCGTGCAGGTATTTCGTCAGCTCGCTGCTGACATTTGTAAACACCGAATACAAGGAGAACGGGCTTTCAATGTACGGATCATCTGTTAACGGGGCTGTATATGTCTGTTCTGAGATAAACGGAATCACCATGCCGAGAACGATGCAGGAGCAGAGCCAGCTCGGTGATGAGGTTGTATTGGATCACGATGCTGTTACAGGAGATGTGATAATCGAGGGAATACTGCCGGGAGACATTCTGTTTCTCAGAAGCCCGACTTCGGAGGAAGGCGATACACACATCTATGAAGCAGCTGTTTGTACAGATACCGGAACGCTGCTTATGCTGTCTTCCGCAAGAACTACCATAAGGCTGAGGACTTTCAAGGCAGGAGACAGTATCTGCAACAGGATAATTACGATAAGAAGAATATTCAAAACCGAGTAATTTTTAGTTGCAACATCGGGGTTGGTGTGATATTATCTTTTAGCGTTTTGAAAAACTAACAGGAGGTGTTTTCATGGCTAAGTGTGAAATTTGCCAGAAGGATATGTTCTTCGGCAGAAAAATCAGAATTACGCGTTCACAGATTTCGCGTCGTGCGCTCACTACGCAGCAAGCTAATGTTCACAAGGTTAAGGTTGTTGCTGACGGCACCCCCACGACAATGAATGTCTGCACTCGTTGCCTTCGTTCCGGCAAAGTAAAAAGAGCGTAACTCTTGCAGAATTGCATTAATGAGCAATGAATAATATAGTCTCTGACTGACCGTAGTCAGAAAGGGCAGTTATTTAATACGATTTGGCAGTAGTAGCAGTAGACAAGCAGTCGGCAGGATTTATATCCTGCCGTTTTCTTTTATAAGGCTGAGCAAAGTATTCAGGACAGAAGATTGATATGTACATCGGTATATTCAAATAACGCCGGAAGTATCAGGTACTTCCGGCGTTATTGTTTATCTCCGAATTATCGTGACCGCAGCTTATTTCACTGGAACCTCAATCACTGATTTGCCGCCCATATACATTCTTAATGCCTCAGGGATCCTTACAGAACCGTCCTCGTTAATATTGTTCTCAAGGAAGGCTATCAGCATTCTCGGAGGCGCCACACAGGTATTGTTGAGAGTGTGTGCCAGATATGTTCCGGAGCTTCCCTTGATTCTTATTTTGAGACGTCTTGCCTGTGCGTCGCCGAGGTTTGAACATGAACCTACTTCGAAATACTTTTTCTGTCTCGGTGACCATGCTTCCACGTCGCATGACTTCACCTTGAGGTCGGCCAGATCTCCTGAGCAGCACTCTAGCGTCCTTACAGGTATATCGAGACTTCTGAAATAGTCAACGGTATTCTTCCAGAGCCTGTCATACCAGGCGTGGGAATCTTCAGGCTTGCAGACGACAATCATCTCCTGCTTTTCGAACTGATGTATTCTGTATACACCACGCTCTTCAATGCCGTGTGCACCGACTTCCTTGCGGAAGCACGGAGAATATGACGTGAGTGTCTGAGGTATCTTATCTTCGTCAATTATTGTATCGATAAACTTTCCTATCATGGAGTGCTCAGAAGTTCCGATCAGGTAGAGATCTTCACCCTCAATTTTATACATCATGTTCTCCATTTCAGAAAAGCTCATAACTCCGTCAACTACGGCAGAACGAATCATGTAGGGAGGAATATAGTATGTAAAGCCGCGGTCAATCATGAAGTCTCTTGCGTAAGACAGACATGCGGAGTGAAGTCTGGCGATGTCTCCGCTCAAATAATAGAAACCGTTTCCGGAAGTCTCCCTTGCCTGGTCGAGTTCAATTCCGTGCAGCTTCTCCATGATATCGACATGATAAGGAACCTCAAAATCCGGTACAAAAGGCTCTCCGAAGCGCTCAATTTCAACATTCTCTGAATCGTCTCTTCCGATTGGCACTGAAGGGTCGATAATATTCGGTATTACGAGCATAATCTTGCGAATCTGCTCCTCGTAGCCGGCCTCTTTGACAGACAGCTCTTCAAGCTCGTTTGCCATGTCGGTTACCTGCTTCTTGACGGATTCAGCCTCATCTTTCTTGCCCTGTCCCATAAGCATGCCGATCTGTTTGCTTATCTTGTTCCTCTGAGATCTGAGATACTCTGCTCTGGTCTTGCTCTCCCGGTATTCGGAATCAAGTCTTATCACTTCGTCAACAAGCGGAAGCTTGTCATCTTGAAATTTATTTCTAATGTTCTGTTTAACTGCGTCGGGGTTTGCCCTCAGGAATTTAATATCCAGCATTTTCGCTTCTCCTTATAATTACTTCGTATATTTTATGCTTTGGAAGCACTTTAATCAATCATCGGAGACAGACATGTCTCCGTCGTAGCTGCCTGCAGGATACCTGCAGTTCGGGTCCCAGAGAATGTACTCATTCATTCCAAGATCGTGAAGCGCCTTAATCTGCGTGTTGATCTGCGCGTAGCCATAATCCATGTAATTGCCGGCTCCGATGTATGAAGCAGTGAAAGCCTGAAGGTAGGGCCTGACATTAGTGAAGCCGGTCTGCGAAAATGTGTTTTTGCAGGCTTGAAGTACACTGTAGACAAGCATATACGGTTCCTTGTCCGGATAATCGAAAGTGTGTCCTCCAATTTTTGTGCCAAGCGCGTAGTGCGAAGGATATGTCATCGGACAACACGAATCAATCCCAGTCATTCCGAGAGTTGTAAAATCCTGACCGATGTTCGCCGCGTCAAGTCCGCTCGTCAGTACTATTCCGAAAATATCGGCGGATACGGGAACTCCCAGTTTGTCCTGTATCCGGATTCTTGCTTCCTGCAAAAACCTGTTGATTGCTGCTGATTTTGACGGCGTGGTGCTGTCTTCTCCATAGTACGGAGAACTGCCGGTCGTTGTGGAACCGGCCGGAAATCTTACATAGTCAAACTGAATCTCGTCCAATCCGTGTGATGCCGCTTCTTCGGCGATGCTGATCAGGTAATCCCAGTTATCCTTGTTATACGGGCTTAAGAAAGGATGTGAACTCTCATTCGAGAAGAGAAGAGTGTTTCCGTCCTTATCCCGGATGGAACGTTCAGGAAAATGCTCTGCCGCCGTACAGTCATTGAACGATACTATTCTTCCGATGACAAGGATATTGTTCTCGTGGCATTTGGCAATAACTTCATCTATGTCATAAGCGTCCCATACATATCCTATCTGTCTCGCGGTCTCATTGCTGCAGTTGAACGGAATACCCCATTCGTTCTTTATATCGATAACGACTGCGTTGAGCTCGGAGTTGTTGCAGAGCTCTATCGCGCTGTCGAGTGCCGAGCAGGAACCGATATAAATTCCGTGTATCTCATTATGTGTGTGTGTCTTTATGCTGTCTTCGGGAAGCTCATCAAGAGGACCCCAGTAATTGTCGGATAATTCGTCGTCAGCGAGTTTTTCCGTCTGATATACTATTGAAGTTGTGGTCTCAGGTTCCGTAGAAATAATCGGCACCACGGTATTCTGACTGTTCGCGCTTATTGCGAATCTTCCGGCCTTTGCGATGAGCCTTGCTCCCAGAGTTATAACAATAGCCGCGCCCATAAGAACGGCGACTGCCGCAGTAACGGTGAAAAGCCTTTGCATCGCCAAAACACGCTTGACGTCAGAGGGAGAATTGCGCTTGATTTGATTCTGCTTTTTTATCATAGGGTAATTATACAAGCCAATAAAAAAAAGAACAAACTATATTATCCGGTGTCTTTTTTGTGATAAAATTAAATCATTGATATTTCTTTTCCGATTTTATTTTAGGGAGCGCACTATGATAGTTCGTAATTGTGCCGGCGGTATAGTTTTTTGCGGTGACAAGGTTCTGCTTATCTGCAATGATAAGCATGAGTGGAGTTTTCCTAAGGGTGTTCTGAGAGAGTCTGAGAGAATAAAACTTTCAGAACTCGCCGTTCAGAGAGTTGAAGCGGAGGCAGGGGTTGCCTCGCGTGTTCTCGCTCCGTGCGGCAAGACCAATTATGAGTTTTATTCGGTTACAAGAAGGAAACCTGTACACAACAATATTTCCTGGTTTGTAATGTGCTCTGCTGAAGATGCCGCCAAGGCCAACCCTGAGCAGGGAATTGCCATGGCATCTTTCGAGACTGTCGAGAAAGCTCTTGAGACGATTACATACAGTCAGGATAAATCCTTGCTGATGATGGCTTATCAGAAGTACAGGGAGCTTGTCTGATTGATAACGCTGAGTCACGATGGCAGTTCAAAGATTGAGATCAGGCAGTCTGAATTCATAGGGCATTGCATGCGTGTGAATTCAGCAGATGAAGCATGCGCTGCCGTGAAGCGTGAAAGAGCTTTGTATCCGGACGCGAGACACTGCTGCCATGCGTGGATAATCGACGGGCAGATCAGAATGAGCAAATCAAGTGATGACGGAGAACCCTCAGGCACGGCGGGAATGCCGTTGCTCTCACTTCTCGAGGTTAACAATATATCCAATGCCGTTGTCTGCGTTACAAGATATTTCGGAGGTATACTGCTTGGAAAGGGCGGGCTTGTAAGAGCCTATACCGAAGCAGGACGTCTGGCGCTTGGCGACGCGCAGCCGTTCAGGTCAGTCCCCGGTGCATGCTATGAGGTAAAGGTCGATTACTCTGAGTTTGACAGGATTACCAGGCAGATCAGGGAGAAAGGGTGGACGGTTGAATCATCCGTTTTCGACAGCGGCGTTGCAATTAATGTCCTGGTTCCGGATTCGGACTGTCAGGTTTTTAAAGACTTTTGCCGCGACGCGACGTCAGGCAGGGCAATTGTCGGGAAGCTGGGGATCAGGGAGATTGAGGGGGAAAAATTGAACCTTTTTTGACGAGAGTTTGACACATTTTTGCCAATAATTGATTTTTGGAATGAGTTATATTGCAGATGTAAAAAATAACCTTCGAAAGGAGCAAAGCATATGGATGATTTAGAAAATACAACCGGTACTGATCCGGAAGATACACAGCAGCCACAGGCTGAAGCAAAGAAGAACAGGAAAAAGAAGAAGGGCAACACCGCACTTAAGGTTGTGGCGACGCTGCTTGTATTGTGTATCGCATATTCGGCGGTTCAGACAGTCTACATTTTCAGACTGAACAGCGGACTTGCCGGCATTACTTCATACCTTGGCGGAAGAAAGAATGACACCCAGTCGTCTTCAGATTCTGGGAACGGTGATGACACTGACAGTACTGCAAGCTCCGCTGATGACAGCGAGCTTGCAGATCCATGGTTCTCTCTTGAAGAGGCCGCAAGCGTTACAGACCCTGACAAGGACACTCTGAGTACAACAGAAATTGTTGATATGGTCAGTCCGGCCACGCTCTCGGTTTATGTGATGCAGAAATCCGGCAGTTCCTCGACCAAAATCGCGGCAGGTACGGGATTCATCATTACAGCTGACGGCTATATAGTCACCAATCAGCACGTTATCGCATATGCGATGGAAGATCCTGATACGTATTATGTAACGGTAATGCTCCCGGATTCCGAAGATCCGGTTAAGGCAGAAATCGTCGGAGGCGACGAACAGACAGATATTGCGGTGCTCAAAGTTGACCATGACGGAGATCTCCCGTGCGTCACGCTCGGGGATTCGTCCAAGCTTCAGGCCGGTGAGCTTGTCGTAGCTATAGGAAACGCACTCGGAACGCTCGACGATACGGTGACGGTAGGAGTTGTATCTGCACTTGACAGAGAGATTGAGAACGACGGTTATTCACTGGATGTTATCCAGACCGATGCAGCCATCAATACCGGCAACAGCGGCGGACCTCTCATCAATTCTTTCGGCGAAGTTATCGGAATAACCAATGCCAAGATTGTTACTTCAACATCAGAGAGTCTGGGATTTGCAATCCCTATAGATACAGTTAAGACAGTAATCGAGAGCCTCATCAACTACGGCAAGGTTGTCAATCGTCCTTACCTTGGAATATCGGTTACAACAGTTGCAGACGGTGCCTATTTCGGAGTCGATGCGGGAGTTTATGTCGGAGCTGTCGTCAGCAACGGCCCTGGTGATGAAGCCGGACTTGAAGTCGGTGATAAAATTGTAAGTATTGACGGTGTTGAAATTAATGAATCCGATGATATTATTGATGTACGTGATTCTCACGCGGTTGGCGACAAGCTGACTTTCGATATTGTCCGTGACGGCGACGATAAGGAGCTGACGCTTACAATCGGCGACAGCGGTGACTATGAGGATGCCACATACACGACCGATGACAATGCAGACAGCAGTAATGACAACAGCGCAGACAGCAGCGATAATAATGAAGGGCAGGGTAATGAACCGGATTCAACACAGGACACCCAAGGCGTCGACAATAATCCGTTTATCCACAAGTAAAGTATTATGAACAAGGCACAGGAACAGGCAGGCAGGAAGCAGCAGAGATTCATTAAGACTATGGCGTGGATACTGATTGCCGCCATGCTGATAACTTTTGTTTTCGCGATAGTTGTTGTTCTTGTGCAGCAGGCCCACTACGGAGCCTGATCAGGCCGTAATATTAAAGCAAGGTCCGGTTTACTTTTGAAGTAAACCGGGCCTTTTTGGTTCTGTTTATAGCATGCGTTCGACGGTCAGAAAACCGAAATCAGAAAACATGAACAGTCGGAGTCAGGCCTTTCTCGCCGTGAATATGAATGAGGCGGGTCTGTTCGATAAACGGTGTCTGCCTCAGCGTACTGATGTCGCCGCCGGATATTGCGCAAAGTACAGACTGAATAAGAATCATGTGGGATACGAGAAGCACCGGAGCGTCATTGTCTGAGCCGGCAATTCCCCAGTCAAGCTTTGACAGCATGGCGTCAGCTCTCGCGTAAGTGTCATGGAATGTCTCGCCGCCGGATACAGGAACATATCTGTCCGGGTGATTGCGAAAATTATCAAGCTCTTCGGGGTATGACTTCTTTGCA
>ENA-UOYA01004951-UOYA01004951.1-activated-sludge-metagenome-genome-assembly--contig:-NODE-4951-length-10811-cov-4.464020_pt1 | contig 10811 bp, 5 predicted proteins | sample MGYA00238163_ERZ764804 | MGnify/ENA primary metagenome ERZ764804 (study PRJEB28919, sample SAMN05720223) | activated sludge metagenome | isolation source: Anaerobic digester | place: Hong Kong...
TGGGAAACATAATGATCTTGAGGAAGTTGGAGTGGATACTTACCACCATACAATGTTCGAAATGCTCGGAAATTGGTCGTTTGGCGATTATTTTAAAGAGGAGGCGATCGAGTGGGCGTGGGATTTACTTACTAACGTTTATAAGTTACCGAAAGATCGTTTGTATGTGACTGTTTTTGAGGGAGATGCAAAAGAGAATTTAGCTTTCGATCAGGATGCTTACGATTTTTGGAAGAAGTGGATCGCTGAGGATCGTATCCTTCGCGGTAATAAAAAGGATAATTTCTGGGAGATGGGCGAGCAGGGACCTTGCGGACCCTGTTCCGAAATTCATATCGATTTACGTTCAGATGCCGAACGCCAAAAAGTTGATGGGAAAGATCTTGTAAATATGTCTGACCCCCAAGTGATCGAAATATGGAATAATGTCTTTATGGAGTTTAACCGTAAAGCTGATGGCTCTCTAGAACCTCTTCCTGCTCGTCACGTGGATACCGGTATGGGCTTCGAACGTCTGTGTATGGCTATGCAAGGTAAAGTGTCGAATTATGATACAGATGTTTTTACGCCAACTATTAATTTTATTGAGAAGGCTTCAGGAATCGCTTACGGTAAAAATGAAAAAACGGATATCGCTATGAGAGTAATCTCTGATCATATTCGCGCTATTTCTTTTGCGGTGGCTGACGGACAATTGCCTTCTAATAATAAAGCTGGTTATGTGATTCGTCGTATCCTGCGTCGCGCAGTACGTTATGCTTTTACTTTCTTGAATATTAAAGAACCTTTCTTGTATAAATTGGTTGATATTATTTCAGCTCAATTTAAAGATGTTTTCCCGGAACTTAATGCTCAACACGATTTTGTTGCGCGCGTTATTCAAGAGGAGGAATTGTCGTTCTTAAGAACGCTCGATATGGGGATTAAAAAGTTTGAAGCGTATTCAGCTGATTTAATCGCCGGCGACTTCGCATTTGAATTGTATGATACTTTCGGTTTTCCAATCGACTTAACGCAGCTTATGGCGCGCGAGAATAATAAGTCGGTCGATATGGAAGGCTTTGATAAGTGCATGGCTCAACAAAAAGATCGTTCGCGTAAAGCAACTGCTATGAGTACCGACGATTGGACTATGGTGAGCGATGATGAATCAGTTGACTTTATCGGTTATGATGCTTTCGAGTGTGATGCAGAAATTGTGAAGTATCGCAAGATTAAAAAGGGAAATAAAGAGCAATATCAAATTGTTTTGAATCGCACTCCTTTTTATGCAGAGAGCGGTGGACAAGTTGGCGATACTGGCGTAATTGAGGCTAACGGTAAGGCTATCCGAATAACTGATACGCAGAAAGAAAATAATTTGATTGTGCATTATGCCGATGCTTTGCCGGATGATGTTAATGCTGTTTTCCATGCTCGCATCGATATCGGACGTAGATCAAATATTACGAAGAATCATAGCGCAACTCACCTTTTACATGCAGCATTGAAGCAAGTTCTGGGAAATCATGTTGCACAAAAAGGATCACTCGTAAATCCTGATCAAACACGTTTCGATTTCTCGCATTTTGCTAAGGTGACCGACGAGGAGTTAATGCAGATCGAACAAATCGTGAATCAAAAAGTTCGTGAAAATATTGTATTGAATGAACAACGTAATGTGCCGATTAAACAAGCAATGGAGTCGGGCGCAACGGCTTTGTTCGGTGAAAAATATGGCGACTTCGTTCGTATCATCACATTCGATAAAAATTATTCTGTTGAATTATGTGGTGGTACTCACGTGAAGGCTACTGGAGAAATTGGATATTTTAAATTGATTGCAGAAAGTGCTGTTGCTGCTGGCGTTCGTCGTATCGAAGCAATAACTGCTGATAATGCTGAGAATTATTTACGTGATCAAATTGATACATTACGTAAAGTGAAAGAGTTGTTGAATAATCCGAAAGATGTTGTTAAAGGTCTTGAGACAGCTCTAGAAGAAACAGCAAAACTGCGTAAGCAACTCGATGTAGTTATGCACGAGAAAGCTCAGCAAATCAAGAATGAATTGTTGACCAAAGTTAAAGCCGTTAATGGTGTTAACTTAATCGTTGAGCAAGTGGATCTTCCTAGTGATTCTGTGAAAAATATTTCTTTCGAATTAAAGAATCAAATCGATGATTTAGTTTGTTTGATAGGGTCTAACGTTGATGGCAAGCCGTCGTTATCGTTGATCATTGCAGAAAATTTAGTTGCAGAAAAATCGCTGAACGCAACAAATATTATTCGCGACCTTGCTAAAGAAATTCAAGGTGGAGGCGGAGGACAGCCTTTCTATGCAACTGCTGGAGGGAAAAATCCTGATGGATTAAAAGCTGCAATGGAAAAGGCCAAAACAATAGTGTAGAAAAATTGTTTTTGTAAAACATTAAAAAATAAAAACGCATAAAGGCTTCTCATTTGAGAGGCCTTTTTTGTTGATTCTTCTTTCATTTTAAATTCACAAACTTTATATTCGTAAAAAAAAGAAAATACAATGACTAAAAAACATCCTTCAGGGCTGCCTTTTCTATTTCTATCTGAAATGTGGGAGCGTTTTGGTTACTATTTAATGATTGGGATTTTTACACTTTATCTCAAAGATGTAAAAGAGGGTTTTGCAATGACAGAAGCGGAAGCATCTGATCTCTATGGAACATTTATTGCGTTGGTTTTTCTTACTCCTTTCTTAGGCGGATTAATTGCCGATCGCTATTGGGGTTATACAAAATCAATTGTTGTTGGTGGTGTAATGATGGGCCTTGGATATTGTTTAATGAGTATTCATCATTTAACAGCGTTATATGCGGGGATGTCGCTTGTGATTTTTGGAAACGGATTTTTTAAACCTAATATCTCAACGTTACTTGGAAATATTTATTCAACTGATCAGTATAAAGAGAAGAAAGATGAAGGCTATAATATTTTCTACATGGGAATTAATATTGGTGCTTTTATCTGTAATTTCTTAGGCGCAGCATTGCAAATAATGTTGGGTTGGGGATGGGCTTTTATGGCTGCCGGTATTGGTATGTTCATCGGACTAATCGTGTTTTTATCCGGTAAGAAACATTACCAAGGATTTGATGTAAAGAAAGGTGTGCAGCCAGGCGATATGCCTATGCTAAAAATTGTCGGATTAGTATTGCTTCCTGCTGTTGTTTTCGGAGTGATTGGTTGGATGATTCCCGATAATATTTTTGGTAGTGATAGTACCGATGCATTTATTTTAAGTTGTATTCCCGTAATTTATTTTTATGGAAATTTATATTTTACTGCTAAGAAAGAAGAGAAAGGTCCTATCGCTGCTATGTTGGCGATTTTCGCTGTAGTAATACTTTTTTGGGCTGTGTTTAAGCAAAACGGATCTGCACTTAATACTTGGGCCGATCGCTATACAGATCGTTCTGTTCATGGAACAACAGGTGAAGTTTTCGATGCACTTAAGCAATCAAAGAAAATTACTTATAGTAAAGATACTGTGCCATTGTACGATGCCGCTTTTCGTTTACAGAAAGAAGGTTCAGTTGTGAAAGAAGAAGTGAATTATCCTGTTTATTTCCGAAATGAACATCCCGATAAACTCCCTAAAGAAGGAGAGAGTATTAATGTGTGGTCAACGAATTTAAGTCAGTCGATTAATCCTGGATGGGTTATCTTATTAACGCCGCTAGTGGTAGCTTTTTTCACTTGGTTAAGAGGGAGAAAGAAAGAACCATCAACGCCTGCTAAAATTGCTTACGGATTATTTGTTTCAGCGCTTTCGGCATTAGTAATGGTTGCTGCAGCAAAAGCCGGGCATAATGGTGCCGAAAAAGTTAGTGTTTGGTGGCTCTTCGCAACGTATGGAGTTGTAACTATTGGCGAGTTGTTTTTAAGTCCGATGGGATTAAGTTTAGTCTCGAAATTAAGTCCACCGCGCATCACCGCTCTCATGATGGGAGGATGGTTTCTAAGCACATCTATCGGCAATAAACTAAGTGGTGTTTTAGCGAGTATGTGGGATAAATACGAAGACAAGTCGCAATTCTTCCTCTTCAACTGTTTTTTATTGCTAGTAGCAACAGCAATTGCCTTCTCTATGCTTCGATGGCTGAATAAAATATTTAGCCAAAATACGTAGCGTTAGAATCAGTGATTGATTCTTGTTAATGAAAGTTCAGCAGGAGGCATGTTTATTCTATATGTTCTATTCTTAAGGGGCGTTATGTGCTGTAAAGATTAGTTGCAAGTTTCTATGGAACAGCCTCGGAATTTCAAATAGCTCAAGACTGAATTAATTTAAATATTTTAAGGCATTAGTAAAATATAAAAGTATTTTATTACTTTTATTGGAAATTAACTGCCATGAAACCTCTTTTTATTGTTCTATCCCTCTGTCTTGGTATTATTTCTAACGCATTCTCACAAGAAATCGAATGGCAGAATACGATAGGAGGGGTTGGTAGAGATGAAATGCAGTGCATTCAGCAAACCGCTGATGGAGGTTATATTATAGGTGGCATTTCAAATTCGCCAATTTCAGGTGATAAAACTGAAGATTGTTTAGGGTATAACGACTATTGGATTTTAAAATTAGATTCTATTGGGCAAATTCAATGGCAGAATACCATTGGAGGATCGGGGCCGGATTTTTTGTCATCGATTAAGCAAACAACGGACGGGGGCTATATTTTGGGAGGTTATTCTGCATCAAATATCTCAGGCGATAAAAACGAAGATTGTCTAGGGTATAATGATTATTGGGTAGTGAAAACGGATGCTTATGGAAATGTTCAATGGCAAAATACTATAGGTGGAAGTTTGGACGATAAATTGATTGAAATTCAATTAACAGCTGATGGAGGATATATTTTGGGTGGATATTCATGGTCAAATGTTTCTGGAGATAAAACAGAAAATAGTTATGGAGAATCCGACTATTGGATTGTTAAAATTGATTCGGTTGGGAATATAATTTGGCAGAATACAATAGGGAGTAACGCTTTCGATAATTTAAACTCAATATGTCAGACAAATGACAATGGATTTATTTTAGCCGGATCGTCAAATTCAAATATCTTCGGTGATAAAACCGAAAACTGCATAATTGGTTCGAATGATTATTGGATTATTAAAACTGATTCGTTGGGGAATATTCAATGGCAGAATACAATTGGTGGATCTTTAGCTGATTTCCAGCCACATATTAAGCAAACATTTGATGGCGGATATATAATTGGAGGTGTTTCCACGTCAAATGCGACCGGAGACAAATCTGAAAACTGTATTGGTGGTTCGGATTATTGGCTTGTGAAATTGGATTCAATCGGGAGTGTTCAATGGGATAATACTATTGGTGGGAATAGTGATGATTGGTTGGTGTCAATAATACAATCAATAGATGGAGGTTTCTATTTAGGGGGATTTAGCTATTCTAATCTGTCTGCTGATAAAGCAGAAAATAATTGGTCACAATCGAATTATTGGATTCTTAAAACAGATTCACTAGGGAAAATTAAATGGCAAAATACATTAGGGGGAACTAATCTTGATCAGCTAACATGTATTGCTCTATGCCTTGATTCAAATTTAATCGTAGGAGGGATATCTTGGTCAAATTTTTCCGGTGATAAAGCTGAAAATAGCAATGGTTACGCAGATTTTTGGTTGATTAAACTAACAGATCATTTTAACTTGTTTAATGGCAAATTATTTGCAGACTTAAATAGTGATAGCATTAAAGATAATAGCGAACCCGTACTTTCATCTAGGTTGATTATTGAGCCGACTAATGGTCGGCTTACTTTTAGTGATCAATATGGCAACTATTCATTGTCAGTGCTAGATAGTGGAAATTTTTATGTGTATCCATTAGCATTAAACTTATATAATTCAGTTCCTGCAATACATGGTTGTCATTTTTCAAATATAGGCCAAGTAGATTCATTAAATGATTTTGCTTTTCAGCCACAAGGAATTTTCGATGAAGTAGGTATTTCGATAGACCCTATCGGTGCTTTTATTAGTGGGACAGATTCAAAGTACATAATAAATTATAATAATTATGGGACAACCATAGTATCTCCTAGAATTGTCTTAAATTTAGATAATGTTGATTTTCAGTCGGCAAATGTTATGCCAACTTTAATAACAACGGATTCAGTAGTTTGGATTTTGCCAACATTAAGCCCTTTTCAATCAGGAAGTATTACCGTATTTGTTCAGGTAGATTTGGGGCTTTCTGATAATACACTAATAAATTCAATAGCGCATATTGAGCCATATTTGACGGATGTAAATCAAAGTAATAATTATGCTGGATGGGAAGTTTATACTCCTCCCTCGTTTGGTCCTCCTCCTACGTTTGGATTTCCTTTCGATCCGAATAATATTTTGGTAAATCTATGGTCTTTATCAACTCCTCAACTGTTGTTATCTCCATGGCTCGATTATATTATAAATTTCCAAAATACTGGTACAGATACCGCAATTAATGTGAAAATTCTCAATCCTATCGATACCAACAAACTAAATATTTCTACTATCGAATTTGTAAATTCTTCGCATCCTGTAAATCTCAACTGGATCAACTACCAACGTAATATGGAGTTTAAGTTCGATAATATTTTATTGCCTGATAGTAATGTGAATGAACCACTTTCTCACGGATTTGTTCACTACCGAATAAAACCTAAATCGAATTTAGTAGTAGGCGATACGATTAAGAATTTTGCCGCCATCTATTTCGATTTTAATGAACCTGTAATTACTAATACAGCACAAACTGTTATTGTAAGTCCAACGGGATTGTCTTCCCTTTCTTCTCTTGGAAAATTAGCTGTCTACCCGAATCCAGCACAAAGTAAAATCAATATCAACGGTATCAAATTAGAAAATGGTAAAGCCCAATTGCGTCTCTTTGATCTCTATGGAAAATTAATTCTCGAAAAAAATATTACCACTTCAACTCCTGAAGTCGATGTTCAATATCTTCCTGCAGGAATGTATTTCCTTCAATCAGGCAACCAACGCACAACGTTTGTGAAACAGTAATTGTATAGTCAAAGGTTATCGCATAAAATTATATCAGGTATGTTTTCAATTAAAGTATGCATTAAAACGCTCGTATTGCTGTTTTTTTTCTTCATTGCAAACTCAGTGCGTGCTCAAGAAATTATATGGCAAAATACGCTTGGAGGAAATTCTAGTGATGATCTATCTACTGTCCATCAAACTACAGATGGTGGTTATATCTTGGGGGGGAGTTCTGGTTCACCTTTGTCGGGGGATAAAACCGAAGATAATATTTTTTCTAGTGTAGATTTTTGGATTGTTAAAACTGATTCTATTGGCAATATTCAATGGCAGAATACAATTGGTGGAAGTGATTCCGACGAACTAAATTCTATTCAACAAACGACTGATGGGGGATATATTATTGGTGGTACGTCTACTTCTAATTGGTCGGTTGACAAGGCGGAAAATAGTTTAGGGGATTTTGATTATTGGGTCGTTAAAATTGATTCAAATGGTATTATTAAATGGCAAAATACTATAGGAGGAAGTTATTTCGATAAATTGACTACTGTTAAGCAAACTATTGATGGAGGTTATATTGTTGGTGGTACTTCAAATTCAGGTATTTCGGGTGATAAAACAGAGAATAGTTTAGGTATTGATGATTATTGGATTGTAAAATTGGATTCTTTAGGTCAAATAAAATGGCAAAAAACAATTGGTGGAAATAGTTGGGATTACGTATCTGATGTGGTGCAAACAAGTGATGGAGGCTATATTTTGGGTGGAGGTTCTTTTTCTGCTATATCAGGTGTAAAGACAGAGGGCAACTTTGGTATTGTTGATATTTGGATCGTTAAAACAGATTCAGTAGGAAATATTGAATGGCAAAATACAATTGGCGGACCAGATTATGACGTACTTGCCTCAATTGTTCCTACAACAGATGGAGGATATGTGTTAGGCGCATGTTCTGCATCCAATGTGTGCTCAGATAAAACAGAAAATAGTTTAGGCGACATGGATTATTGGCTGGTGAAGTTAAATTCACTTGGCAATATTGAATGGCAGAATACCATTGGTGGTGATTCTGCCGATTATCTAAGTTCTATTCGGCCTACATTTGACGGAGGGTATATTTTAGGTGGCTATTCAAATTCAAATTTTTCTCATGATAAAACTGAATTTAGCCAAGGCTCAAGGGATTATTGGGTTGTGAAGACTGATTCACTTGGGAATGTACAGTGGCAAAATACAATAGGAGGTAAAGGCGATGATCGATTATTTAATATAGAGCAAACCTCCTCTGGCGACTATATTATTGGAGGATATTCATATTCCAATATTTCGTTAGATAAAGATGAAGATTGTATAGGTGTACGTGATTACTGGATATTAAAAATTACTGGTAATGTGAATACAATTAAAGGCCACGTTTTTGCTGACTTGAACGGTAATAAAAAGCAAGAAAATGGTGAACTTCCAATTTTTGGACAAAAAATAATTGAACATAATTCCGGTAATATTGCTTTTAGTAACTCTAGTGGTGATTATTCACTTACTGTTCCTGAAAAAGGAAGTTATTTAGTGCGACCTAATCCGTTAAATTCGTACGACCCTACACCGGCTGCACATAATGTTACGTTCTCTGGAATTTTGCAAACCGATTCGCTTAATGATTTTGCATTTAAACCTTCGGGGATTTTTGATGATGTGGCTGTTACAATTACGCCAATAGGTAATTTTAGAAGTGGATTTAATGCCACTTATCGTATAGATTATTTTAATTACGGAACAACTACTGTTGCTCCCACAGTTGCGATTTACCCTGATAATAATTTGATGTATATTGGTGCATCTGTTACCCCTTTTTTTACTTCTCCGGATTCTGTTGTTTGGAATTTACCATCATTTGGCCCATATCAATCAGGAAGCATATATGTTAACTTTCATGTGAATTCCGGCATTCCTATTGGATCATTAATTTTTTCATCTACTCATATTTATCCATATGACTCAGATGTAAATCAAAGTAACAATAATAATAATTGGGAAGTTTATATCTCAGGCTCGCTCGATCCTAATGATTTGTTGGTTAGTGATGATACTCTTACTACATTACAATTGGCAAATCCCCCTTGGCTCGATTATATTATACGTTTCCAAAACACTGGGAATGATACTGCTTTTACAGTAAAAATTCTAAATCCTATCGATACAAAGAAGCTTAAGTTTTCTACGTTTGAAATTGTTAATTCTTCTCATCCTGTTTCTGTAAATTGGATTAATCATGAACAAAATATGGAGTTTAAATTCGAAAATATTTTGATGCCTGACAGCAATACTAACCAAGTATTGTCTCATGGGTTTGTTCATTATAGAATTAAGCCTAAGTCCAATCTCAATTCAGGATATAAAATTTTAAATAATGCCGCCATCTATTTCGATTTTAATGAACCAGTATTTACGAATACAGCTCAAACTGTTATAGTAAGTCCAACGGGATTATCTTCACTTCCTTCTCTTGGAAAATTAGCTGTCTACCCGAATCCCGTAAAAAGTAAAATCAATATCAACGGTATCAAATTAGAAAATGGGAAAGCCCTGCTGCGGCTATTTGATCTCTATGGAAAATTAATTCTCGAAAAAAATATTGCCACCGCAAATCCTGAAGTCGATGTTCAATATCTTCCGGCAGGCATGTATCTCCTTCAATCAGGCAACCAACGCTCAACGTTTGTGAAACAGTAATTTTTACTCGGATTTTGTTACAGAGTGAATCTTGTCATGGTTTTTTTACTTATTTCACAATAGTATATACTACTAAATTAGGTTTGTTTTTAATTTGAGGCGTTGAAAAGGCGGGAGCGGAAATTGTTTCTCCCGAGCTTAGGTTAATGTCTTTCACTTCAATTTCTATACGATATAATTTATTGAAGAAGTTGTCATTTTGGAAAAAATCTGCGACTCTGCTATTTTCCTCTAATGAGGTGCTAGAGTTAGTGATTTCAATAGGGTCAAGGTTGCGACGGTAAAATATGATTAAGTAATTGATGTGAGTAATTTGAGTTTTTCCGGATGGAGAGAAATAATAAGTAAATATGTCTGTTGCTTTTGTCAATGCAGTTTGCCGAATATTTCCACCATTCAAGGGTGTTAAAACCTTTTTGCTGGCATTTCTATCAATAAAACCTAATACAATATTTCCCTTGTTCCTTTGAGAAAAACAGGATTGGCTCAAAAGAAGAAATGCTATATGTGATATGACTACTGCTAAAATCCTTTTAGATTTGATTATAGTTTTTGCCATGAATATGAATTGCAATAAAATGTGGTATTAGAATTTTTATTGGTTAAATAAAATTACAAAAATAAACGGTACTCTGATTAGATTTCAGGCGAAATTTGAAGTAAGTATCAGGGTGTAAAAAATCTCAAAAAAACGAAGTATGAGAGGTTCTTTCAATCAAAAAAAGGCAGTAAAAAACCTCACAGACGAGGCCTGGTAAAATTTTAAAACGGGATCCCAACTTTACGTTGAGATGAGGATTTTAAAACTTCAACAAACGAAGTATGAGAGGTTCTTTCAATCAAAAAAAAGGACAATAAAAAATCTCTCAGACGAGGCCTGGTAAAATTTTAAAACCGGAACTTACAAAGCGTAATTGAGGATTTTAAAATTTTAGCAAAACGAAGTATGAGAGGTTACTTCAAGAAAAAAAGGACAATAAAAAACCTCTCAGACGAGGCCTGGTAAAATTTTAAAACCGGAACTTACAAAGCGTAATTGA
>ENA-UOYA01004952-UOYA01004952.1-activated-sludge-metagenome-genome-assembly--contig:-NODE-4952-length-10805-cov-8.759256_pt1 | contig 10805 bp, 19 predicted proteins | sample MGYA00238163_ERZ764804 | MGnify/ENA primary metagenome ERZ764804 (study PRJEB28919, sample SAMN05720223) | activated sludge metagenome | isolation source: Anaerobic digester | place: Hong Kong...
GTTGCAATATCAAATTGTATCAAATTATCTAACTATTGTTGGTATATACACCCTTTATGTGATATGGTATGATTACCCTGTCAGCCAGGTAGGCCGACAAAAAAACTTAGAAGGAGTGTGAAAGATATGACGAAGTATTACAACAACAAAGGATTGGCCAGCATTGCTCTGAAGAAGATTCAAGAGCTCAATCCGGAAGCTTTCGTCGAGGAGAAGGTCGTGAGGGCTGATGGAAAGCGTGGACGCCCGATGAAGGACGGATCCACCGAAATGAAGACTCTTTTCTCGATCAACTACGGACATCGTGGTCGGCCGGTTACCAAGGCTAAGGAAGATGCTTCCAAGAATGAAGATATCACTAACGAGAAGGAGCTTGTTTTGGAAGAGGTGAACACCTTCTAAAATCATAAAAAATAGATGAGACCTGAGCCTAAATGGTTCAGGTCTTTTTTTGTTATCTTTAATTTAATCCTGAGTACACTATTAAAAAGATTGTACTAACTAAATTGTCTAGTGTTATCTAACTATCTAGTCTATGTACAATACTTTCTAGATATGGTATAATTACCATATTGAAAAATATCATTAAGAGGTGATAGCATTGAAATTCAGCGCTGTTGTTATTCAATATAACAATATTCCTGAAAAAAGGTGGATTATCACTCTTGGGAGTTGTAATAACGCTGTGGAGTTTTCCTATTATGGAAAGACTCAACCTACAGAAGAACATCTCAAAATGTTCTTGGATAGATATCTGAAGCACTTTGTTTTTAGCACGTATTTAGAATATGTTAAGAATGAAGGAATTGATAACAACATCAGGAATAAGTTCTATTTTCTAGAAATGCGAGAAAAAGCTGCAAGAATTGCGACATTCATTGGCTGGGACAAACAAGAAGGTTTTCTTCCTTACTCTAATTAAGGAGGAGATATGATGTACAATATTAAAGATAGAGTAAAAGATTTAATAAAACACGAAAAAAGTAAAGAAAAACTTGGTATCTGTTACAATAAAGAAAATATTAAGAAACTTAAGAAAATTCTGAAAAATCTCCAATCTGCTAAGACTGATGAGGATTTTGTTAAGGCAGTTAAAGAATATTCTAAAATATTAAAAGATATTTAATAACAATAATGAGCTGACATTTTATATGTTGGCTCATTTTTTATTGTTAATAATTCCTGAGTACAAAATTAAAAAACCCCCACCAACCAAATTGTGCTGAGTTATCTAAACATTGGTAGAGTATACGAAACATATAGAAGGTGATATACTGTCATTGTAGGCCAGGTGGACCTACTAAAAAAACCACCAACCAAAAAAGGAGAGTGACAGATATGACGATTTTTGAGAAGCGGGAAGATGCGGAGAAGTACCTGGCGGAGAACATTCAGTTCAATGCAGAGCTTTCTATTAAGGAACGAGCTGTTCGAATCGACGGAAAGCGCGGACGTCCGATGAAGGATGGCTCTACTGAGATGAAGACCGTCTACGTGAACAGCCAGGGCCGTCCTGGTAGGCCTCGTACCAAGGCCAAGAAGGAAACTACTACCAACGAGAAGGAGCTTGTTGGGGTTGGTACTGGTGAAGGGTTGGACATGGAGATTTAAAACCTGTTTCAATCCTGCGACAATTTGATTTGAACTTAAGAGAGAGCCTGGTTATTTGCCAGGCTCTTTTTTATTAATAAGGAGGGAAAACCTTTGAATGCCAAGAGAATTAGGAGTATTTGTCGTATTTTTTGGCGAGGATTTGAACAGGACCTTATATGCGGTAATTGCGGAACCTTTGCTATTGCTCTAAAGGAGATTGTTGTTCAAGATAGGAAAAGATTTGAATTGAGTAAAAAAGAAATAGAAGAAATTAAATACTCTGTTATTGTTGGAGTCTATGGTTATATGCATGTAATGTTAAACATTAATGGATGCCTCTTTCATGGACCTGGAATCACCTCTCTTAGTATAGAAAGTAATCGATATTTTGTAGAGGGGTTTGGATATAAAGGTTGGAAAGAGCTGGAAGTGTCAGAAAAAAACGAGAAAAGGATTCTTAACAATACTGGATGGTGGCATCATCCTGATGATTTTGTTATGTATTATGAGTGTCATATTGAAGAGGTGCAAAACAGGGTTAGGAACATGTCTCAGATAAAGACCCAAGAATTAATTGCTATCTAGGAGGTTATAATATGGAAGATAGAAATAAGAAAGTAGAAGAAGCTTTGAAGTTATCATTGAAGTCCAGAGTAATGGTGAAGAATATGTTACTCTTGAAAGCTTTCGGAGCAGCGGCTGAAGAAGCTAGTAAGGGATATATTGAACACGAGAAAGAAGTAGACAGGCTTCTATCAGAGCTAGGTATGGATCCTGTTGATCCGACCTTTAGCTAAAGCTAGATTCTATTAGGAGCAGAGCTAGAGTGTTTCTGCTCCGTCAGGCATAGATAGTATACCTGTTTATTGTTAATGAAGCTTAATATTATATCTTATATTATGAATACCTTAATATTGTATCTTATATTATAGGTAGCTTAATATTGTATCTTATATTATGGGTAGCTTAATATCAAATTGTATAGAGTTATCTAACTACTGTCGCTATATACAAATCCATGTTTATATGGTATGATTACCCTGTAAGCCAGACAGGATGAAGAAACCCTAAAAGGAGTGATAGACGTGAACATCGAAAATGGAGTAGGGATTGAATTTAAAACTCTTGAAGATGGAAAGGTGGTAACATACAAGCTTGGAGCTATCGGTAAGGATGGAAAGTTTAAAATCGTTTTCTTTCGGGAAAACAGCAACACATATGTAAGAGAAGGCATCTATTCTGGTGGAATCACTAGGTTTGGTGTCAAACTTAACTGGCTGGAAGAGCTTTCTGACAATGATGTTGTTGTTACTAGGGATCCTAAAGAAGTACTAGAACTCTTGAATAAGGAGTGATATTTATGATGAAGGCTGAAAATACCGTCGGTGTTTCTAGGTTTAACAAGTTTGGTACTGAAACTCATATTCTTCATCGTTTGAGTCCGGTTTTTTAATATATAATTTCAAAAAACGTAAAAATCACCTTCCAATCATATTGAGTTTAAAGCAGAATGAATAGTTATTAAGAAACAGTTAAGGTCGAAAACTTATGGATGATTCTAAAACTTTCGATTTCCACCATATTCTGCGTAACGATCGTCTATTTACAGTTTCTTCATTTAGTGATAGAATGATTCTGTATGGATCTACTATCTGAAGTCATAGGAGTGATTGTGATGAAAAGACCGAGGCGTACCGTTGTTATTGAAAATATTTCGGTTAGCACGACTTCAGGGATGATTCCTGGAAAAGTGATCTTGAATGTCAGAAAGTCGTATCCTTTTCTTACAAATGAATTTGGTGGAAAAGGAGTCTTTAAGGATTGTGATGGGAATGGTAAGGTCTTCGACACCAGAGAAGAGGCTATGGATTATGCTTGGGAACATGGGTACATCCAATTGTTCTCGAGAAAGTACTTTGATCCTACAGACGAACGGATTAAGACAAGAAAAGAAGCTAAGGACATGATGGTGTACGAGAAGACTTTTTACTCTCGAACCTATCTCGGTAAGAAAGAAAGGGGTCAAAAATGTTCATAGGAATAACTGGAAGAACAGGATCAGGTAAAACTGTGGCGGAAGAAATCATTCGAATAGAGTTTGGTCATCAGGTGATCTTCAGAAGATCACCTGATGGCTGCTTTGCTAGAATCTAATGAAACGTTTTGTTATGACGCTTTGTGCTCAAACTTTGGGGATCGAATAGTAACTGAAGAAGGAATAATCACTAAAGATTTGATTCAACGTCTTCCTTTCAATGAATATGGATTAGCGATGAAGATCATCGACGACTCGATTCAGAGAAGTCTTGATTCTTTAGCTGAAACGTATAAAGACACCTCGGCTAAAGTTTTCTACTCTTCCACTCGTCTTCCTGACTTCAAGGCGGAATGGGATACTGTCATTTCTATTTACGCAAACAAAAAAACATGTCTTCAGAGATTGATGGTCAGAGATAATTGGAGAACCGAGGGAGAAACAGTATGTGAACTTCAAAGACAAAAGACCGGGTATTTTAATCAAAAGGCTGATCTAATCGTGATCAATTCTGAAAGAACATCTTTAGAGCAATACCAGCAATCCATTCGTTTCCTTATGGGCAATCTGTAATGAAACACCTTGAAATCAGTGGAATCTCAATTTCAGATCAGATTGTAGTAAAAAACGCTTTCAAACTAGTAGAAGCCAGAGGGATTCCTTTGGATGTACTTCTTACGTACTTTCAAGAGAAAGGAATTCTTCTAGATTGGCGAGACTTCATCCCCTATAAGGAGTAGTAATTAATACAACAAAAAAGTTGAAACACCAGCTAAAAGCATCTTAGCTGGTGTTTTCTGCTGCGCAGATATAGTTACATTAAGTATATTTAATTATTATTGATAGATGGTATACCTGTCTATTATTAAAAGATTTTGATACTATATTAGATATTAAGAATATTTTAATACTACATACATACTTAAAAGTCTCTATTAAACAATTGAGTACAAGATTAATGACACCTAATCCTGAGTACAAGATTAAAAAACCTCTACCAACTAAATTGTATTGAGTTGTCTAACTACTGTCGCTATATATAAATCTTTGATAGTATGATATGATTACCCAGTCAGAGCCAGGTAGGCAGACAAAAAAACTTAGAAGGAGTGATAAATATGGAACCCATTATCAACCTCACCCAACACCCGGCAACGAAAGAACAGCTTCAAGCAGGAGTTGTTGATCTCCAGGAGGAGAAGAGAAAGTACCTTCAAATGGTTCTGAATTTCGAAGATATTCCTTCTGAATCAGAGATTAACTGGCGAGCGGACCAAATCGTCAGTCTTCTTGAAGGTGAGGAAGGATATCATTGCCAAGTTATGATTGGTGGAGCCTTGTGGTTGATGGGGCCTCTAACAAGAAAACTGAAGGAGGAAAGATACATTCCTGTCTATGCATTTTCTGTTAGGGAGAGTGAAGAAGAAATTCTTCCTGATGGAAGTGTGAAGAAGGTGAACATTTTCAAGCATAAAGGGTTTGTTCCTGCACTTTAACTTAAAAAAGGAGGTTAATAAATATGAATAAGAAAATGGATAATAAGGAGTATAATGATATATGCAACCAACTACATATCTTTATCCATCGAAAGAGAAAGTTTTTTGGAAAAATCTTAGAAAGACTTGGAATTGTTCTAGGTAGTTCGTGTGGAATTTTCGGGGTTATTTTTGGAATTCTTGGAGTTATTGCTCTTCTAGTACTGAATCTAGCTTTAAGCTTTGGATTTATCTACTTCAGTATATGGGCCACCATCTGGGTAATAAATCTTTTCATTCCTTTTGTTGTTACTACTAAAGTTTTGTTAGTTTCCACTGTTATTATTTTTGTTGGAAATTTAGTGATTAATGGAAGTAATAACTGGAAGTGAACCGAAATTGTACCAAAAAGACTAACAACTAGAGCAGTTTACAGGCTTTAGAGAGCATGATATGATCTTCTCATAAAGAGTGACAGTAGAGAGATAACCCGGTAGCCTGATTAGCGGATAAAATCTTTTTCAGATTCTTGTAGATAATCTATTACCGTTTACCAAGTTAGATATTGCTAATAGGTAATAGATTATAGAAGGGAGGATGAAGATAATGTAAGGCTAGGTAACATTGCCTAGCGAATAGTTTAATATTCAGGGTATTAACGAATCAGGCGCCTTTGACGGACAAATTTTATGAGAGACAGGTGTGCTGTGGACATTCGATCTACAGCACACTTTTTTTTAACTAAGAACAAGGAGTGATATCTATGATTAACCTCATCCCTCTTTCTGCAGAGCGTGAATATCAGTTTTTTGATCCTGTTGAAGGTATTGTTACAGTGTCGAAGAAAATTGACAATAAGAAAAAAGAAAAGTTTTTCAACAAGATTACATATTGTCTGAGTATTGAGAGTCTTCGACACAGCAGTCAAGAAATTATTGGGTTATATAATGACTTTGTAGAACTTGATAAAGTACCTACTGAAGATAGGTATAGGAGTTTAGGGTTTGTATATCATAAGCTGGTTTCTGATGTTCTTTACAGGTTGCTTAAGAAGATTTTTGGTGAAAATGCCGATCTTTCTATTGAGCCTAATGGATTTGTAGAATATTATAGTGGATATTTCGATGATGATAATTTGACCATTTTCTTCACTACCTTTCAAGATTTTCCGATTTTTGATTTTGAATTTCTTGAAGAAGAAGAGGTAGAGGAGATTAAAATCGAAGTCTCTGATTAAATAGTAATAATACATTACCACTATTGTATGTAATATTATGGTGGTGGTAATGTATGGTATAGGATTAAAGTGTTGTTATTATTGTATATATGGTTAAAGTATTTATGATATAGGATTCAGGGTTTATATATGGTAATTAACAATATACCGGAATACTTGGTAATAATATTAAATATATATCCTGAACAATGTCCAACTGAAAAATCCTGAGTACTTTATTAAAAGATATCTACTCTTGGCCTTCGGCCACACCGGTGGTCCTTCCGGTGTTCAGAATTTTTGCTCCAGGCCAGGTGGAAAAGCCCATAACACATTATCAAAAAAGCCAATCATTACAAAATAACGACTTTATGGTGGTTTGAACTCTTAGACTTGGAAGAAATATGGGCTTTCCCCGCTGGTTTTCTATAAGCGGATTTTTAGCTCATATTTAAGGGTGTCTACTATCAGGTAAAGATATTCTATATAATGGTTTTATCACTGTTAAAAGATTTAACATTGGTCCAAGAAGTTATTAACTTTCCTGTCTGGTTTTATATAAGCCGAACTGTACCAAAGAGACTAACAACTCATACAGGAGCCGGTAGACTCTATTTATGATATAATCTTCTTGTGGAAAGAGCTCTGAAAAACATTCTCTGAAAGGGGATAGACAGTATGTTAAAGAGCTATGAGCTCCGTGAAGCAGAAGAGAAGCGGCATATGTTGGAGCTCCACAGGCTGGCTGAATATAAAACATCCAGAGCGGTTGAATATCTGAATAGCATTGGTGCTAAAATTGGAAGTTTACCCGCATGGTATGACGAATATAAGTTTATTGGTATTATCGGGACGCAACACACTAAGTACAAAATTCTCAATGATGGTTCCATTTATCAGTGGAACGGAATTGGTTTCGGGAAGTGGGAAGAGGTTGAAGGTTGGGGACCAGTTGAAGGATTTAACCCTCCGAAGGTTGTTCCGGTTAAGTATTAAACACTAAGAAGGAGATGATGAGATATGGATAAGAAATATATCCTTTTAGAGAATGATACAATCACCCACAATGATCGTATTTTTTATCGCATCAAAGCAGTTAGAGACTTCGGTAATGTGAAAGCAGGAGATCTTGGAGGATATATTGAGAAAGAGGGTAATCTTTCTCATAAAGGTAATTGTTGGGTAGGAGATACTGCTCTGGTCTGTGATAAAGCGCGTTTATTGGATAATGCCAAGGCATATGGTGGTGCGTGCATATCTGGTAATGCACGTGTATATGGCGATTCTAAGATATCAGGTAATGCTCTGGTCTGTGATAAAGCGCGTTTATTGGATAATGCCCAAGTATCTGATAATGCGTGTGTATCTGGTAAAGCTCGTGTATATGGTGATTCTAAGATATCGGGTAATGCATATGTATCAGATAATGCCCATGTATCTGGTAATGCACGTGTGTATGGAGATTCAACTGTATCAGGAAATGCGTGCGTGTCAGATTATGTTCAGGTATTTGATAATGCGTGTATATCCGGCAATGTATGCGTAACAGATTATGCTCGGGTGTTTGAAAATGCGCGTGTATTGGATAATGCCCAAGTATCTGATAATGCTTGGGTATCAGGTAATGCTACAGTGTCAGGTAATGTTTGGGTATGTAATGATGCATGCGTGTTTGGTAATGTATGCATATCAGGTGATATGTGCGTGTCAGGTAATACAAAGGTATCTGGTAATTTATAGTGATATATCTGATAATTAAAAAGGGAGATGAAATACAATGGATAAGAAGTATATCCTTTTGGAGAATGATATGATCGCCCACAATGATCACACTCTCTATCGTATTCAGGCTGTTAGGAGTTTCGATAATGTGAGGATTGGGGATTTTGGTGGATATGTAGAAAAAGAGAGCAACCTTTCTCATTATGGTAATTGTTGGGTGTTTAATGATGCCTGTGTTTATGGTGATGCCTGTGTTTATAGTGATGCATATGTAGCAGGTGATGCACATGTTTATGGTGATGCCTGTGTTTATGGTGATGCGTATGTTTATGATAATGCACATGTAGCAGGTGATGCACATGTTTATGGTGATGCACATGTTTATGGTGATGCATATGTTTATGATAATGCACATGTTTATGGTGATACGTATGTTTATGATAATGCACATGTAGCAGGTGATGCACACGTATTTGGAAATGCATGTGTATATAGATATGCGTGTGTAGCAGGTAATGCATATGTTTATGGTGATGCACGTGTGTCAGATAACGCTAGAGTCTATGGTAATGTGTGTGTGCGTGGTATTGCACACATATCCGGTAATGCATGTGTTTGTGGTGATATGATTCTTGATGAAACTAAAAATCTATTGGTTATTGGTCCTATTGGTAGTAGGGATGGTCATACAACTTTCGTTAAATCAGATGATGATGTTATTTATGTAACCTGTGGTTGTTTTTACGGATCTATTGATGAATTCAATAAAGCTGTACTTAAAACTCATGATGAATGTTCCATCCATAGAAAACAATATTTAGATACCATCGAATATATTAGAAAGATGTTTAATAATTAATATATATAATAGGAAAATAAAGAGGGAGATGAAATACAATGGATAAGAAATATACTCTAATTGAAAGTAATTATTACACAATTCAGGATGACCGTAAGCTTTATCAGATTCAGGCAATTAGGAGTTTTAGTGATGTAGCAGCCGGTGATCTTGGAGGATATGTAGAGAAAGAGAGTAATCTTTCTCATGAAGGTAATTGCTGGGTGTATGGAGATGGTTGTGTATGTGGAGATGCAGAAGTGTCTGGTAATCTTCGGGTGGATGGTTCTGGTTATATTTGCAATAATGTAAAAATCAATAAACGCGAACAGTTGTTTGTTGTCGATATTCTCTTTAATAGAAGTGAGTATGCTACTTTTGTAAAAACTGATGATGGAATTGTTTATGTAACCTGCTTTATTGCATCTAGGTATTTTAACGGTACTATTGATGAACTAGAAAAAGAGGTTTTAAATACCTATGATAAATTCTCAGAGTATAGGAGACGTTACCTTAATGCTATTAAAATGGTCAAGGAGGTTTTTAAATGTTAATTCCTGATGAAAACGGATATAGAAGAGGGTATTGTGGATTAGCAGGAAAACCTGAAATACTATAATATTAAATAAAAAAGGAGATGACATATAATGGATAAGAAATATATCCTTTTGGAGAATGATACTATCACTCATAACGGCTGTACACTATATCGAATTCAAGCGGTTAGAGATTTTACTGATGTAAAGGCTGGAGATATTGGAGGATATGTTGAGAGAGAAGAGAATCTTTCTCACGACGGTGATTGTTGGGTGTTTGATAATGCTATGATCTGTAATAAAGCTCACTTATTGGATAATGCACAGGTATCAGATAATGCCCGTGTATCAGATAACGCCCGTGTATGTGGCGATTCATTCGTATCAGATAATGCCTGTGTATCAGATAACGCTTGTATGTCAGGTAATGCACACGTGTATGGAGATTCGTCTGTATCTGGTAGTTCGTGCGTAACAAATAATGCTCGTGTTTGTGGTGACGCTTATGTATCCGATAATGCATGCGTATCAGGTAATGCACATGTGTCAGGTAATACATGTGTGTGTGGTATTGCTATTGTATCCGGTAATGCACGCATATCTGATAACGCTTATATATCCGGTAATGCATGTGTGTGTGGTGTTGCTAGTGTGTCAGGCAATGCTTTCGTATCTGATAACGCTTATGTGTCAGGTAATATGTGTGTATCAGGTAATGTGCGTGTGTCAGGTAATGCATGCGTATCTGATGATATGTAGTGATATATTTAGTATTAAAGAGGGAGATGAGATGTAATGGATAGGAAATATATCCTTTTGGAGAATGATACTATCACTCATAACGATTCTACTCTTTATCGAATCCAAGCTATTAGAGATTTTGATAACATAAAAACTGGAGATATTGGAGGATATATTGAGAAGGAGAGTAATCTTTCTCATGATGGTAATTGCTGGGTGTTTGATAGCGCTCTGGTCTGCGATAATGCATGTGTATCTGATAATGCATGTGTATTAGGTAATGCACGTGTATCTGGTAATGTGTGCGTATCAGATAACTCCTGTGTGTATGGAGATTCGTTTGTATCTGGTAATGTGTGCGTAACAAATGATGCCCATATTTGTGGTAACGCCTGCGTGTATGGAGATTCATTCGTATCTGATAATGCATATGTAACAGATAATGCTCATATTTGTGGTAATGCCTGCGTGTATGGAGATTCATTTGTATCCGGTAATGTATGCGTAACAGATAACGCTCGTGTATACGGTAATGCACGCGTGTATGGAAATTCATTTGTATCTGGTAATGCATATGTATTGGATAATGCTCATATTTGTGGTAATGCACGTGTATATGATAATTCATTAGTATCAGGTAATGCATATG
>ENA-UOYA01004953-UOYA01004953.1-activated-sludge-metagenome-genome-assembly--contig:-NODE-4953-length-10805-cov-4.578791_pt1 | contig 10805 bp, 10 predicted proteins | sample MGYA00238163_ERZ764804 | MGnify/ENA primary metagenome ERZ764804 (study PRJEB28919, sample SAMN05720223) | activated sludge metagenome | isolation source: Anaerobic digester | place: Hong Kong...
ATTCGCATGTTGGTCGGACCAATCCCGGCAGTTTTGCTCTCCATCGGAATCATTTTTGCCTTGAAATATCCACTGGGCCGTGAACAATTCACCTCGATCGTGGCGGAATTGGAAGCGCGGCGGGAAAAGGCTTAGCATGGAATCGTTGGACATCCGCCGTGTTTCCAATCGCAGGGAATTACGCCTGTTCGCTACTTTTCCGTGGAAAATTTACCGGGATGACCCCCTTTGGGTTCCGCCATTGCTGCCCGATCGTATGAAAGCGTTGAATCCGGACAGCGGCCCATTTTTTAAACATGGAACGGCAGAATGCTTTATTGCCTGGAGGGCTGGCAGACCGGTGGGGACCATCTGCACTGCAATCGACCATAAAGCCAATCAAGCAGTGAATAAAAAGGAATGTGTCTTCGGTTTTTACGAATCCATAGAGGATGAAGAAGTCGGCCGGTCTTTGCTTGACCACGCTTCGCTTTGGGCCAAACAACATGATTTAAACAGTCTATATGGTCCATTCAACCTCGATTATGAAGATGCCTACGGCGTTCTGGTGGGGGGGAGGGAACGCCAACCGGCGATCATGTGCGGCCATACGGCTGATTATTACCAGGGGTACATCGAGAATTACGGATTCAAACCGGCGCGGGGTCAAAACCTGGCTTTTGCCAGGGATCTGACCAGCGGTTTGAACGATTTGGATGAGATCATCCAGTACGCCGACCGGGTTCGGGAGAGAAAACAATTCACCATTCGTTCGGCCGACATGACACATTGGAAGGATGAGGTCAACCTTGTTTATGAATTGATCAACCCCTGCCTGAAACACTTGCCGGGTTTTGAACCCTGGCAGCCGGAAGCATTGCAGGAATTGATGGCGCCCTTTGTCGAATTGGCGGATCCAGAGTTGATTCTGTTCGCCGAAGATCACGGCAAAACAGTCGGCTTCTTCCCGGCAATTCCTAACATGAACGAGATCCTGGCTCATCTCAATGGGCTGCGGTATCCCTGGGATTATCTGAAAGCTGCCTGGTACTCGCGCCAAAAAGTAAAAAGCGTTTCCATAAAAAGCGTCCTGGTTTTGCCTGAATACTGGGGAACGGGGATTGCCATCTTGTTGTTCGCGGAGATGGCCAAACGCTTGATAGCCGCCGGCTATGAATGGGTGGATCTTTCCATCACTTCGGATGATAATCCGCGCACGCCCGCCCTGGCGGAGAGGATTGGCGCACAAGTGTACAAGCGTTACCAGGTTTACCGGCTGTCGCTTTAAAAAATGACCAGGAAGAATAATTATTCTTCCTGGTTTGTGTTTCTCGAAATATTAGTCTTTAAGCGCCAGGTTGAAAATAACTGAAACCGCGCTTACCACCAACGACCCCAGGAAAGCCGCTCCAAAACCATCGACGTAGAAACCGATGCCCAGTGATTCCGCGACACGGGCGGCAATCAGGAAAGAAACGGCATTGATCACCAGGATGAATACCCCGAGGGTCAGGATGATCAACGGGCAGGAAAGAATGCTCAGCAGCGGCCGCACCAGGGCGTTCACCAAACCCAGAACCAGAGCCATGATGACATATACCTTCCAGGCTTCGGGATCTTCCACGCGGATACCCGGAACAAGGTAGGCTGCGGCGAACAATGCGGCGCTGGTGACCAACCAACGAATAAGTAATTTCATGTTAACTCCTTCTTTCTTAACCAAATATGTATATTTGAAATACGAGAAATATCTAAAAAAGTTTTATCCCAGCGATCTTGACATGGCCTTTATTTTGATATAATATCGCAAAACGATATCGCAATACGATATAAAGAACAGAAATGAATATAAAAATTTTACGCGATTTATTTATCGGATTTATCCGTATCCATATCTTGTTTCATGCCAGCCAGGAATCCGTTCATGGAAGTGCCTTGATGACTGAATTGGCTCGACATGGATATGATGTTGGGCCGGGGACTCTATATCCCATATTGCATAACCTGGAAAAAGATGATCTTCTGGCCAGCAAGGCTACAGTGGTTAATGGAAAACGGCGAAGGTGTTATGAAATAACAAGCTACGGAAAAGAGCTGTTGGATAAAGCCAGACACCAAGCAAATGAATTGACAAAAGAAATCAATGAGGAAAGCAAACATGTTGATTAAAAAGAATATCGATCAAGTTAAAAACCTTCCGCGCAATATTTGGGCAGTTGGTTTAACCAGCTTTTTTATGGACATTTCCAGCGAAATGGTCATCAATGTTTTACCCCTGTTTCTTTCAAATGTCCTGGGAGTGAAAACGGATATCATCGGTATGATCGAAGGCGTGGCCGAATCAACCGCCAGTATCCTCAAGATCTTCTCCGGATGGCTTTCGGATAGATTGCGTGCGCGTAAATGGCTGGCTGTCGCGGGTTATGCCATGTCTGCTCTGGCAAAACCATTTTTCTATTTTGCCGATTCCTGGAATTGGGTGGCGGGCGTGCGCTGGGTGGATCGGGTCGGCAAGGGCGTGCGCACTGCGCCGCGCGATGCGCTGGTGGCGGATTCGATATCAAAAGAAAAGCGCGGGATGGCTTTCGGTTTTCACCGCGCGGCGGATACCGCCGGCGCCATGATCGGGCTTTTGATTGCGCTGCTGCTGGTTTGGCTGGCACAGGCATCCAACCTCGAGCTGGGGCGAACGACCTTCCGAACGATTGTTTTGGTAAGCCTGATTCCGGCTTTTCTTGCAGTGATTGCATTGATTATCGGTGTAAAAGAAATAAAACCGACTTCCCAACAGGCTGCGCCGAAATTCGCATTCAAGTCCCTCGGGAAACCCTTTATGACGTTCATGGTCATCGTTGGAATCTTCGACCTGGGTAATTCATCAGACGCATTCCTGATCCTGCGCGCTCAGGAAAGAGGCATCAGCGTAGTGGGCATATTAGCCTTGTTGGCAATTTTCAATTTGGTATATACGCTGGTTTCAACCCCGGCCGGGTCGCTTTCCGATAGAATTGGACGACGCAATGTGATCATCGGCGGTTGGGTTGTTTATGCTTTGGTGTATTTAGGTTTTGGGTTGGCCAGCCAGGCCTGGCAGATTTGGATGTTATATGTCGTTTACGGGCTTTACTACGGAATGGCTTACGGTACTGCCAAAGCCATGGTGGCTGACCTCGTCACCGAGGAATTGCGTGGAACGGCTTACGGCACCTATAATGCCATCCTCGGCATTATTGATTTTCCGGCTTCGCTGATTGCCGGTATCCTCTGGGAAGGCACCGGAGGATGGCGGGGTTTTGGCCCCTCCGCCCCGTTTTTATTTGGTGCTGCGCTTGCTTTGATTGCTGTGATCCTGTTCATTTTGTGGAAACCATCCATATCAACCTCCGGGAAATTAAATCCCGCAGATTGAGTAATGACATTTCGAGTTGAAATTTTCGCCCGACATTATGTAAAATGAATGCGGGCGTTTTTTTTATGATTCGAAGATGAACATGGCAGTAATAATCGGTGATCTGAAATTTGGCAATCTTTGGCGTTCCAACTCCGAAGTTTTCAAGCTGTTGGTAACACACGCCAATCGATATCCGCTGATGAGCGTTCAGGATGTTTACAAATTGCTTTACCAGGGCGCCATGGGTTCGGAACATTTTCAGGATTCATTCAAGGATTTCGAAGACGACCTGGCCAATGAATGGCAATCGGTCAAAGCGGATGATTCCATGCCGATCTGGGAAAATATCCGTCCGGACGGGCGCATAGTTCGGTTTTACCTGGCGCCTTTCAAAGCGCGCGAGGGGCAGATCACTCAACTGTTAACGTTGAGCTACTGGACAACTACCCTATATGAGGGCAGTTTGGATAACCTGAAGTCGAGTTGGGAGACTTTCGGAAAGATTTGCCATGACAAGAAGTGGACTAAATTTCCGATTGATGAGGTGGGTGCATTCGATAATTGGTTAAAGCGCAATCAGTTCCCGCCTGTTCATCATTCAGAAAGTTATAAAAAAGCATACCAACCTTCCTATCGATTGCTGCTGAGGGAATTCCTGAGTGTGCTCACGCCGGCATCAATGCTCTAGCTGCGGCATTGAGCTTGAGCACGATCCATTTAAATAAAAAACACAAAAAACCAACCGGGTATTGGTCTTTTTTTTTAAAACCCACAGATTTGTTTGAATCAACATTCTATTAATTTCACTATTTACCTAAATCCCGCGTAAAGCGAAAAATATTAAATAAATTTGGGAGTATAATGCTCACAATTTGTCTTAATTCCAGAAATAGTCTATATTTAACAGAAAGGAGGTTTAACATGGCTGTTCACTTATATTTATCCCTTATCCCTGAGGCACTGATCGCTTCCATGCTTTCTCCGGAAGAATTTGGTGCTTACTATGCAGTCGGGTCGGAAAAAAAGTCGCGAGGACAAGCGATTTTTTTTGAAATCGATCCGCAATTTCGCGGAAGTGGCTTTCAAGTGGACGAAGCAATCAAGCGCTGTGTCCCGCATGAAGATGGATCTCCTAAACGCTCGATTTATATCTCAGTTTATCGTGTGCTGGAAAATGTTCCGCTAGACTCAATTCAACGTCTCAACCTGACCACCCAGGACGGACGCACACTCGGAATTGAACCCAGTGCTCAATTTCCTTCCACCGGAGAAGAATTGCATTTATATCGCGAAGTCTCTCCGGTAACCCCATTAGTCGTCAGTACACTTGGCCCGCAGGCATTCTATGAACTGATCGTCAAGAGTCCAACCAGCCTGATCAAATTACCGGCGATATGTTTCACCGAGTTACGGCTGGATGATCTGGCGAAGGATCCCGTGAATGCTGAAGTGGGTGATCTTCCTTATGCCAATATCGAACATATTCGTGGCTGTCTGAAAGGTATCCGAACAAAAGCAATTAATACAAAAATGGTTGATCGGCTTCCGTCGGGAATTCTGCCATTCAGGATGATAAAAAATGGATTTTTCGTCGGCAATTCAAAGACATTGCTGTATTTCCCGTTACCGGACGAAAAAACCCTGGTGGATAAATATTACCGGTGGTGGCGATCAGCCACGAGTTGAAAAAATAGCAAGTAGCTAATCAATCGACTTCCATCGAGATGTTCTTAATTTTGCTGGTTATTCCAGATGGGTGAAGTATGGCTTAAGACAAAACTTCTTATTCGAAAGAGGTATTTATATGGCTCAATCTTGGTTGTATGTAGGAATTGTGTCGGGTTTACTTTCAGTCGGCGTGGCGGTTTATCTCTATTTCTGGGTTATGCGACAGGATGCCGGCTCGGAGAAAGCCCAGCAGGTGGCAGGGTGGATTCGGGAAGGTGCAGCATCATATCTCAAACGTCTTTATTCCGCGCTGACATTGGTTGCAGTCATTCTGGGCCTGGTTATTGCCATTGTATTCAGTTTTAATATGACTCAAATTGGCAGCAGCCATGTCGATTTCAATCCCGCCAATGGAATTCAGATGGCCCTGGTATTCGTTTTCGGCGCTGTCTGTTCCGCCATTGCAGGTTATATGGGTATGACTGTAGCCGTTCAAGCCAATGTCCGCAGCGCAGTTGCAGTATCGGAACATTTGAATAAAGGATTCAAGGTTGCTTTCTTTGCCGGTTCCGTAATGGGCCTGGCAATGGTTGGTTTGGCAGTCATTGGCATGAGTGTGATCTATTTGCTAACCGGAGATGCAGAAGTGGTGCTGGGCTTCAGCTTTGGAGCTTCCACGCTGGCGCTGCTGGCAAAAGCCGGCGGCGGCATCTACACCAAAACGGCTGACATTGCGGCTGATCTGGTAGGAAAAGTTGAAGTTGGTATTCCTGAGGACGATCCCCGCAATCCGGCGGTGGTTGCCGATAATGTAGGCGATAACGTTGGTGATGTGGCTGGTATGGGAGCCGATATCTTCGACAGCTACGTAGCTAGCACTGTGGCTGCCATGTTGTTGGGCGCTGCCATGGGCGGTGAAATTGGACAGAAATATACCGTTTTTCCCTTGATCCTGTGCATTCTCGGTATTTTCGCCTCTTTGATCGGTATCCAGTTTGTACGCGTTGGGAAAAACGGCAAACCGGGCGATGCGCTAAACTTTGGCACTGTATTTACGTGTGTCATTTTCGGCGTGATGATTGCGGTTCTGGTGATCACCGGCGGTTACGATATGAGCGCATTCTGGGCTGCTCTGGTTGGTCTGATCACAGGTGTAGTCATCGGATTCACCACTGAATTTTTTACCTCCGAGGATTTCAAACCTGTCAAAGAAACTGCCAAAGTCTCCAACTCCGGGGCGGCGATCACGATCATCACTGGTTTCAGCTATGGGTTACTCAGTATTTTGCCTTCAATTATCGGTATCGTAATTGCCATGTTGATTGCTTACAACGTCGCTGAAGCCAGCGGTGTTATTTCGGGTATTTACGGCATTGGCATTGCGGCTGTCGGTATGCTGGCGATCAGCGGCATGATCGTTTCCGCCGATGCTTACGGCCCGATTGTGGATAATGCCCGCGGTATTGCCGAAATGGCTGGCATGGAGCACGACGTAATTGAAAAAGCAGATGTGCTCGATTCAGCCGGTAATACCGCCAAAGCTATCACCAAGGGTTTTTCTATTAGCGCAGCGGCTCTGACGGTGCTGGCATTGTTTGCGGCTTATGCTGAAGTGATTGAAGCCCGCGGTATTGAATTGAATATCAGCCTGCGCAGCCCGCTGGTGGTTGCCGGCGTATTGCTGGGTGCCATGACCCCGCCGATCTTCAGCGCCTTGACCATGCTTTCAGTTACCCACAATGCTTTCGACATGATCGAGGAAATCCGCAGACAATTCCGTGAGAATCCGGATATCCTGGCCGGCAAGGATTTGCCTGATTACAAAAAATGCGTCAGCTTGGCCGCTGAAGGGGCTTTATCGTCCCTGATTCTCCCGGCCTTCCTGGCAGTCGGGTTACCCTTGCTGGTTGGCTTCATCTTGGGCCCGGATGCTCTGGGTGGTTTTCTGGGCGGTGCAATTTTTACCGGCGTGATCTTCGCGCTGTTCATGGCGAACGCCGGTGGTTTATGGGACAATTCCAAGAAATACATCGAGACTGGCCAATTTGGCGGCGTCGGTTCCGAAGCGCACAAAGCCGGCGTGGTGGGCGATACGGTTGGCGATCCTTTCAAAGATACGGCCGGCCCGTCATTGAACACTCTGATCACGGTTATGTCGCTGGTTTCCTCGCTCTTTGCCCCAATTATCGCGATATTCCACATGTTCTAAAATCACCGATCCCCCGCAAAAAAGCGGGGGATTTTTTTATAAAAAAGCAGGATGATTATTTTTATTTCAGCAGGACAGACTGTGTGGTTAAAGAAGTGATTTCCTTCTTGTTTACTTTCGGTACCAAATATTGTTTAATATTCAAAACCGGAAACACGCGAATAAAAAAGAATTATGGGAGGCGCCATGCAAAGGTTTATTGAAGGACTTCCAAAAGTTGAATTGCATTTGCATATTGAGGGCACGCTTGAACCGGAGTTGATGTTTAGATTGGCAGAACGCAACCATGTTAAGCTTTCATACAAAACGATTGAAGAAGTGCGAAAAGCCTATCAGTTCAATAATTTACAATCCTTCCTGGATATTTATTACCAAGGCGCGCAAGTGCTGCAAAATGAGCAGGATTTCTACGATTTAGCCTGGGCGTATTTCTCCAAAGCGCATTCCCAGAATGTGCGGCACGCTGAAATCTTCTTTGATCCGCAGACTCATACGGCAAGGGGAATCCCGTTTGAAACCGTGATCAGTGGATTGCGGAAAGCTCAGGAAGACGCTGAACAAAAAACGGGTTTAAGCTCGCGGTTGATCATGTGCTTCCTGCGCCACCTGAGTCCTGAAGAAGCACTGGATACCCTGGAGGAGGCTAAACCTTTTAGGAAATGGATTACCGGGGTTGGGTTGGATTCTTCCGAGCAAGGCCGTCCGCCGGCGTTGTTTCAGAAGGTGTATGAACAAGCTGAAGCCGCCGGCTTTTTGCCGGTTGCGCACGCAGGAGAGGAAGGTCCAGCTGAATATGTATGGGAAGCCTTGCAGTTATTAAAATCCAGGCGCATTGATCATGGCGTGCGTTCAACGGATGATCCTGAACTGATTCAATATCTTATCAGGGAACAAATCCCCTTGACCGTTTGCCCGCTATCCAATATAAAATTACGCGTCTTTCAAACGATGAAAGAGCACAATCTACGCCAGATGCTGCAAATGGGTGTTTGCGTGACCATAAACTCAGACGATCCGGCATATTTTGGCGGTTATATGAACGAGAATTTTCTTGCAGCCCAAAGAGATTTGGAGCTTACCAAGGACGAGCTGGTTAAATTGAGCGCCAACGCAATCAACGCATCCTTTATTAATGAAAATGCCCGGCAAGTTTTAACCACGGAGTTGAATGAATATTACAAGAAGAATGTTTGAGGTTGACCGGTCGAGGATTTGTTAGTCGATTATTGAAGAAGAGCAGGCAACTTTTTACAATCTGTAGAATAATTCTGTACAAAATAAACTCGAGATTTGGAATCGCAAGCTAAAGCATTGGCAAACGATTTTTAATTGATGCTGTATTCTGTGGAATAATTACCGTTCTGTTATCAATACTGTTTTGGAGGAAGTATGAAAAAAGTCTGGATAGACACAGATCCCGGAGTCGATGATACTTTTGCAATTGCCATGTTATTCGAGGCGAAAGATAAAGTGGAAGTTATCGGAGTCTCAACCATCTTTGGCAACGTTGACGTAGCCCAGACCACCCGCAATGCCAGAATATTAATGGAAGCAGCCGGAAAAACCGACCTGCCGGTTGCCCGCGGCGCCAGCTACCCGCTGGTTGTTCCCCTGGACACATCACCTTTCGTCCATGGCGCTAATGGCATGGGGGATATGCCTTTGCCTGAACCGCACATGCCGGAATTTGCCTTGCGTGCTCCGCAAGCCATCATTGATGTCATTTTGGCCAATCCTCACGAGATCACTTTGCTGCCAATCGGCCCATTGACCAATATAGCGATGGCGTACCTGATGGAACCCAAAATCGCTGAATTGGTAAAGGAGGTCGTAATCATGGGCGGCGCCGTGCGCTGCCCCGGCAATATCACACCGGCAGCCGAAGCCAATTTCTTTCACGACCCGCATGCCGCCCAAATCGTTATGAGCGCCGGTTGGCCGGTGGTTTTGGCAGGTTTGGATGTGTGCTCTTTTGGAATGGTGCCGCAAGCGCTTTTAGATAAAGTGTGCAGGGCCGAGAAAGCGCTGGCGCCTTACATCGCCGGCGCACTGCCGTTCTTCCAGGATTTTCTGAAAACTTTCGGTGTTTATGACCGCGTGGATTTTCCGGATGCCCTGGCTGCTGCTTATTTATTGGAACCCGGAATTTTTACGCTCGAGGAATTACCTCTATTCATCGAAGTGGAAGGTTCCTGTATGGGTCAATCGCTGCCGGTGCCCACCGGTAAGTGGTACGAAGATCTGAAGGCAAATCGTCATTACAAAGCGGATGATGCCATCGCGCCTGCCAAAGTCTTGTTCAAGGTTGATACATCTGCATTTCTTGATCTGATCGAAAAACTGCTTGTATAAAAATTGCAGAAATCTATTTCCAATAGCCCGGAAAAAGTCGGGCTGTTGGAATTGGAATAACTGGTTAATACATCTTGACATCAACCCTGAGATACGATATGATAGAAATGTGGATTTATGCTGCCTATTGTGAGTTGTGAATTCAAGAAGAACCCAAATGAATAAACATATTTCTATCCAATTAGCACAATCAAACCCGCTCTACCTCTATTATCGTTCCGTTAAATCCCCGCACTATATTTATCGCTGGCACGAAGTCTGGAGATTTTAAGTAAGGCTGGCCCCTCCAATTTGATGGCCCTCTCGCAATAAATGACATAGGTCATTTGTTTATTTTATGTTACCAATAAAAAGGAGCAAGCATGGGAAGTCAAGATATTCACAGTGAGAAACAACACCATATCGATATGGCGAAAGGAGATATCGCACCCACAGTATTGTTCCCCGGCGATCCCGGGCGGGTGGAGTTATTCGCCAGTTTGATGGATGAGGCAACCAAGGTGGCGGAAAAACGCGAATACATCACCTATACCGGTAAAAAAGATGGTGTGCCGATCAGCTGCACCTCCACCGGCCTGGGCTGCCCGCCGACTGCGATTGGCGTTGAAGAATTAATCCGTATCGGAGCGCAAAACGTCATCCGCATAGGCACTTGCGGCGCTATTCAACCCAACATCAAACCCGGCGACATGATCATTGCAACCGGCGCGGTGCGCGGGGAACACACCAGCGAGGAACTCATCTCGATGGAATATCCCGCTGTAGCTGATTATCGCGTTGTGCGCGCCCTGATCGACGCCTGTGAAAAATTGGGATTGCCCTATCATTTAGGGATCGTGCGAACACATGATGCTTTCTACCTGGAATCCCCCTGGGCGTTGGGCGATTTCCGCAAACGCCTGCAGCTGTGGGTCGACTTGGGCGTGCTGGCGTTGGAAAATGAATCCTCGACATTATTTACCATTTGCAGCATGCATGGCGTACGCGGGGGAACAATCCTGGCGGGCGGTTATTCCATTCTGGAAGACCACGATGAAAAAATCCATGAAGAAGAAAATATCCGCAAGATGATCATGGCCGGAATTGAAGCTACAAAACTGCTGCATGAGCGCGGATTGGCGTAAATAAGGATAGAGGTTAATAAAATGGAAAAACAACATCATATCGATCTGCTTCCCGGTGATGTCGCTGAAACTGTGTTTTTAC
>ENA-UOYA01004957-UOYA01004957.1-activated-sludge-metagenome-genome-assembly--contig:-NODE-4957-length-10800-cov-9.248953_pt1 | contig 10800 bp, 9 predicted proteins | sample MGYA00238163_ERZ764804 | MGnify/ENA primary metagenome ERZ764804 (study PRJEB28919, sample SAMN05720223) | activated sludge metagenome | isolation source: Anaerobic digester | place: Hong Kong...
GAGATCTACACACAGGCATACACTCTTTCCCTACACAACGCTCTTCCGATCTCCAATTATAATCGGGATTCCAAGCTAAATTAACATGAGGTGGAACGCTGATTTTTTCACCGCTAGGAGCTGTATAGATGCCCGTAGAGAATGATTTGCTTGGTTCGTGACAAGAAGTGCATGATAATCCGTTTGTCGATAGTATAGGGTCGTAATAAAGCATACGACCCAAACGAACTCCTTCAACGGTTAGAGGATTTTCATTTGATAAGTAGGGAGGAGGAAAATGATCAGGCACCGTTAGCTCATACGCAGTAGGAGTGTAGGGTGTCGATTCAATAGTATCTTTTTTACAAGCGTACATTGATAACATTAAGATTCCGGCCGATAAATAAATTATTTTTTTCATGTTCTTAAAAGCTAAATACATCATGTCCGTTTTGTGTTATTTTATTCATGGCTGTTGAATCGCCCATAATATAATTTCCGTCGGTATTAAAATTAAAAGTATTTGGATTTCTCAACCATTCATTGATATTCATGTGCATGTTTAATGAAGTAGCACTTCCAGAACTTATGGTGATGTTCTTTAAAATGGTAATTGGAATTATGCAAGCATTAGTTCCAAGATGCATTGCATAGCCGTAACTGTTTCCTGCATCTTTGTAATATCCTTCAAATTTTAGGAAGTGATATCCGCCGCCCATCATTAATGGCCAAAGCATGTTAGTGTTTTCAACGGTAACCGGTAATGAATCCCAATAATTTAGTGAAGAATCTACACCAATTTTGAATTTGACTCCAATGTAGTTTCCCGCAGGAACATCTGGTGATGAAATAGTAGCAGTTGTTGCATCAAATGCATCGAAATAATGATTTGTTGCTACTGTAACTTCGCTGTTATCTGGTCTAATTAATTTGATGGACGTTAAATAATATTGAAAACGATTTATGCTGTAATTTAATCCTGCAGCTGAGGTATATAAAAAGCTGTCGGTATAAAGTGAAGTATTGTCTATCGAGTAGTCAACAGTCAAATTAATTCCCGATTGTTGAGGTGTAGGTTCTGGTGTGGTTGTATCATCTTTTTTACAAGATGAAATGGATATGATAGAGAATACTGCTATCAGTAAAAGATGTTTGTTTTTCATCAGATTATCAGTTATTAGTAAAGTCATTTAGCGACAATTACCGAATAAAATTAGGAATTGAAAATGCGTTAAAAAATGACTCTTGTCACGCTTATCAATTAATGAGGAATGTCAAAAAAAGTATGTTTAAACGAATAATAAATGTCTCAACGAATTTCGATTGGGAGTGCAGAATTTACATGCTCATAATCACAAAATTCACGTTCAGGATTATCTAAATTGCCAATGGTGACGACATCATTTACAAATTCCTGCAAATAATATTTTCCTTTGTAATTTGACAGGTTAAGTTCTTCCGACATTATTTCAATATCGGATGGTGATAATAAATCGGCATGTACTGTTGTTCTAACTTCAAAAGGTATATTTCCTGAATTTAGAACAGCTAAAGATTCTTTGAATTTGGTATAAAAATTCGACTGAGTAATTGATTCAAATTTATCAGCGGGAGCCTTAAAATCGATAGAAACAAAATCGATCAAAGCATTACCGAGTAAAAACTGAAGTACACTAGGATTAGAACCATTGGTATCGATTTTTACCAACATTCCCAATGATTTAATTTGGCGGATGAATTCAACGATAGATTTGTGAAGAGTACATTCTCCTCCGCTTAAAACTACACCATCTAATAAATTCACCCGCTTCCTTAAAAAGTCGAGGACATCATCGTACGACAATTTCCCTTTGCCGTTAACGATATCGGGATTATAGCAATAACTACAACGCATATTACAACCCGAAAACCAAACAATGCAAGCTGTTTTATCGGGGAAGTCGATTAGCGTAAACGGAGTTATGCTATATATCGGCTTAACAACATTTGTTTTCGTTGAAATGTGTTCTTTGTTTGTGTTCACCTTTTTTGCCGATGTTAAAACTTTCAACGGGACGATGATATCCCATCACTCTTGTAAATACTAAACACTTAGTACGTTTTTCATTGTGCTGTTGCAGTAACTGCTGATGGTTGTTCATAATGATGATTGTTTAGTTTAAGTTCTTCAATTAAGTGGCTGTCGCATTTCGGACAGTATTCATGTTCTCCTGTAAGGTAACCGTGCGTCGGACAAATACTGAACACTGGAGTTATGGTAATGTATGGTAAACTGAAATTAGAGAGAACTTTGCGAATTAAATTTCTGCAAGCTTCCGGAGTACTCAATTTTTCTCTCATGTAAAGGTGAAGTACTGTTCCACCTGTGTATTTCGTTTGTAATTCGTTTTGTAGAAGCAAGGCTTCAAATGGATCGTCGGTATGATCAACCGGAATTTGTGAGCTGTTTGTATAGTAAATATTTTCTTCGCAACCGGCTTGAATAATATCAGGGAATCTTTTTTTATCTTCTTTAGCAAATCGGTATGTTGTTCCTTCGGCAGGAGTAGCTTCGAGGTTGTATAAATTTCCTGTTGCTGTTTGAAACTCTTGCATTTTAGCACGAATATAATCTAATACTTTTGATGCAAATAGTATTCCCGAATCAGTTGTGATATTATCTTTTTCGTTGGTGAAGTTTAAAATCATCTCATTGATTCCATTAACACCGATTGTAGAGAAGTGATTTCTAAAGTGCGGTAAATAGCGTTTTGTATAAGGATATAATCCTCTATCATACATCTCCTGAATAAATACTCTTTTCTTTTCTAATGTCGATTTCGCAATTTCTAATAGATAGTCGAGACGCTTGTATAGTTCTTCAATATTTCCTTTGTACAGATATCCTAATCGCGCCATATTGATGGTAACCACACCAATACTTCCGGTCATTTCAGCACTACCGAATAAACCATTTCCGCGTTTTAGCAATTCTCTTAAATCGAGTTGCAAGCGACAACACATACTTCTTACTGCATTCGGTTTATAAGCATTTTCGTTTTCTACACGATTACCATGCTCATCAATTTTATACTGGCTGCCTATAAAATTCTGGAAATAGGACGAGCCTATTTTGGCTGTGTTTTCGAATAGTAAATCGGTATTTTCTCCATACCAATCGAAATCTTCTGTAATATTTACTGTAGGAATCGGGAAGGTAAATGGTTGTCCATTAGAATCACCTTCTGTCATAACTGTATAGTACGCTTTGTTGATGAGATTCATTTCTTTTTGGAAATGCTCATAACGCATATCGATTAACTGATCAGCACCACGTTCATGTGCTAATGCTAAAAGCTTTTCATTTTGAATATTATTGAAAAGATGATTATTCTTTTTTGTTGGAATTTGTTCTTTTAAATCGGTAGGAACCACCCAATCGAGCGTGATATTCGTAAAAGGTGATTGCCCCCAGCGCGCCGGAACATTTAAATTATAGACGAAGCTTCTAATAGCTTTCAACACTTCTCCATAACTCAACTGATCTTTGAAGACATAAGGAGCAAGGTAAGTATCAAATGAACTGAATGCTTGCGCTCCTGCCCATTCACTTTGAAGAATACCTAAGAAGTTCGCCATTTGTCCGAGCGCTTCGCGGAAGTGAGATGGCGGTTTACTTTCTACTCTTCCGCGGATACCGTTAAACCCATCATTTAATAATACACGTAGGCTCCATCCAGCGCAATACCCAGTGAGGCAATCAAGGTCGTGAATATGAACATCACCGTTGCGATGTGTATAACCTTCTTCCTTGGTATAAACTTTATCTAGCCAATAATTGGCGATTATTTTTCCCGCAACATTATTTACTAATCCCGCATTTGAATAACTGGTATTCGCATTGGCATTTATTCTCCAATCTGTTTGTTCGATGTATTCCTCGATTGTTTGAGTACTATTTACATAAGTAGTATCGGACTGAATACCCTCTGATGTTTCTCGTTGTAATTTACGAGTATGACGATAGATCATAAATGATCTCATCACTTCAAAATATTTTCTAGAGAAAAGTTCCTTTTCTATCAAGTCTTGAATTTCTTCAACACTCCAAGTTGTTTTAGGCTCGAGTAAATCAATAACATTCAAGAATACGTTATTGTCATATTCAATGTTTACGCTGGCAAAACCTTTCTGGATTGCATCACTAATTTTAAACAGAGAAAGAGGCTTGTATTCTCCGTTTCTTTTAATCACATATTTTTCCATAGAAAGACTACAGTAATAAGGTTTAAAAATGGTTGTTGAAGATTGTTTTTTAATCAATCGAGTTTAAGGAAACTCTTACCGGCATTCATTTTATTAGTTAATTCGTCGAGCGTTGTTTTATTGAGCATGCTTAACAAATCTTTTTTTACGTGCTTAAATTTATGATGCACGGGACAAGGATCTTTAGCAGAACATTTTTTTAATCCTAATACACACATGTCTTTGTATTCGCTCCCATCGATGGCGAACACTATGTCCATTAGTTTAATTCGCTTTAGTTTTTTCCTGTCAACTGCAAACCCTCCATTGGCACCCTTGGTCGACACAAGAATGTTATGTTTCACCAGTTGTTGAAGTATTTTCGCCGTGAATGCTTCCGGAGATCCTATTTGCTTCGAAATGTCTTTTAGACTGGTTCTTTTGTCGTTCTTCGTTTGTTGCGCGATGTATATTACAGCTCTCGTTCCGTACTCACAGGTTTTAGAAAATATCATGACTGAAGATTGTATTTCAAATTTAATTTCAAATTAATTAATCGGATAAAGAGGTCCGAATTAGTTATAAACAGAATATTGTAGAAGAAATTATTTCGATCCAATACGTGATTTATACAAACCTGATTTTGCTCATAATCTTTTTAAACTTTATCTATTATACTTGCAACATAGTGTGTCCAACGCAATTATTTGACGTTGCAACATTGTTGTAGGCTGTTTTTATTACACGGCATTATTTTATCGCTTTTTTAAATGCGTTTAAATGCACGAAAAATCATTCAATGCTATTTTGTATAAACGATACTTACAAAGTATTTCTATTCGCAAAAATTTCTTCTGATAAATTACTTAGAAGTTTTCAAGAATTATTAGCAAGCGATAGATTTATATTTTGCAAGATGAGTTGCGCAATCGGATGTTGTTAGTAAAGTATTTAAGCGAAACGTAAAAAATTATTCTTATTCTTTTATTTGAGATACAATAAGATCATTTTTCGTTCGCAATACGATGCGAGAAAATATTAATTACCATCGTTGCAATTGCAATTGAAAGTATGATTCCAGACATAAATAGTGAGACAAAATATGGATGCAATGAATCAATCATTTCGCCAAACGGAATTTGGTTTTTGCTCATTTGCCATTGTCCTCTTATTATTCCAGATGCTAATAGCGAAGCCCAAAAAACAAATAAGCTAATTTGTATTGTCCAGAATATTCCGTTGAAGTATTGAACTCTTGTTATTTTATTGTCATTTTTAATTCCAAAGAATTCAAAGCATGCAGCAAACAGAATCATGCTGTTAATACCTATTGTGGTTCCCATGGAGTGTGCAACAGTAATATGTGTTCCATGGGTAAAAATATTTATTGCCGGTACCGACATCAATATGGCTTGTCCTAAATTTAGGAAAACCCAAATTTCACTCGCTAATAAAAATCGGTAGCTGTAGAAACTGTAATTTTTAGGTATTTCATCAACGCTTTTCTTCCACATAGCAATTATTCGAATGAAGAAGATCCATTCCGTCATACTAACTGCATAGCCTATATAGCGTATGTAATGTTCAGTAGGTAATGTATAAATATGATGACTCCAATTAAACATTAAATTGAATAGTCCAAGGAAGAACATGGTGAAGGCTAATTTACTTTGTCCCACATTCGATTTTTTCTCGATTCTATCCATCAAATAAAAGGAAGTGCCATAGAGAAGTTGATTCCATGATCCAACAAGTGATCCATTCACTTTCCATTGAACAGTCATATCTGTTATTACATGACTTCTGAAATAAGGAATTAGCCAAAGGTAGTTTTCTAAAAAAGTAAACATAAAGAATATGGTACCTGTAAGCCACATCCAAATGTACACAGGCCAATTAGTTAATTTACGAGCACTTTTAATGAAATTATAAATGAAGATGATCCATGCAGCTACAATAGGTAATGACCAAATCGGGTTAAACTCCCAATATTCTCGGCCGCCAAAATCATGGGTAAAATAGGAGTAAAACACACCACAGATAGCAATGATCCATAATCCCCATTGGATTCTTGTGGAAATATTGGACTGTTCATTTTTTACGAATTCACTTAATCCGCAGTAAACGCATCCAGTAGCTCCTAATACAATCCAGAATACAACACTGGATACATGCATAGGTCGTAACGAAGTAAAACCTGGATAATCTTTAAGAAACTGAGGATTTAAATAATTATAGGCTGATAATAATCCGAAAGTCAGCGCCAGCAACAGAATAAAAAGTGCGGTTAACAAAAAAGTTTTACCGATTGAGAGATAGTTAGTCATTATTGTTCTTCAATCATACCCGATTTTAGTTGTGTAAATTTGCGTGGATCAGAATTTCCGCTTTCATCAACTGATTTTAGAAAAGCAGTGAGTTGATTGAATTCTTGATCGCTTAGATGAAATGCAGGCATCTGTTTTATTCCAGAGCTGAGCATTGCTTTAATGTAATCTTTTCCTTTTCCCGGCGTTGAATAAACATCTGTTAAATCAGGACCAAGATATCCGCCCAAACCATAAAGTTGATGACAACTTTGACAATTATTTTTTTGCCAAACAATTCGTCCAGCAGCAATATCAGTTTTATCTGCAACCGAACCTTTAAAGTACGGCTGCAGATAAATGCTGAATGAATAAACTAAAAATAGCGTACACAGCGTAACATAAATATGTACGGGACGCCAACTCATAGTTTTTTGAATTTCGCTTGAAAGAAGCGTAAATATTTAGGTTCGTAAACCATTTGTAGTCCTTTTATCGACTTACGACGATCGTAAACTGTTGCTGCTGATTCAGCAATTACATCCATATGTGCTTGCGTATAAACGCGACGAGGAATAGTAAATCGAACCAATTCTAATTTAGGATAATAATTCTCACCGTTCGCTTTTCTTCCTGCCGATACAATTCCTCGTTCCATAGTACGTACACCTGAATCAATGTAAATTTCTGCAGCAAGCGTTTGAGCAGGGAATTGATCTTGTGTTAGGTGAGGTAAGAATGCTTTTGCATCAACAAAAATTCCATGTCCACCGATTGGCTTCACAATAGGAATTCCGTATTCAATCATTTTATTACCTAGATATTCAACTTGACCAACACGTGCATGTTGGTGGTTATCGTCTAAGCTTTCTTCGATACCAACAGCAATAGCTTCCATATCACGTCCTGCTAATCCGCCGTAGGTGTGTAATCCTTCAAAAACAACCACCATGTTACGTGCTTCTTCATACACATCCCATTCATTCGTTGCCATGAAACCTCCGATGTTAACCAATGCATCTTTTTTAGCACTCATGGTCGCACCGTCAGTATAAGAACAGATTTCTTTTACGATTTCGCGAATGCTAGCTTTTTCATAACCTTTTTCACGCTGCTGAATAAAATATGCGTTTTCAGCTACGCGCGTCATATCATGAATGATTCTGATTTTATGTTTGCGAGTATACTTATAAAGCTCCTTCAGGTTTTTCATGCTGATAGGTTGTCCGCCGGCCATATTAACGTTAGTGGCTATACTAACATACGGTATTTTTTTCGCTCCATATTTTTTTACAATCTTATCAAGTTTGTTAAGATCGATATTTCCTTTAAACGGAAACTCATTTAACGGATCGTGTGCTTCATCAATAATAATATCGGTGAACATACCGCCTGCTAACTCTTGGTGTAAGCGAGTTGTTGTGAAATACATATTCCCTGGGACAACATCTCCTTTCTTAATAAGAATTTTAGATAAGATATTTTCTGCTCCTCGTCCTTGATGTGTAGGAATTACATATTTGTATCCGTAGAATTTCTGAATGGCAGCTTCCATTTTATAAAAACTCTTACTTCCAGCATAAGCTTCATCGCCGAGCATAAATGCCGACCATTGTCGATCACTCATTGCATTTGTTCCGCTATCAGTAAGCAAGTCGATGTATACATCATCAGCATTCAATAAGAATGTATTATACCCCGCATTTTTTATGGCTTTGATTCTATCCTGACGAGTGGTCATTTTTAAAAGTTCCACCATCTTCATTCTGTACGGCTCAGCCCACGATTTACTTTTTGTACTTTTCATAGGAAATATGTATTTTCTTTTTTTAAGATTTTATTAATGAGCAATTGCCATTTCAGAGGCAATTACTGGTTTAGTGTCAATTAAATTGATTTCTACTTTTAGTCGTTTGAGGTCTTCAAGGATATTGTCGTTGAAGTTGTATAATGCAATGATTTCTTCAGTAAAAGTTTTTTCGTAATAGCTAACTCCTTCTAGTAAATTATTTTTGAATGATTCAAAATGTCCCGCATTCTTTGGTTTTATCGCGTAGCGATCTTCTTCAATTTCTTTTTTCAAGTAATCAGCGTAAAGTTGAAGTTCATTCACAAATACATTTGGTCGATTGCTTTGCAATTGCAATGGTGACCTTCCGTAAATATGATCGATCATCTCTTTCAGGCTGTAAGTGCTTTTAAAATATGCCAAATTTGGTCCTGGGCAAATAGTTACAGCGGTTAAGTTATGTGATAATTTAGAGTGGTTTTTAAGTAATGCCGAAGAACCTAATCCTTCACATAAACAATCTTTCTCAACCACTTTTTCAATTTCATGAGCTAAGTGATTAGCATCAACGATAGATTCTTTTAGCTGCTTAATTTTATTGTTTTGATATTCGCGCGATGCTGTACAAATTGGTCGTTCGGTAAATTCAGTATCTGACGATAAGAATTTTTTATAGCAAGGACTACCGGGTTTGTTTTTGTTGATGCGTTCTTTTCGTTGTTGTTCTGAACTGCTATGATGAAAATTACTAAAAGGAATTCCTAAGGGTGATGCGTGACTGATATAATAATCTTCGCGTCTTGCATGAATAAGTTTTTGAAGCGTTTCATCATCAACATTTGTTGCTTCGGGAACAAGTAGAAAAGGGCTTCCCCATCCTGTTGAATCAATATTGTAATAGTTGAGCAAGAATGCATTTTCAGCGGATGTTCCAATTCCTCCTTGAACAGATATTTTCATCTTCGGCATCTGCTCAAATTGATGACGATCTTGTGTTTTTAATGCGTTACTACATTCTGCATATAACTCTTGATATAATTCGTGACGTTTAGTTTTAAATTCTTCCATCACTGGTCCCAGTGGAGCGCCGTTCGAAACGAAAAGATGTCCTCCGCAATTGATTCCCGATTCTATTCTAAATTCCGATACCCACAATCCTTTTTTTGCTAAGTATTTTCCTTGAATGATTGCAGAGCGATAATCACTTACTTTAAGTATTATTGATTTTTTTATTTTGCCTTCTTGATTTGGATAAAAATCGGAGAATGTTTCGCAGTACCCGAATAGACGTGGATTCAATCCTGCCGAGAAAACAATGGAACCACTAACATCACTCTTCGCAAATCCGCGAAGTGCTGCCATTGCATCGCAATATTCAACTGGCAAAGGATTTCCGTCATCATCATAATTCGTTTTGTCGAGTTTGGTCATGATGTTAACATCGATAGAACCAGGAAGAATATGATGACGTAAAGCTTTTTGTAACAATTGTCGCTTTTCTTCTCGACAATCGAGCATTTCTAAATATAGTTTTTTAGCAACAGAAGTTTCTGGTAAATACTGAAAGTAAAGATTAATGTCGCTGTCGTTTTCAAAATCTTCGTGACGAATTTTTTCTATTTGACGATTTAATACTTCATTTAATACATTCAAATAAGCAGTTACTCGTTTTGCACGACGATCAATATCTTTATTGGTAATCTTCTCGTAAGGTAAATTTTCTTGCGCACAAATTACTTCGCGCATTTGTTCTACGAGGTGATCTTCAATGATAGATACTACTGAAGTAATACCATATTTTCCGACTTTAATGGGACTGTCAATTGTATATCCAAGTCCCATTACAGGTATATGGAAAGTATGTGATGTTATGTTTCTCATGAGCTGGTTTTACCCGTATTTAAAAATCAGGTAAATTTAAAGACTGCAGCTCGAATAGGATAAAAATGTCCGAAATCAAAATCATGCTTTTACCATGATTAATATCATAGTAAGTGATTGTGATTGCAATCACAAGTATAGCTCATAAAATTTTAATTCAATCTGTTACAATTGAATTCGTGTTAAGAAAATAGTTTCAGCAAAAAATAATTCTCAAAATCGGAAAAAAGTCGACGTCAGATTTTCCTGAAAGTTATGCGTGAGTTACAATTTCATTGCCTTCTGAATAACGAATTCTAACTTCTTCTAAAGTAGAAATTATTTCATCGTAGCTATTCGATGTAACCAATCGCATGCGATATTCTTTGAAGTGATCAAAACCTTTAAAGTAGTTTGCATAATGACGACGCATTTCAACGATGCCGGTAAAATTTCCTTTCCAGCGAATAGAAAAATCGAGATGTGTTTTACAAACTTCAATTCTTTGATCGATAGTTGGAGGTGCGAGATGCGTTCCTGTTTTTACAAAATGTTTTATTTCGTTAAAGATCCAAGGGTGACCAATGGTAGCTCTACCAATCATGATACCATCAACGCCATAACGATTTTTCATTGTTAGTG
>ENA-UOYA01004960-UOYA01004960.1-activated-sludge-metagenome-genome-assembly--contig:-NODE-4960-length-10797-cov-5.211786_pt1 | contig 10797 bp, 9 predicted proteins | sample MGYA00238163_ERZ764804 | MGnify/ENA primary metagenome ERZ764804 (study PRJEB28919, sample SAMN05720223) | activated sludge metagenome | isolation source: Anaerobic digester | place: Hong Kong...
TCCTTACGACCTGAGGTTCAATTTCATCAACAATATTTCCGTCCTGATCTGTTATATATTTCGCGATGTGAGGCACAAGCAGATCTCCGCCGTTGATAATCGCACAGTATGATGAAAGAAGCTGAATCGGTGTTACAGTAGCCGACTCGCCGTATGCGAGAACAGCCATATCGATCTCCTTAGGATCAGTATGGAAAATACCTTTGCCTTCGGCAGGAAGGTCAATTCCGGTTCTGTCGTAGAAACCAAGCATGCGGACATATGAATAATACTTGCTTACGCCGATCCTGTATGCCAGCTGAGTGAATATCGGGTTGCATGAATTCTCAAACGCTTTTGTAAGCGTCTCATCGCCGTGGTTATATCCGCCGGTCTTCTGAAGCCAGCATGAAATGGTGTAGTCGCTTGATACCGCTATCGGGGCATCGCTGAACACCTCGTCTTCTGTTGTAAGATTCTCTTCAAATGCCATGCAGGTTGTGAGCGCCTTGAAAGTTGAACCCGGCTCGTATGTATCGGATACGCAGCGGTTTCTCCAGCAGTTCGCCATAAGATACTGAACCTGTTCATCGGTTGTCATTGCGTTCCATGTGAGCTGATCCATTCCGTAAGGCATGGCGTAAGGATTGTTAAGGTCATAATCAGGAAGTGATACCATAGCGTAAACGGCACCCGTATAAGGATTCATGACAATGGCGCAGACGCCGTCAATAGGCTGCTACTTCTCATAGGCCTCGCGTGCAGCTTCTTCCGCAATTCTCTGAATGCTGATGTCGATGTTCGTAACTACATTCATTCCGTCTGAAGCAGCCTCTGTGGTAGCCTCAGAGTACGGCAGAACGCCACCGGTGATCTCATCTGTCTCTGAATAGCGGTAGCCGTCACTTCCGGAGAGTACATCGTTGTAATACGCTTCAAGTCCGTAAAGGCCGCTGAGCGTCTCGCCGTTGTTTCTGGCGTAGCCTACAACCTGCGAAGCAAGACTGCCGTAGTTGTAATATCTCTGCGGGACAGCCACAAAACCGAATCCCGATACATCGTTATCATCCAGAAAAGCCGCAAAAGCGTCCTTTGTGTCAGATGGAACATTCTTTGTGATATCGCAGCCGCCTACACTGTTGCGCTCATCGGTCTTGTCTGTCGGATCCAAAGGAAGAATGGAATCCATCTTCTCGGCCGTTACACCGAGGTAGCTTACGCACGCGTCTATTATCTGATCTCTCGACAGAACCGACGAAGACACGGAACTCGGAGAACAGACGACAGTATAGTCATATGTATTTGAAGCCAGCGGAGTTCCGTTTGAATCGTAAATCATTCCGCGGTCCGCCGAATATGTCATTAGTGTCCACTGCTGACTTGCCGCCGCATGGGCATAGGTGGCGTAGTTCCTTACGGTAGTGTCATAGAGCCTGTAGCCCAGATATCCGAAACCCAGTATCATGGCGGCAAAAACAACGGTAACCGCATTTCTTGACCAGTTACCGTGTGACGCATCCGCATTTACATGAATATTTGCATTTGAAGCCGCTTCATTCTGAGCGCTTGACATCTGTTTCTTCCGTCCCTCCGTAATTACGCATCCGGGTGTGACTGATAATAAGCGGCAAGAGCGCTCTCGGCATCTTCGATTACTTCGTCATTTATTCCGTCCATATTATATGTTACCACTGTTTTCAGAGAATCATTGTTCGGAACCGGAAGATTTACAACCTGATTCTGGTTAGGATCCTGCATTCCAAGCGCCAAAGCCTGAGCGCGTACAGTATCCATATCGGTTACGCCGTTGGCATGTTCCTCAGCGTCAAGAATCTGGGTCTTAAGTGAGCCTATATCATCCCTGAGATTTGAATTATCCCGCGCCAGCTCAGAAAGCTCCGTTTGAGGAAACAGAAGCATCATAACAAAGAAACCGGCAAGAACTATTATTCCGACTACAACGCCGGTCTCAAAAGCCGTACGGGCAGTAAGTTTGCGCGCTTTCCGAGCCTTCTCGATACGGAATCTGTCATCCTCATGTTCAAGCATCAATTCGCGGCTTCTGCGGCTGACATCGGCGTAACTGATAAGTTTGATGTTGTCAGGTACAATCTCGAGCTTCTCATCTTCATATATTCTGTCAGGCAGCGGAATCACCTCTCCGTTGCGGTAGGCGAGTCTGGTTTTTCGCGCATTGACCGACTCGGATAAATCCTTATCCGTTATAACAGGTCTTTGCACCTTATGATTATTCAGCTCTCTGCGTTCCCTGACTGCCATTGTCTCTGCTTACCTCAGTTATATTGTTCGTTGTCGTTGCGCTCGAAAACTCTCAGCTTCGCGCTTCGCGATCTCGGATTTGAAGCAACTTCTTCTTCGCCCGGTTCTACAGGCTTTTTGGTGATTACCGTTCCGAGCGATTTCTTTCCGCATATGCACACCGGAAAGTCTCTCGGGCATGTACACGGATTCTCGCCCAGTCTGAAAGCTTCCTTTACAATCCTGTCTTCAAGCGAGTGAAAAGTGATTATCGAAAATCTTCCGCCGTTCTTAAGGTGTCTGATACCGTTGGTCGACAGTCTCTCAAGACCTGAGAGTTCGTGGTTGACCTCAATCCTTATAGCCTGGAAACACCTTTTCGCAGGGTGCTGGTCTTCTCCTCTGCCGTGTCCCGGCATATATTCCTTGATGGCCTCGGCAAGCTCGGTAGTCGTTGTAAACGGTCTGGTCTGTCTTCTTGCGACAATTCCGTCTGCAATCCGTCCCGAATGTCTCTCCTCACCGTAAGTCCTGAATACTCTCTCAAGGCTGTCTCTCGAATAGTTGTTTACAACATATTCCGCCGTAAGTCCGCCGGTTGTATCCATTCTCATATCCAGCGGTCCGTCAGACATGTAGGAGAATCCTCTCTCGGCATGATCCAGCTGATATGACGACACTCCGAGATCCGCGAGTATTCCGTCGACCTTCTTTATCTTCATGCTGTCAAGGACATTATCTATATCGCCGTAGTCCGATTTTACTGGCATCCAGTTGATTCTCGCGAAATCGTCTTTGCGCAGCATGCAGGTTGCAAGTGCGGCATCGTCCTTGTCAATCGAAATCAGTGTGCCGTTTTCACCCAGCTTTGCCGCGATTGCGGCCGAGTGTCCGCCGCCGCCCGCCGTGCAGTCAACATATACACCGTCAGGCTTGATGTTGAGCGAATCAACAGCCTCGTTAAGCAGCACCGAAATATGTTTAAAATCAGAGTCCTTCGACATAGTACTTCGTATCCAGCCCTTCAATATTGCTCAGATCGTGATCCTCGTTCTCATAGAAGCTCTTCGAACATATGTCGAGCTTCCCGTCATCATTAAATACGCAGATCTCATCTCCGGCTTTGGCGAAAATTCTTTCCCACAGCTCGGCATTAACAGCGATTCTTCCCTGTGAATCAACACTGACTTCAGAAGCCTCGCCGATAATTGCCCTCTTAATCTTTCGGACATTAGGATCCATCGAGTTAAGTTTTCCCAATTGTTCCACGATTCTCTCAAAATGCTTTTTTGTGTAGACACAAAGATAACCGACATCAAGACTGTTGGTTACTACCAGATCAGTCCCCATTGTCTCTTTCTGCTTTGCAGGAACGAAAAACCTTCCCTTAGCATCAATTTTCTTAGTGTCACGTGCCAAAACCACATCTCCGCTTGAAATTATTTGTGCAAGAGGTAATATCAGTTGAAATGTTTTACTGACACTTTCCTCTACTTTACTTGAGATTTGCTCCCTAATTCACCACACATTTGTATTTTATTCGTAATGTGTTTTTAATTCAAGGGTTAAGTTGTAATTTTTCGGAAATTTTGTTAATTTTCTTTGGTTACAGTATCAAAAGTTATGCTTTGAAGTCGTGCACATGCCGGCTGTAATCCGGAAACTCACCCGAAATAAAGGCAGACGGAGCAAGTCGCGGTCAGACTTAACGCTTCGGTACGACTTTTCGGGCACCCTGAATTCCGGGAAATGACAACGTGAATAATAAAAAACCGCGGAAACATCTGATTTCCGCGGCAGCGTGCAATTCAATTCTAACCGGCGATCAATTCTTTCCGCCGTCCGGATTCTGCATCTCCCCGTATGTCGGATATGACGGAATAGCTCCGTTTCTTCTGACAGATATCGAACAGAACCGGTTGGCAAAATCCGCGCAGTCTTTGAGAATTCTCGATGATACAGTACTAAGATCCTTGCGTCCGATGCCATTGGATTTGAGACGCCAGAGAAAAGCACCGATGAAGCCGTCGCCAGCGCCGGTTGTATCAACCGCTTCTACAGGCACCGCGGGAGAGAAAGCCGTTCCGCCGGCATTTACAACATAGGCTCCCTTGCCGCCGCAGGTGCATATCACAAGCTTGACTCTGCCGGCAAAAAGCGTAGGAATTGCAGTGCTTATGTCCGAGCTGCCTGTGATAAATTCAAGTTCTTCTTCCGATACCTTGAGAATGTCGCATTCCGGAAGAAATTCAAGAACCGCGGAGGTGAGCTTGTCTGCAGAATCCCAAAGCATCAGGCGCAGATTCGGATCGAAGCTGATAATTGCGCCATGTGATGATGCAAGAGTTATTGCCGCTTTGTGCGCCTTCTTCATTGGAAAATCTCCGAGCGAAACACTGCAGAAATGAAGCGCATAGCAGTCATCAAACATATATGGTGAAAGCATATACGGCTCGTACAGCATATCAGCGGACGGTTTACGATAAAACGAGAACACCCTGTCACCGTCAGCCTTGAGACTGACAAACGCGAGAGCCGTGTTGGCTTCGTCAGTATAAGTGACATAGGAGGTATCGACGCCGATCTCATTCAGTTTTCCGGTAATAACTTCGCCAAACGGGTCGTTTCCAAGCTGAGTTATCATTCTGGATTTTCCGCCAAGGCGGGTGAAAGCCGCGCAGACATTCGCAGGAGCGCCGCCGACGGCAGGCGCGAATGAATCGACCTCGCAGAACTCGCATCCGGTTTTATTCGGAATAAAATCTATAAGCGCTTCTCCTATAGATACGAGAGTATCATGAAACGCAAGACCGTACAGAACTGACGTTGCGCCCTGCGCAGTCACTTTCAGTTCGCGGTATTCAGGATAGAAACGCGTTGACATGACATACCGGCCGCCATTTATGTATATTTCTATGCCGGAGGTATCCACTATCATCCGGACATCGTCAACGCGACCTGTTTTCGCCTTACGGACGCTTCTGCTCGCACCTGTCTGTTCGTCTGTAAATGACAGTTCACAATGTCCGTCATCAAAAGACTCAAACTTTGCTCCGCCGATTGCCATTATAATTTCGCCTTCACCGGATCTGACAGCCTCGACTTCGAACGGAAGTCTCGCCCACTTGTCTTCACCGACAACTTCAGCGTTGCCGCGGAGTTGCTTGAGCTCTCGTACCGGGTTCTGAAGAAGTGCTCCGTCGCCGGCAACCGTAAGCTCCCTTGGCAAAGTAAGACAATGCTGATAGCCGCTCTCGACAGTCTTGTTCCAGTAATTTGCATCTCCCATTCCCATCCATCCGATGAGAATCCGCCTTCCGTCAGGAGCTTCAAATGACTGTGGCGCATAAAAATCAAAACCGCAGTCGAGCTCGCAGTAATCGGAAAGCCCGTCTCCTTTTATTCTGAAATAGCCGCTCGAAAACGTGTTCTGGTATCTGTATTCTTCGTGGCCGATTCCCTGCGGCGATACAGTCATATAGGTATTTCCGTCAAGCTCGAAAATATCCGGGCACTCCCACATATAACCCATTCCTTCGTGCGACAGTGACTTCACAAATCTGAAACTGTCAGGAGAGTCTCCCTCATACAGCAGCACGCAGCCTCCGTTGTTAACTGTCTGAGCGCCGAGGACCATCTTCCATTTGCCGTCTTCCACCCATACCTTTGGATCCCTGACCTGAGAAGTAACGAAATCCGGGTAATCTTCCGGACTTAAGATCACTTTCTTCCCGCCCATATCGTCTGCGTGTTCGCAGCATATATGAATTACGTTAGCGTGATTCTCCGGCGTGTTAACGTTGCCTGTGTAGAAGATGTGAAGTCTGCCGTCATATACGACAGCGCTTCCGGAATATGCACCGTCGCAGTCATAAGCGGTATCCGGAAGAATTGACTCTCCCTTAAAATTCCACGAGAGCAGATCACTGCTCTCGTAATGACCCCATCCGCGAGGTGAATTGCCGGTTGCAGAATCCGGACTGTACTGAAAGAAAACGTGATATCTGCCATCAAAAAAACACAATCCGTTAGGATCATTAAGCCAGCCCGTGGGCGGTTCGATATGAAGCTTCTGTCTCCACTTGTAAATCATTGCAACTCTCCAATCCCTGATTTATCCTTGTTTACCGTATTCTACCCGGGTGTCAGGTTTTTCGCGACATTGAAATATTGAGAATAATTCCGAAAGCCATGAAGTTTATCAGCATCGCGGTTCCTCCGAGACTTATGAACGGAAGCGGAATTCCGGTAATCGGCAGAAGGCCGACTGACATTCCCATGTTTTCGATATAGTGGAACGCAAAATAACCGGCAAGTCCGGTGAGTGTGTATGCTGATGACTTTGACGGCACTTTGCTGGCTACGTAAAGACACCGGCAGATGAAGAAGAAAGCGAGTACAATCACCGCTGTAGTTCCGATAAAGCCAAGATGTTCCGAAACAGCCGAGTAAATAAAGTCACTTTCTTTTACCGGAACGGACGTCATAATTCCTGTAGTGTTGCCTGAGAGTCCGCCGGAAGCTATCGCTGCTTTTGACTGGACAAGGTTATACTCGGCTTCAGGATCTGAGCCCTCAAATACCAGTGACAGGATTCTCTCCTTCTGAAACGGCTCGAGGTAAAAATTCCAGACAAACGGGATAAAGATAACTACCACAGACGAGAAAGCCAGCAGAAAGTATCTGTATTTGATGCCCCAGACAAAAAGCATGCATACAAAAGTGAACATAATTACCATGGCAGTACCGAAATCAGGCTGCGTTAATATCAGCAGCAGCGGGACGGCATAGACTGCGGCCATTAATCCGAAGCCTTTCAGAATGGTAATTTTCTTGTCTGCCATAGCCTCGAAGATATCCGATGCCACAAGAATCAGTCCGATTTTGGCAAGCTCTGACGGCTGGAAGTTGCCTATGACAGGCAGATTGAGCCATGAGTCCGCACCCCATGTCGACGCAAGCGAGAAACCGTCTATAGGAACCAGCAGCAGCAGAAAAACCGATACTACATATATTCCCCTTCCGACCAGTTTAAGAAAATGAGTATCGATGAGGCATATAAGAATCGCCGCGAAAGCTCCTGCCGCAGTTGCCGCCACCTGTCTGTAGAAATTACCGGGGTATGCGGCATAACCGTTGGAAAGCACTTTCTGGAGAACATAAAGTCCTATAAATGTCAGTGACAGAATCGGGACAACAAGATAATAATCAACCGATTTTAATCCGGCCTGACCACGCAGTTTTACAAATCCTGAATCCTTGTTGGCCATTATCAGGCGTCCCTGGTATCAGAGTCACAGCCTGTCGCGCTCTTATCTCCGGTACAGTTCTCTGAAGAGACACTCTCTTCCGAAGTCTGCGCTGCGGTTTTGCTGTCGTAAGGCTTTACGGCATCAGAACTGTCTCCGGCAGCCTTGGGCACATCGACAGTGTAGTACTTCGCCGGAATAACTGAACAGGGTATTGCCTTTATGTGAACAATTGCGATATAGACAAGGGATGCTATCACCAGAAGAAGTGAAAGCGCCTGGGAAATTCTTATTCCTGTGGAACCTATATACAGCGAATCTGTACGAAGACCTTCAATCATGAATCTGATAATACCGTATAAGCAGAAGTAAACGGCGCTTGTCTCAAATGCATGCCTGCTTCTCTTGCGGACACAGATAAGCACAAAGAAAATTATCAGGTCTGCAACAGATTCATAGAGGAATGTAGGGTGAACCGGCTGAGTGGCAATAAGCGTAGGATCGTTTAACGTAAGATAGCTCTGAACCGTCGCGCTTGTCATACCCCACGGCAGATGCGTCGTAGTTCCGAATGCTTCCTGATTGAAAAAATTGCCCCATCTTCCTATTGCCTGACCCAAAGGAACATACACGATACAGTAGTCAACAAGTGCAGTAAAAGGAATCTTCCTGATAAGACACATTATAAAAACTCCGAGAAATGCACCGATGATGCCTCCGTATACGGCAAGGCCTCCGGATCTGGTATCTATGATTCTGGACATATCCGCAGAATAGTAACCCCAGTTGCAAAGCACATAGTATGCACGTGCGCCGACTATTGCACATGGAAGCGCCACAAGCATTATGTCATATACAAGTGAATCCGGGAAATTATGTGCCTTTGAGTTCTTAACCGCAAGCACTATGCAAAGTATCATGGCCAGAGCAATAAGCACTCCGTACCAATAAATCTTGAAACTTCCTATCGTAAATGCGACAGGATTTACATCAACAGTAATTCCGAGTCCCGGAAAGCTTACAAGTGTACCTACTATCATAAATATTCACTCCTTCGGGTTCTTAAAACCGTTGATATATTACCACAGTGAACGTCTCTTTTCTTATCCATTCGTGGCAATTTCATATGAAACTGTTCTTACTGAAATATTCCAGCGCCTGCTTCTTATTCTCTTCTACAGCGCGCGCCAGCTCAGTCACGTCTCTGAATGCCGCCTCAGGACGCAGAAATTCAAGAAGTTCAACCTTCATCGGAGCCCCGTAGATATCTTCGTCGAAGTCGAAAATATAAGTCTCGACAACGTCTGTCTCCGCATGTTCCACCGTAGGTCTTCTCCCGACATTTGCCACGCCGGACAGGATTCTTGAACCAAGTGTGACTCTGACGGCGTACACTCCGCGTCTTACGGTAAACTTCTCCTCAGGTATCAGAATATTAGCGGTTGGAAATCCAAGCGAGATTCCGAGTCTTTTGCCGTGTGCAACATATCCTGAATAGAAGTAAGGTCTTCCTGCGCACATCTCACGCGCAAGTGCCACATTGCCCTCCGACAGCGCCTCACGCATCCATGTCGTTGACACCTTGCGGGGCGATTCATCAAGCCGCCGTTCGCTGATAACCCTGATTCCAATTTTCTCCTCTTTTGCGAAACTTTCGAGCATCTTTACATCGCCTGACCCGCCTGAGCCGAAGGTATAATCAAATCCCATAATCAGCGCTCTGGCGCCGAGTCTCATCTTCATTATATCGCGGCAGTAGTCTTCCGGCCGGATGTCGCAGACCTCTGGATAATTGAGGACCAGCACCTCGTCAACGCCGAGCTGCTCCAGAATCGATATTCTCTCGTCAACCGTATATAGCAGTCCCGCGTTGTTCTTGTTCAGCCCTGTAAAAGTCTGGACACAGGATGGTATTCCGGACGTTTTCGCAAGCCTGACAGCCATCCTGATGATGTCAAGATGTCCGATATGAATACCGTCAAACATTCCGAGCGCCAGCACTCTTCCCCTGGACGCAAAAGGGATTGTATCAAGGTAATACTTCTGGGTTGGCCTGAGCATCAGCAGAATCCTCGCTCAACACACATAAGGACTTTGCCGTCAGCTGCCTTCGGGTATACAACAGCAATAAGCACGCCGTTATAAGTGGCCCGGTACAGCGGTTTCCCGTTTCCGTCAAAGCTTTCCGGGAAAACAATCCTGCGTCCGTTGCGCACAAACGATGCCTGTGGGGCGTCTAGTTCAATCTCCGGAAGTGCGGCTATCATCTCAGACGCAGGTCTGACGAACGAGAAGTCGCCTGATTCAGCCATTGCGGCAATTCTTTCAGGTGTGAGGGCACCTTCAACTCTGAACGGGCCGTTGCCTGTACGTCTCAGCGATATGGCATGTGCGCCGTAACCCGTCAATCTTCCGCAGTCGTCACAGATTGTTCTTATATAAGTGCCCTTTGAGCAGTGGGTATCAAAGTTTACAATGAACCCCCGCGGAGCGCGTGTTATTGAATTGATTACGAGTGAAAAGATTTGAATTCTGTTTGGTTTGAGCTCAATGTTCTCACCGGCTCTGACCAAATCACAGGCGCGCTTGCCGTCTATCTTCTTTGCAGAATATTTTGGAGGCAGCTGCTCTGTCGTACGCGCAACCTCAGCGAACGCTTTCCTGACTGATTCGAAGTCTTCATGTTCAAGTCTCTCAAGCTCTTCTTCGGAAGGATAATTCTCCCTGATAACTTCGCCTGTCAGATCCATCGTGTCGGTCGAGGCTCCAAACAGAGCCTCACAGCGATATGTCTTATCATAGTTCTCACAAAATCTCAGGTACTTGAGGGCTCCTCCGCAGGCTACCGGAAGAAGACCCGTCGCGAACGGATCCAAAGTTCCCAAATGCCCGACTTTCTTGGTCTGCGCAACTTTTCGCATATAAATGTCCGTACCGAAAGAAGTCATTCCCTCGGGTTTATCTACAAGAATAAGTCCGTCTATACTCATAAAAGCTCTGTTGCCTTTCCGATTACTTCCTCTGCAAGCACGTTAAGGTCAACGTTATGCAATGTAAATCCCGCCGCCCGAACATGCCCGCCGCCGCCGAAGTTCTCGGCAAAGGCCGCCGAATTAAACACGTCACATGAACGTATATTGGCCCGGATCTCACCGTCTCCGAGTTCCCTCAGCACGATCGCCAGTTCCACTCCGTCTATGTCACGCATCGCCGACACAACGTCGTCAACACCGTCATCACCGGCACCGCACTGCTCGAAAAGCTCATGGGGAACAACCGTTACTGCCAGTTTACCGCCGGCATAAAACTG
>ENA-UOYA01004961-UOYA01004961.1-activated-sludge-metagenome-genome-assembly--contig:-NODE-4961-length-10794-cov-8.169290_pt1 | contig 10794 bp, 11 predicted proteins | sample MGYA00238163_ERZ764804 | MGnify/ENA primary metagenome ERZ764804 (study PRJEB28919, sample SAMN05720223) | activated sludge metagenome | isolation source: Anaerobic digester | place: Hong Kong...
CGCTGTCCCTCTTTGCTGAGAATAGCTCCACAAACGAGGCCACCAAGTCCGCTTCCAATAATTACTGTATCGTATTGCTTTTGCTGCTGCATGCTGTTATTGATGCGCCTACTTTAGCTAAAAGTAGGTGCTGAACAAATTTAGACAATAGTTACAGAGTAGCAAGGACCCGACAGAATGGAGATTCAAAAAAAATGGCGCAAACAAACTGTCCGCACCATTGCACCAAAAAACAAGAAAATCTTATTGTACGTCTACCTTGTGTTCTTTCTTCTGCGCTAGCTCTGTTTTCGGCAATGTTATTTCCAGAACACCATTTACACTTTTAGCCACTATTTGCTCCACATCTATTTGTCCGTTCAAGTAAATAGTTCGTTCAAAGTTTTTGATAGGAAACTCTTGGCGAGTAAAATTTGGCGATGCTGAATTCTCTTTTTTACCGATAATCAAAAGCACATCGTTTTCCACTTTTAAGCTAATGTCTTCTTTTGAAAAGCCCGTAGCATAAAGTTCAATCAAGAAAGCCTTATCCGTTTCGGTGATGTTCATGGGTACATTGTACTTCGGGCGTTTAAAACCTCTTGAAAAAGGATGTCCGAAATGATTACCATAAAAAGTTCTTCCGTATGCAGGTCCGCAACCTGCGCTGTAACATGAGTGATACATAGTTTTGTTTGTTTTATTGTTGAATTGAATTGTTTGTTGCAGGATGTTGTTCCTGAATGGTCTCATCTGCTTTTTGTTCGTGGCGATTACGTTCACACGATTCGCGTTGATGACAAGGCGAGCAATGTCCATGTCGGTATTTATTGCCAACAAAGGCTTTCAAGCCTACGAAAGTGCCAATGGCTACCAAGAGCACTAAGAAAAATTTAGGTCTTCTGTTCATTTTGTTTATTTATTCTGTTTTTAATATTGACGAATGAATTTCCTTTTTACTTTAATTATCGTTTAGGTAAGTAAACAATATCGGAGTCGGTTCTATATTGTTGGTATTGATCATCCGACATCGAGCGAATGTTATCATTCATTATCATTTGATGATAGCCAAAGTGCCGTGCCATGCGCATTCTGCGGAAAAAGACAATTCGCGAGATGAAAAAGAAGAAGAAAAAGATACCCAAGCAGAACGGCATAAAGAAAATACTCGCTCCAATGATTGCTCCTATAAATAAGGATTTTAGAATTGATGTTCCCATTTTTTGTGGTTTAATTGTTTTAAAATTTTTGTTTATATAAATGAAGACGAGCAACCCGTTTTTTTACTTTAAACAATTTCATTTTTTTGAAAACAATTTTTAAAATCCTTTATCCATAGGCATTTCAAGACATAACAAAAACACAAAACCCACCGAAGTGGGTTGCCGTTAGTTACAATAAAAGAGAGTATAGAAACTTATCTACCTTCGTAAATCACACCGGAAGTTGGTGTTTCGTTTAATTCGATTTTCGATAATTGCGGAAGTTCGGGTTTGATTTTATTCCACAACCAAATGGCCATTATTTCGCTGGTAGGATTTTCGAGTCCTGGAATATTATTCAGAAATTGATGGTCAATACTCTTGATAATAGGATCGATTACATTTTTCACATCCGTAAAATCGATTACCCAGCCTAGTTTTTCATCGAGGTCGCCATCCAAATAAACCGTTAAATGATAAGTATGACCGTGAATTTCTTTGCATTTATGTCCTACAGGAACATTCGGCAAAAAGTGAGCGGAATCGAAAGTAAACTGTTTGAAAATCTGCATACGGATTATTTCTGCAAATTTGAAAAAAGTAAGGAATAATGCAGTATTTGTGGAGTAATTAATTGAAACAAAGCATTGAAATTAAATCAAAACCTCCTATTTAAATCCTCTTTTTTCGCCTCAATAAATTGAACAATAGTTATTTGAATATATTTAATGAGTTATTATCTTGAGATAAAGAAAAACACACTCCTTGGAATCAAAATCACTGTATATAGTATCGCTCATCCTCTGCACAGTTTTGACTTTTTTGGGCGGAATGCTAAAAATCATGCATTGGCCTGGAGGGAATTATGTATTGAATACAGGTGTTTTGACAAGCTTAATTTATACGCTTATAGCGGTAAATCACATATATGATGTGAACAGGAAACCATTTCGAATAAAGTTGTTATGGACATTTGGATTTGTTGTCTATCCAATAATTATTGGGATAGTGTATTACTATTTTGTTTTTAATAAGACTGAAAGCAAAAGCAACAATAAATAACTGCTATTTTCCGCAACGTTGCTTCCACTGCGCCCTGAACTGCTGACGTTCTTCATCCGACATATTCATGAACTTTTCACGAAATGCGGGGTTGGCAAATGGCGGACGTTTATGCCTACCTCTTCCGAAGCGAAATCCGCCAAAAAGCATACGAGATAATACAAACAAGCCCATTGCTTGCCAGAAGCTAATAACAGGCAAATGAAATAACACAGGCATCAGCCAATTCCAAAGTAACATCACCGCATAAGTTGCAGCACTTACGCCAACTATGGCCAACAATCCGAAGAAAAATCCTCTTCCTCCACATCTACCGTTAAATCTTCTTCCCATAATTTTAATCGTTTAATTCGTTGTATAAATAACTTAATTTCTTTCTTAAATGCTTGGTAGCATAACCTTTCCGGCTAATCACCGTTTTTAAATTCTCGCCTTGCTTATCTGCAATTTCTTGCAAGGTCATGTCTTCTATCTCATTCAGCACAAACACTTCGCGTTGGTTTTCAGGAAGTTCGTCTAGCGCCAACATCAGTTCAGTCCAAAACACCTCTTTAAATGCAGCTAAATCGGGATGCTGACTTTCATCCAACAGTAACATTTCTTTGAAATGAAAGCCACCCTCTTCATCTTCATTCCTATAATCTTCCAACGACTCATTGGATTTCTTACGATATTTATCGGTTACTTTATTACGTGCCACTCGATAGAGCCAGGCGCTCAAATTCTCAATTTCGCTGATGTTGCTGATGTTACTTAACTGATACCATACGTCTTGCAAAATATCTTCGGCATCTTCATTCGTTCGCACCTTCCCACGCACAAAACCAAACAATTTCTTGCCAAATTGTTGTATGGTATTGGTGATCGAATTCGACTTTTCTTCTGCCATAGATAAAGGTATTACCGCGTTCATATCTATGCAGACGAACGACTCGATAATTTACTTTAAAGAAAAGGAAAAAAATTATGCGAACCTAAAAAGGCTTAAAAACGGAAGATGCTGGAGAAGATAATTCGGTTTTCATCTTTTACTAAATCGGCCACAAAACCGGTAGAATTACCTATTGGTGCGTTCCATCCGTTTGGAGAGGTAACCCCACCGTGCCCCGAGAAATAAGGGATATCGGTATGTCGGGTAACAAATTCAACGCCAAAGGTGATAAACTCACTAGGCATAAACTGAATACAAGTTGAAGCATCCCAACCGTGGAACTTATCGCCTGGATTTTGTGTTACTACCCCATTTCCGGCCGGAAGCAAAGCTAAATAACGACCCGGATTACTAATCACACCTCCACCTATTGTCCATGCCCATTGCTGTTTAGGTCCAAACCACAATCGGTTGTAAACCATAGCACTCAAGAAATTTTGAGCCGGTGTTTTTGCATCGCCATTAAACGGCTTTACTCCTCCACCATTTTCGAAACCCAAATCTGCAGTAAGCGAAACAGCTGCTTTTGAAATGAACTTAGCGGAACGTTGATTGTAGTAGCGCATAATGGCACTATTATCGGTATGAAAGCGCATCCGGCTTTTATTATTTGGCGTATCCCAACCTACATAGGAACTGGATAGCACAGACACCCATTCTTTCGGGCGCCACATCACTTGGTAGCCCACTCCGGGCATTTCGTTAAACATACCATAGGTTTGCCAACCGTTTACTAACCACAACTCCACTTTCAAACGATCTGTTGGAAAAATTTGAACTCTTCCGCCTGTAAAAAACCAAGGCGTATTATCGCTGGTGTAGGAAGGTTGATAATTCCAATTTTCGAAGTTATTGTAAGACAACAATCCTACATACGATTTGAAAATACCGAAATCAATATTAACCCCATACATCTTTTTCAAATGAATACCGGCATAGCCTTCGGTTACATAACGCAATGCACTATACAAATCGAATTGACCGCGTAACGGAGTGTTATCATTTCGTGGAATGCCCGTTGCACGTGTACCGAATTGCAGCATTAACTTTGCCCTTACGCCACTTTTCGGTTCGTGCAACTCACCTCCTGCTTCGATGTATGATATGTTGAATTCATTACTTCTAAACGTAGCTGTACTCCCTGAATTAGTATGATCGATAGGGCGATTAAAGGAATAATTATAGTTACAATCAATAGTAACTCCACCGGTAAAATATTTTGAATCGAGGAGCGATTTTGTTTGTCGGTTATTGCCTTGAATCCAAGTGAAATCGCCCCAAGTGAAAGGTTCTTTTTCAGCAATAATACCGGGCCTCGAAAAAGATATCACTTGTGTTGAATTTGAAAAATCCGAGATTTTCAAACTATCCATTATCTCTTTCCGCAATTGATCAATAATGGCTTTTCGATCTTCTGCGGAAATGGTTTGTGCATTCATTTTGAAAACAAAACCAAGTAATATAAGTGTTACAATTTTTTTCATTTTAAATTCTTTAAAAAGTAAATACTTGTCCATCCTGCATTGTAATGGACTTAATAGTTTGATGATCAACAATATCTCCTATTACACAACCAAACGGATCAATACCAATACTATACTGCTTCGCTTCATCTACTACATGCCATTGTGTGATAAAGGGAGCCCCGCTGCGCGTATCGCCTTTTATAAAGCCAACAATCACACCTTTTATAATCTGATTATTGACTGTATGTATTTCTACCACACGATGAGAACCAGAAAAATAGTGTGTGTAGAATTGGAAACATGAATCCGTTTTCATTTTAGTTCTCTTTTCTATTCAGTTGAATATTGGCTACAGGATGATAGACCAATGGTACATGCTCTACCACAACATCGCTTTTATCGAGTCCAAAAGCCTGCTCATCGCGTTGTCCTAGCCGTTTCAAGAAGAAATACGAGTTCAACAATATACCCTCACGAAGGGCGAATTCGTTTTCCACCGAAAGATATTTTTCGATCACTACAAATTTGAAATCGGGTTCAGCATTGTATTTAGTGGATCCATCCGGACGAATATGTAAACTCAACTCTTTATTCGCCACTAAATCTTGCACAATACGTTTGAAGTACAATTCTGTGCGGGGTTGAACTCTGAATCCTACATTGATATTGACTTTGATAATCTTATCGTCCACCAATTCCGAAACATCATAATTAAGTGTGTAGGGATGTTCAGTTCGGTTAATATGCACAAACCAATACACATCAGCACGTTTTGGCTTTTTAGCGAAAATAGATTTGACTACTTTTTCTTCAATCTCATGACGAAGATTAGCTTTCGATAAATAGATAAGATGCGTTGAGAATTTTGGGATAGAATCGTCTTCGCTCAAGTCTTTAATTTGCGTTACATACTTTCCAATATCTACAAATTTGGCAAACCGATTATTGATTTTACGAGCGTAATACCAAACATACATGGTACTAAAAATGAATAATTCGAAGAACAAGAACATCCATCTTTCCTTGATTTTAGCCACATTGGCGATGAAGAAAGAAACTTCTATGGTTGCAAAACCAAGAAGAATCAATGCAATTAGCGCCTTGTTCCATTTCAAACGATAAGCTAAGAAATAACCTAACAATACAGTAGTCATCATCATGGCAATGGTGATGGAAAAACCATATGCAGCTTCCATGTGGCTCGATTCTTTGAAATACAAAATCATCAATACACAACCAAACCAAAGAATAGAATTTACGCTAGGGATATAAATTTGCCCTTTCATTTCGGTGGGCTGACGAACAGCTACTCGTGGCCAGAAATTCAAGTTCATCGCTTCACTAATTAACGTATAGCTTCCACTTATCAAGGCTTGGGAGGCAATAATGGTAGCGGCTGTAGCGATCAAAATACTTGGCACTAAAAACCAATGTGGCACAATTTCAAAGAAAGGATTTCTGCCGTTCAATAAAGGTTCATTAAGGCTGAGTATCCATGCAGCTTGTCCCATATAACTAGCCACTTAACTTAACAAAGCCCCAAGTAATTCTAATGTTTTCTCGTCCACAGTGACCCAAATCGGAATACAAGGCTTCCGCTCCTGTTGTACAAAGGAACACAGCCCCTAGTAACCAAAACCCGTTGGGATAATACACCAACAATTGATAGCCATAATAGGGGTTCAACGAATGCAACACTTGAGGATGTATTGCAATCTGATGAATACCTAAGACTAAAAGCATTGTAAACCACACCATCATCATAGGGCCGAAAAACTTTCCTATGGCATCGGTCCCAAATCGTTGAAAAAAGAATAACCCCGAAAGAATAGCAATCACAATGCCTATGGTAAGTGAGTTACCTGCTACAATAGTATTTTCAAGTCCTTTCACCATACCAAGTCCTTCAATAGCTGAAGCCACAGAAATTGGGGGTGTTATGATTCCATCGGCTAAAAGTGTTGTTGCCCCTAAAATGGTCGGAATTACTAAATTTTTACCATATCTGCGCACCAATGCATATAATGAAAATATCCCTCCTTCACCTTCGTTATCGGCTTTTAAGGTGAGCCAGATATACTTAATTGTAGTTTGGAACACCAATGTCCAAAAGATGCATGAAACACCACCATATACTAACATCGGTGTAATAGGTCGCTCGCCAATAACTGCGCGCAATGCGTACAAAGGGCTTGTTCCAATGTCGCCATATATAATTCCTAATGCTACTAAAAGTGACGCTGCTGTTACTTTCTTCTTCAAATTACTTGTTCCCTTTTCCATACATAATTTTGATGGAGCAAAGGTGCTATGTAATTTGTGAGTGAGGTATAAAACAATAGGGTTTAGCTATAAAGAAAATATAAAGAACCATTATGAAAATCGATAGCCAACACCACTTTCGGTAACTAGGCGTTCCGGTTGGTTCGGGTTAACTTCCACTTTTTTTCTCAACTGTGCTACAAACACGCGTAAATACTGGGTTTCCGTTTGATAACCTACTCCCCAAATTTCTTTCAATATATATTGATGCGTCAATACTCGACCCTCATTCTTTGCAAAGAGCGACAACAGATTAAACTCGGTTGAAGTAAGTTTCACCAACACGTTATCTTTCTTCACCGTTCGTGCAACAAAATCGATTTGTAAATTTCCAAAATGGGAAACACTTTTGCTTTCATCGGAATTGTTTCTCCGCATACACGAACGCACACGCGCTAGCAATTCACCGGTGCGGAAAGGCTTAGTTAAATAATCAGTTGCACCATTATCGAGTGCTGTTATAATATCGGATTCTCCGCTTTGCACGGAAAGCATAATAATCGCTTTATTGTACCAAGTTCTAAGTTCTTTCAACACATCCTGTCCACTTTTATCCGGCAATCCAATATCCAGCAAAATCAACTCGGGTGGATGATTGGCAGCCATCAGTATACCTTCATGACCGGATGATGCCTGCAACACCTTATAACCATTGCTTTCTAAATTTATTTCAAGCAATTTTCGAATTTGTGGTTCATCATCAATTATCAAAATTTCTGCCTTATTCATATTTCAGATGATTAATGAATGACGTTTCTGCAGGAATGCGAATGGTGAATACTGCACCACCTGTATTCCTATTTTTCAAAACTATTGTACCATGATGCGCTTCTACAAAGCCTTTTGCAATGGAGAGGCCTAAACCGGTACCACCTGCCTTGGAATACGGCAATCGATAGAATTTATCAAACGCAAAAGCGATTTCACTTTCCGGAAAACCATTTCCGTTATCGGCAATTTCAATCAAACAATATTCATGTTCATAGCTTGCAGTTATTGCAATCACTGTTTGTTCGGAAGTATATTGTACTGCATTATGTAATAGAGTATGCACTACCTCTTCCATCAAAGCTGCATCTAACTTAAACAATGGCAACGTTTGGGAAGGGATAAAAGCAATCGTTTGCCTAATCGTATTCAATTCTATTTTCTGAATGGCGTTATAAATTAATTCGTTGACATCGCACCAATCTGCATTTAACCGTAACATACCTGTTTCAAGCCGACTCATATTCAACAAATTTTCAACCTGACGATTTAATCGAGTAGCGGCTAAATCAATTTCATTTAATAGTGTTTGTTGGTTTTCTTTTGATAACTGTGTTTGATGCTCTTTAAGCGTATCCACCGACCCAATAATTGTAGCAATAGGTGTTCTAAGCTCGTGCGATAAAGAATTCAACAATGTATTATACAACTTAATGGCATTCTCTTTTTCTTCTTTGTCGCGCACTTTGTTTTCTGCTTCTCGAATTTTAAAAGTCAAGACAGCGTTAACCAATGCAATCACGAAATACATCAAAAACATGAGTAAATCAGCTGTATTGTCGATATGAAAAGTGTATATAGGTGGAATAAAAAAGAAGTTCCAAATTAAAGCACTTAAAACTGCTGCTAACAATACAGGTAAAATATCGAGTAACATGGCTAAAACGGAAACTGTAACCAACAGTAACAATGCCACTACTTTATAACCGATAATGGATACTGATATAAAACAACCGATAGCTACTGCAAAGACTATGAGTGAACTCAATAGCATTTGTATAGACTTGCTCTTCCCTCTCAAATTAATATGGAACGATGGCTTCATTTTTCTTGAAAACGAAGATACAGTTTCGGGTATAAAGATTTTATAAAGAAAATCCTTATAAACCAAGTAACTTCAAAAAAGCCAATGCAAAATTATAAGCATCACCCGGCCAGCGCGCGGAAACATAGTTTCGGTCAACCACGGTAAAACCTCTGTTTAGATGTTCAATATCATCACGAAACAAAGGCGTAGGACCATATTGAAAATGAGAAGCATCCGCTAACACGGATTTTACTTCATCTTCCACTGTTATCTCCGGATAGGTCAAATAGTAGTCGTTCAACCAAAGTCGAGTCATATTATAGGCTGGCATTTCCTGCGATTTCAATAACGAAGTTGTTTTGTAATTGAACAATACGGATTGATTCGAAACCGGATCTATACTTCTGGCGGCTAGCACCACACCATGACAAATAGCGCCAACAGGTTTTGTTGCGTTAAAGAATGCTACTACTTTTTGTTGAAGTGTCTTCGATTCTAAATACTCTTTTACGCCTTTATCGTGGCCACCGGGCAACACAAGACCATCAAAGTCATTTACAATAATAGCATCATAGCCAATAGGCTGACAAAAGGCTACTGATTTTTCCATTGCCCTATAAGCGTCAACCGCATCTTTCCTAGCTTTGAGCACTGGCTTCCATATGCCAAGCTGTTCGCCTATCAACATCTTGGTGTCAGTTTTGGCTATTTGTCCGTTGGGTGTAGCGAACACAACCTCTACCCCCCTATCGGTGAGTAATTTCCATGGAATAGCTACTTCTGTTGGGTCGAAACCATAAGAAGGGATTGGAATTAGGACTTTCTTTTTTGTCATAACGAAATATTCAATCCCTAGTTAGGTATTTCTAAGGACAACAACAATCGACTCACAAAAAAATCTTCATTATCAAATTAACGAAGCAATACCTTTTTGGTGAGCACTTCTCCATTGCTAAGTTTTACAGCTAGTGTAAAATAAGCCGCTTCTTGCTGCTGTTCAATTTGCTTGGTATACTTTCCTTTGCCAACATATTTCTCGCTTGCTATAGGCTGTCCAAGTACATTATAAATAGCAATGAATGCATCTACAGCACCATACTTACTGAAATCAACCGCAATTTTATTATCGGCTGCATACACATCAATAGAAGATAGATTTGCTACTACTTGTTGTATTCCTGTATTCACTACAGCAGATACTACAACTTTTGCAGAAGCACTTGAATCGCAGCCATCAGCACTAAAAGAGGTAAGGGTGGCGGTATATTCTCCCTCTGCAGCATAACTATGTGTTGGACTGTAAGCATTTGAAACAGCACTTCCATCGCCAAAACTCCATTCATATGTTGTAGCATTGGTACTGTTATTGATAAAGGTTACAGGTTGATTTACTGAAGGGGTATTCGTAGAGCTATTGAAAGCTGCACTAACCACTGCACCGCTGAAATTGACTTGAATGGCTTTTGAGGTAGTGTACCCCTGCCCATTATTCAATTCCAATTGATACGCTCCAGCATTAACGGCAATTGTTTGCGGATTTTGCTGATTCACTACACCTTGAGCAACAATAGCATTGGTATTGTCTTTCAATAGATAGTTCCAATTTACAGGACCTTCCTGTTGCACATGAATTGAACCTTTTGCAGCACATGTTTGATCAACAGTTTTCAATTCCATAGCCGGTGTAAAATGAAGCATAAACCGATCCCAATTATCGTTTTTCAAGGCATTAAAGGTGTAGTTATTATTATTTCGAATATCTACCCAATTACCTCCAACTTTTTTGTCTTCCAAATAAATGAAAGACGTAGGATCAAATGCACTTATATTGTCAAAACTAAATGTAAATGCGCCATTCGCTCCTGGTTCGAAGCTTAGTGGAACTGCAGCTGTTGTGGTTAAAGACGGTAAAACATCAATAGCCAAATGTTCTGTTCCTGCAAGTGTATATAAGGTTGGCTGTCCTAACTTACTATGGAATTTATTGGCATCAAACACCGGATCAAAACCATTGGAAGCATCGGCATTGAAAGCAAT
>ENA-UOYA01004965-UOYA01004965.1-activated-sludge-metagenome-genome-assembly--contig:-NODE-4965-length-10792-cov-5.003260_pt1 | contig 10792 bp, 10 predicted proteins | sample MGYA00238163_ERZ764804 | MGnify/ENA primary metagenome ERZ764804 (study PRJEB28919, sample SAMN05720223) | activated sludge metagenome | isolation source: Anaerobic digester | place: Hong Kong...
CCGGCGAGCCGTGGCTGTTCTGGGTCGGCGCGGTGCTGATCGGACTCGGCCAAGGCATCGAGACGCCGCCGTCCTCGCATCTGCTCGGGCACCACGTGCCGCCCGCGAAGCGGCCGCTCTATTTCTCGCTGAAGCAGTCGGGCGTGCAGGTGGGCGCGGTGATCGCGTCGCTCGCGCTGCCGGCGATCGCGATCGCCTGGGGCTGGCGCGCGGCGCTGGTCGCGACGATCGCCGCGCTGCTCGCCCTCGCCGCCACGCTGGGCACGCCCGCCCGCCGGCATCCCGCGCCCGACGCGCCGCGTGCGGCCGCGTCGGGCCTGCGCACGCTGCTGCACTGGGCCCGGCCGCTGCGGCGGCGGCCCGGGCTGATGCGGCTGGTGATCGCCGCGTCGGCGTTCGGCGCGACGCAGATCTGCCTGAACTCCTTCCTCGTCACCTGAGGCGTGCGCGAGCGCGGGCTCGACCTCGCCGGCGCCGGCCTGCTCGCCGCCGCAGCGCAGGGCGCGGGCGTGCTCGCGCGCCCGCTGTGGGGCTGGGTGGCGACGCACGCGGGCGGCACGCGCGCGGTGCTGGGCGGGCTCGGCATCGTGATGGCCGCGTGCGGCCTGCTGCTGGGGCTGTTCGGCACGCGGATGCCGATGGCGCTGCTCGCGCCGCTCGCCGCCTGCTACGGGCTGAGCGCGAGCGGCTGGAACGGCGTGTTCCTCGCCGAGGTCGCGTCGCGCGCGGCGCCGGACCAGGTCGCGTCGACCTCGTCGGCGGCGATGGTGCCGCTGTTCCTCGCGCTGGTGCTCGGGCCGCTCGCGTTCGCGGCGGTCGGGGGCGTGGCCGGGCTCGGGGCGGGGTTCGTCGCGATCGCGGCGGTGTCGGTCGCGGGGGTGCTGCTGCTGCCGGGGGATCGGGTCGACGAGGGAACGCCCGCGCGATAGGGGACCCGCCGTCGACGGCCGCGCGGCACGCGGCCGGCGGGCGACGCTCAGCGCGCGTCCACTCCCCGCTCCCGCAACGCCGCCACCACCGCGCGCCGCGCGCCCGCCACGTCGCCCGGCACCGAGCGCCGCGCCTCGCGCACCTCCGCCGCGTCGTACCGACGGAAGCCCGCCGGCGTGGTCGTCGCCGAGAACCGGCGCAGCATCCAGTTGGCCAGCGCCGCGACCTCGTCGTCCGGCAGCCGTGCCTGCGACACGCCGGGCACCTGCAGCACGAAGCGCCGGCCCTCGGGGATCGACACGAGGCGGCCGAGGTTGTCGCGCAGGTCGGGCACCGCGCCCGCCCGGCCGGCGCCGTCGGTGCCGTGGCAGCCCGAGCAGTGGAGCACGAAGAGCGCGGACCAGCGCGCGTCGCCGGCGGCCTCGCCGGTCGGCCCGGCGATCAGGTTCGGCGGGGCGCCGCCCTGCCGGGGCCCCGGGGTGGGTGCGAGGCCCGCCGCGCGGCCCGACACGGGCATCGACGCGGCCGCGACCGCGATGGCGACGGCGGCGAGCGCCGCCCGCGACCCGGTCATCCGGTCTTCGCGACCCCGACCACCACCGCGGTCGTGCAGTGGAACATCGTCGACGTGGTGTTCGCCATGCACCAGTTGATGTCGTTGTGGATGCCCATCGCGTAGCCGGGCCGCTCGCCGTGGTTGGTGTTGCAGAAGCAGCGGCCGCAGGACGACTTGCCGCAGCAGTCGTTGTAGCTGATCAGGTAGTCGCGACCGTCGTTCGGGTTGCGGCAGGTGCCGACCCACGAGACGGTCGACGCGTCGGTCCCCGGCGGGCAGGTGGTCGGCGAGCCGCCGCAGCACGAGCACAGGTAGCCGTCGAACGCGCAGTAGCGCCAGTACTCGCAGGCGGTGGTGTCCTCGGACTTCGTCGCCGCGTGCGCGTGCGGGTTGGTGCGGTCGAAGGGCAGCACCGGGAACAGCGCGGCGCCGCCGAGCGCGGTGCGCCCGATCCTCGCGAGCGCGCCGCGCCGCGAGCTGCGGTCGGCCAGGCGGCGCGCGGAGCGCTCGAACAGACGGTCGAGCCACCTCATGCGCGCGCCTCCCCGGTGGCCGCGTCCGGACGGCGCGCGACGAACTCCTGCACCGACGCGACCCCGAGGTCGTCGGCGGCGAGCAGGCTCTCGAGCTGCTCGCGGCTGTTGACCAGGCCCTTCGCGGCGACGCGTCCGTCGGCACCGATCAGCACCGCGTGCGGCAGCTTGCCGACCCGCCAGGCCATGCCGAGCGGCGCGGACAGCAGGTACGGGAACGCCTGCAGCCCGTGGCGCTCGACGAAGCGCCGATGCGCGTCCGGCCCGTCGCCGTCGCTCGCGAGCACGACCTGCAGCCGCGCGGCCTCGCTGCGGGCGAGCGACGCGATCGCCGGCAGCAGCTTCTTGCAGACCGGGCAGGTCGGCGACAGGAAGAACAGCAGCGTCTGCCGGGCGCCGGGCGCGCCGACCCGGACGGTGCGCCCGTCGAGGCCGGCAGCCGCGACGACCGGGGCGGGGTCGCCGACCTTCGGGCCGTGGTCCATCACCAGCGCGCCCATCGGCGCGATCCGCTCGTGCAGCACGCCGATCTGGCGCGCGAGCGCAAGCACCACGGCGACCAGCACCACGACGGCGATCCACAGCACGACGTTCGAGACGATCAGGGCCTGCTCCATTCAGTCCTCCCGCAACGGGGTCGCGCCGAGCATCCGCTGCCGGTTGTGCAGCCACTGCTCGAGCGTCGCGTGCAGCCCGATCGCCGCGAGCAGGGCCATCGCGGCGGTCAGGGCGTCGAGCCCGCCGAGCGCGCGCGCGCCGACGGGTGCCAGCAGCGCGAGCGAGGCGCCCGCGAACGCGAGGTTGCGACCGACCAGCCAGGGGTGCAGCGGGCGGGGGACGCCGCCGCAGCCGCAGTCGATCGCGCGGCGGCCGCGCGCGAGGTTCGCGCCGATCGCCGCGGCGTAGGCGACGACCAGCGAGGCCGACGCGAACGCCGCGACCGGGCGGGTCGACGAGAGCACGAACCCCGCGGCGATCGCGAGCTCGGCGATCGGCAGCAGCCGCGACACCGGCCGCGCGAAGGCCGCCGGCAGCAGCCGGTAGTCGGCGACCGCGCCCTCGAGGCGGTCGGGGTCCCGCAGCTTGACGAGCGCCGCGTGGCCCCACAGGACCGCGAGCGCGGCGGCCAGGATCGCGTGGCCCAGCGGATCGAGCGCGGCCATCTCAGTCGACCCGCGCCCGCGCGGCGCCCGCCGCCGCCCTCACTGCATCTCCTTCACTGCATCTCCATCAGCGAGGCGGTCTCCATGACCTGCGCCATCCGGCCGACGACCTTCATCCGCGCGCCGGGGTCGAACGCGACCAGCTCGTTCTTCGCGCCGTCGATCGCGAACAGCCTCGGCGCCGCGTCCTGGCTGACCGCGATCGCGATCGCGGCCGAGCCCGGCGAGCGGGCCGCGACGCGGCGGGCCTTCGTGTCGAGCGCCTTCGTGTCGACGGTCCAGATCTGGTCGGCCGGGTTCTTGTGCGAGCCCTCCCCGCCGTTGCGGTGCATCGCGACGAAGAGCCGCCCGCTCGCGCGGTGGAGCGCGCTCACCTGGTAGCCGCCCGGGCGCCAGCCCTCGCGCGCGAGCTCGCCGCGCACCAGCGGCCACGACTGCGCCCGCGCGGTGGCGCCCGACAGGTCGACCGCGTGCAGCACGCCCGAGAACGACAGGTACCAGAGCCGGTCGCCGTCGGACTCGGCATGGACGAACAGCGGATCCTTCTCGATGTCGAACAGCTTCGCCGAGCGCTCGAGCGTCGACGTCGTGCCGTCCGCCGACACCGTGACCGTCAGGATCGTGCCGTCGCCGCACAGCGTCGCGAACGCGTTCGGGCGGCTGCGCACCGGCTGCACGGTCCAGCAGCCGGGCGTGTCGATCTCCTGCACCGCCTTGCGCGCACGGGGGTCGACGACGGTCACCGACACCGCGGGGGTCGCGTTCTGCACGAACACCCATCGGTCGTCGGACGAGACCGCGATCAGCCCCTTGCACGGCAGCGCCTGCGCGTGCTTCGGGGGCAGCACGATCTCGTGGTCGTGCGCGAGGGTCGTCGCGTCGTGCACGTCGAGCACGTCGGTGCGCTCGCCGCGCGACAGCCGCGTGTAGTAGGTGGTCGCGACGTACAGGCGCCGGCGGTCGGCCGAGAGCGTCGCCTGCCCCGCGTAGCCGGTCGACACGAAGCCGCGGTAGGACAGGGTGTCGCCGTCGATCACGTGCAGCTTGCCGTCGACGATGTGCGGCAGCGCGACGTCGGACAGGTACAGGCGCTTCGGGCCCGCGGGCGCGAGCGGCGCGACCGTCAGCGTCTCGAGCGGCAGCGGCGGCGGCGCGGCCTTCGGTGCCTTCGCCGCGGCGGCCGGCCGCGGCGCGCCCGCGTGCTGGGCGGCGGCCGGCGTCGCGAGCACCCAGGCCGCGGCGACCGCGATCGCGGCGACCGCCAGGGCGCGTGCCGGCGCGACGGCGTCACGGGAGCTGCAGGGCGGCATCGGCACGGCTCGCGGGGCTGCGGGGAGTCCGACGCTAGCGTCGCCGGGGCGGGCGGCGCTATCCGAAATCGGCAGGTGCACCGCCGCAGGCGGGCCGTCCCTGCGCACGCGCCCGCGTCTCGGACGGGCGCTCGCCGAACAGCGAGCGGTAGTCGGACGCGAAGCGGCCGAAGTGCCAGAAGCCCCAGCGGACCGCGACCTCGGAGACGCTCGCGGCGTCGCGCTTCAGGTCGATCCGCGCCCGGTTCAGGCGCAGCGCGCGCAGGTAGCGCGACGGGCCGATGCCGAGCACGTCGACGAACGAGGCCTGCAGCGTGCGGCGGCACGCACCGGTCGCGCGGCACAGCTCGGCGACGGTGGGCGCCGCGTCCGGGTGCTCGTCGACGAAGGCCTCCGCGCGGCGCACCAGCGCGAGCCGCCGCGCGAGCGCGGGGGTCGAGGGCGCCGGAGCGCCCCGCCCGCCGGATGCGGCCGCGACCCGCTCGGCGAGCGCGCCGGCCGCGTCTGCCAGTGCCCGGGCGAGCCGCACGCGGGCCGCGTCGTCGGCGGCGCCGACCGTGCGCAGCGCCGCCAGCGCCTCGGCGTACAGCCCCCGCAGCGCCCGGGCGGCGGCGGGGTCGCGCAGGGCCCGCGGCGCGCCCGCGGGCAGCGCGTCGCAGGCCGGGCCGGGCGTCGGCATCGCCAGCCCGACGATCTCGAGCTCGCGCGGGGTCAGCAGCTCGGAGGGCGCGCCACCCCGGCACACGACGACCGCGTCGGTGTCGATCCGTGCATCGCCCCAGTGCGCCGGGCCCGACAGCGCGACCGGCACCGCGATCACCACCTCGCCCTCGGGCACGGTGAAGCGCTCGCGCAGCCGCTGGTTGGTGCGCTCGCCGACCAGCGCCACCGGGCCGACCTCCGCCTGCAGCAGCGAGCCGTCGAAGCGGCCCGGCGTGAGCTGGCTGTAGTCCTGGCGCCAGCCGACCAGGCGTCGGGCGTGCTCGTCGATGTCGGTCGAGCGCAGCGGGGCGGTGGCGTCGGGCATGGGGTCGGGCGCGGGCGGCGCGGACGCGGGGCGGCCGGCACGGCCGCGGATCGTCGTTCGCGGTCGAGTGTACCGCCGCGCCGTGCCGCGCGGACCCGTCGCCGTGCGCGCCACGCACCGATCCCCGGACCCGCGTCCCTTGCGCGCCCGACCGACCTCGGGCTAACGTCCGCGTCTCGGACCGCCGATGCCGGCCGTCCACGCCCCGTCCTGAGGAGCCCAGCCGTGTCCCTGTCCCACCTTCCCCGCTTCGCGAAGCGCGGGCTCGCCGCGCTGCTCGCCGTCGGCGCGCTCGTGGCCGCCGCGCCCGCGTCGGCGCAGTCGAACGTCCTGCGCGTCGTGCCGCACTCGAACCTCGCGGTCCTCGATCCGATCTGGACCACCGCGTACATGAGCCGCAACCACGGCTACATGATCTACGACACGCTGTTCGGCACCGACGAGAAGGGGCAGATCAAGCCGCAGATGGTCGAGTCCTGGACCGTCAGCCCCGACAACCGCCTGTACACGTTCAAGCTGCGCAAGGGCCTGGTGTTCCACGACGGCCAGCCGGTGACCGGCGAGGACGCGATCGCGTCGATCGAGCGCTGGGGCAAGCGCGACGCGATGGGCTCGGCGCTGATGCAGTTCGTCTCGCGGATGGACTCGCCCGCGCCCGACACCTTCCGGATCTTCCTCGGCGAGGCCTGCGGCTTCGTGTTCGAGGCGCTCGGCAAGCCGGGCTCCTCGGTGCCCTTCATCATGCCGAAGCGGATCGCCTCGACCGATCCGTTCAAGCAGATCGAGGAGCACATCGGCTCCGGTCCGTACGTGTTCAAGCGCGACGAGTTCAAGCCGGGCGACAAGGCCGTCTACCTGAAGTTCGACAAGTACGTGCCGCGCAGCGAGCCGCCCTCGGGCACCACCGGCGGCAAGCGCGTCTACGTCGACCGCGTCGAATGGAACCTCGCGCTGCGCGACACGCAGGCGCAGCTCGCCGCGCTGCAGAAGGGCGAGGTGGACATCGTCGAGTCGCTCGCGTTCGACCTGTACGAGCAGGCGAAGAAGGACCCGAACCTGCAGCTGCCGGTCTACTCGAACGTCGGCCTGCAGTACATGGCCCGGTTCAACCACCTGCACAAGCCCTTCGACAATCCGAAGATCCGCCAGGCCGCGATCGCCGCGTTCTCGCAGGAGCCGTTCCTGCGCGCGCAGGTCGGCGTGAAGGAGCTGTACAAGGCCTGCCCGTCGATGTTCATGTGCAACACGCCCTACGGCGTGACCAACGGCAGCGAGCTGCAGGCCAAGGGCGGCATGCGGCGCGCGCAGGAGCTGCTCAAGGAGGCCGGCTACGACGGCACCCCGGTGGTCATCATGAAGCCGACCGACCTGGTGACGATCACCAAGCTGCCGGACGTGGCGGCGCAGCTGCTGCGCCAGGCGGGCTTCAAGGTCGACCTGCAGGCGATGGACTGGCAGACGCTGGTCGGCCGGCGCGCGAAGAAGGACGCGCCGACGGCGGGCGGCTGGCACATGTTCCTGACCGCGTGGACCGCGCACGACGTCTGGAGCCCGATCTCGAATCCGACGATGGACACCCGGGGCGAGAAGTCGGTGTGGTTCGGCTGGGCGACCGACGACCAGATGCCCAAGCTGCGCGACCAGTTCATGCGCGCGACCGACGAGGGCGAGAAGAAGAAGCTGGCCGGCGCGATCCACGCGCGCGCGTTCGAGATCGGCACGCACGCGCCGCTCGGCGAGTTCCAGCAGCCGATGGCGGCCCGCAAGAACATCAGCGGCTTCTTCATCCACAACAGCAACATCTACTGGAACCTGAAGAAGACCGGCAACTGAGCGGCGGCGGCCGCGCGCGACGGGCCGCCCGCGTCTCGACGGGGCCGCCGCGCGCGGCCCCCACCTCCTCCCGGACCCCACGATGCTCGCGTTCCTTGGGCGCCGACTGCTGTCGACGATCCCCGTCCTGCTGATCGTCTCGGTGCTCGTCTTCCTGATGCTGAGGCTCACCCCCGGCGATCCGGCGGCGATCCTGGCCGGCGACCAGGCGACGGTCGAGCAGATCGCGCAGATCCGCACGAACCTCGGGCTCGACCGGTCGATCCCCGAGCAGTACTTCATCTGGCTCGGCCACCTGCTCCAGGGCGACCTGGGCCAGTCGTTCTACTACAAGACCGACGTCGTCTCGCTGATCGGCCAGCGGCTCGAGCCGACCCTGTCGCTCGCCGCGATCACGATCTGCATCGCGGTGGCGATCGCCGTGCCGCTCGGCGTGCTCGCCGCGTGGCGCCACGGCGGCTGGCTCGACCGGCTGCTGATGGGCTTCTCGGTGATGGGCTTCTCCGTGCCGGTCTTCGTGCTCGCGTACCTGCTGATCTGGACGCTGTCGATGAAGCTCGGCTGGCTGCCGGTCCAGGGCTACAAGCGGATCGGCGACGGGATCGGCGCGTGGATCTACCAGCTGGTGCTGCCGTCGATCACGCTGTCGGTGATCTACGTCGCCCTGATCGCGCGGGTCACGCGGGCATCGGTGCTCGAGACCCTCGGCGAGGACTACGTGCGCACCGCGCGCGCCAAGGGCCTGCCCGAGGTCAAGGTGCTGCTGCGCCACGCGCTCGCGAACGCGGCGGTGCCGATCGTCACCGTGATCGGCATCGGCATCGCGCTGCTGATCGGCGGCGTGGTGGTCACCGAGTCGGTCTACGCGATCCCCGGGCTCGGACGGCTCACCGTCGACGCGGTGCTGGCCCGCGACTTCCCGACGATCCAGGGCGTGATCCTGTTCTTCTCGTTCGTCTACGTGGTGGTCAACCTCCTGGTCGACCTGTCGTACGTGTTCTTCGATCCCCGCATCCGGTACTGACGATGGCCGCCTCCCCGCCCCCGCAGGACCTGTCGGTCGAGGCCGCGACGGTGATCGCGCGGCCGTCGACCTGGCAGCGCGTGCGCGCGAACGGCTCGGTGCGCGTCGGCGGCACCGTGCTCGCGGTGCTGGTGGCGATCGCGCTGGCCGCGCCCTGGCTCGGCACGGTCGACCCGTCGCTGTTCGACCCGGTCAGCCGCGACCTGCTGCCCGGCCAGAAGGGCGAGATGACCGACCTCGACGGCGAGACCTTCGAGCACGTGTTCCGCTTCGGCTCCGACAGCTTCGGGCGCGACATCTACAGCCGCGTGATCCACGGCACCCGCGTGTCGCTGGTCGTCGGCGCGTTCACCGCGGTGGTCGCGGTGACCTTCGGCGTCCTGTTCGGCCTGCTCGCCGGCTACCTGCGCCGCCTCGACGGCCCGCTGATGCGCGTGATGGACGGGATCATGTCGATCCCCGCGATCCTGATCGCGATCGCGCTGGTCGCGCTGTGGCGGGGCAGCCTGAGCACGGTGGTCGTCGCCATCGCGATCCCGGAGATCCCGCGGGTCACGCGGCTGGTCCGCTCGCTGGTGCTGTCGGTGCGCGAGGAGCCGTACGTCGAGGCGGCGATCTCGCTCGGCACCCCCACGTGGAAGATCATGCTGCGGCACATCCTGCCGAACACCACCGCGCCGCTGATCGTGCAGGGCACGTTCATCGCGGCGTCCGGGATCCTGACCGAGGCGATCCTGTCGTTCCTCGGCGTGGGCCTGCCACCGGACATCCCGACCTGGGGCAACGTGATGGCCGAGGGCCGCGAGCAGTTCGCCGCGTTCCCGCACAACATCCTGTTCCCCGGGATCTTCCTCGCGCTCACCGTGCTGTCGGTCAACATCCTCGGCGACGGGCTGCGCGACACGCTGGATCCGAAGATGGCGAGGCGGACCTGATGAAGGCCGGCGAGGGCGACGGCCCGATCCTCGAGGTCCGCGGGCTGACGGTCGGGCTGCCGGGCGGTGCCGACCGCAAGGCCGCGGTGCGGGACGTGAGCTTCACGGTCGGTCGCGGCGAGACGCTGTGCCTGGTCGGCGAGTCGGGCTCCGGCAAGTCGGTGATCGCGCAGGCGGTGATGGGCCTGCTGCCCAAGCAGCTGCCGGTGCAGGCCGGCACGATCCTGCTGCAGGGCGAGGACGTCACGAGGGCCTCGCAGGCGCGGCTGCGCGAGCTGCGCGCGACCCGGATGTCGATGATCTTCCAGGAGCCGATGACCGCGCTGAACCCGGTCATGACCTGCGGCGACCAGATCGACGAGGTGCTGCGCGAGCACACCGACCTGTCCGCCGGCGCGCGTCGCCAGAAGGTGCTCGACGTCGTGAAGGAGGTGCTGCTGCCCGATCCCGAGCGGATCGTCGCCAGCTACCCGCACCAGCTGTCGGGCGGCCAGCGGCAGCGGATCGTGATCGCGATCGCGCTGGTGCTCGACCCGGTGCTGCTGATCGCCGACGAGCCGACCACCGCGCTCGACGTGACCACGCAGGCGCAGATCCTGCGGCTGGTGCTCGACCTGCAGCGCCGGCACGGCACCGGCGTGCTGTTCATCACGCACGACTTCGGCGTGGTCGCCGAGGTCGCGCACCGCGTCGCGGTGCTGCGGCTCGGCGACATGGTCGAGATCGGCGCGAAGGACCAGGTGCTGCGCCGGCCCGCCCACGACTACACGCGGATGCTGATGGCCTCGGTGCCGACGCTGCACGTGCCCGAGCGCGTGCTCGACGACGCCGCGCCGGTGGTGCTGAAGGTGCAGGGCCTGTCGAAGACCTACGACACGAGGTCGTGGTTCGGCAAGCGCCGCACCGTGCACGCCGCGCAGGACGTGTCGTTCGAGATCCGGCGCGGCCGCACGCTCGGCATCGTCGGCGAGTCGGGCTCGGGCAAGTCGACGGTCGCGCGCTGCGTGGTCCGGCTGATCGACCCGACCGGCGGGCAGGTGCTGCTGTCGGGCACCGACATCGCGGGCACGCCGCACGGCGCGCTGCGCGGCCTGCGCGACAAGGTGCAGATCGTCTTCCAGGACCCGTACCGCTCGCTGAACCCGCGCCGCACGATCGCGGACGCGCTGATCGAGGGGCCGATGAACTTCGGCGTCTCGCGCGCCGACGCGATGGCGCGCGCGCGCTCGCTGCTCGAGCTGGTGCGGCTCGACGCCTCGGCGCTCGACCGCTTCCCGCACCAGTTCTCGGGCGGGCAGCGGCAGCGGATCTGCATCGCGCGCGCGCTGGCGATGGAGCCCGAGCTGCTGATCGCCGACGAGGCCGTGTCCGCGCTCGACGTGTCGGTGCAGGCCCAGGTGCTGCGGCTGCTCGACGAGATCCGGGACCGCCTGAACCTGGCGATGCTGTTCATCACCCACGACCTGCGCGTGGCCGCCCAG
>ENA-UOYA01004967-UOYA01004967.1-activated-sludge-metagenome-genome-assembly--contig:-NODE-4967-length-10786-cov-3.850992_pt1 | contig 10786 bp, 14 predicted proteins | sample MGYA00238163_ERZ764804 | MGnify/ENA primary metagenome ERZ764804 (study PRJEB28919, sample SAMN05720223) | activated sludge metagenome | isolation source: Anaerobic digester | place: Hong Kong...
CCGAGTTTATGCGTTTTGTAGAAAAAGAGTTTAACGATAGAGAAATTGAATTATTTATTATGGTTGATGAAAATAAAACGAGAATTAAGGAAAGAATTAGTGGTAGAGGTTTGTGGGGCCCACTTTATACGTATCCAAGTAGTTTAATTCCAAAAGAGGTTGAGTGGGTTGTGCTGTACAATAGATGGTTCGAAGAGCAGGCCAAAAAACATAACATTGAAATTAGATATAATTAATAATTCGTATCAGATCCACAACCGTGAGCCAGATGCTTATGTTTAAAAGACCTCTCCGGAAGTCTTTTGTTATAGTATGTTTATGGTTGACTTAATTAAATGGGATATTTATGAAGTTACTTCTAAACGGTCATCTTTAAATGGAGTAATGCTTAGAGGACGAATTAGGAAATTAGGTATTCACGAAAATATTAACGTTATTGTCGAGAACACAGAAGATATTGAAAATGGCGTGAGGTTTGCCGTTACGAATGGTAGCGATGCTGAAGCTATAATCAATTATCTTAAAAGTATTATTGAAGATTTGAAAATTGAACTTGTTCTTAACAAAACGCCCAATCCTGTACTGAGTAAGCTGAAAGTTAATATCGATTCAAGGTATACTCTTTGATTTAACAAAGACAAACTCCACATATCTAATAATTCAGCCCTAATCTGATTCCAGTTCATCCTAGTTAGGGGAGCCAAGACATATCCAACGCAAATCTCCAGATAAGTGCCTATGGTGAGTTATTGAGCTTGTTCAAGTAGGAGCGCGATAAGCACATCCGTTTTCTCAATAAATTTCGCAATTATAGCGTCTTCGAGGTTGTCGGTATGTGAGCGCTCGATAGCCCAATAAATCATATAAAATAATACTACTTTATCAATATCGCTTCGTTTCATATTTCTGTAAGTAACATAAGACATCGCGAGCATATCGTATAGCCCAAAGCCGTACGATTTAGTGATTTCTTTGAACCTAAAATAAGCCAAGTCCATGAGTGGATCACCAATAAAAGCATCACCGTAGTCAATAGTTCCTGCATAAACGTTGTGATGAACAAATACGGCGCTTAAACCGAAGTCTCCATGAACTAGCGCTCCCCTATCGAGCGAAATTGAAGGTACTAATGTATCCCATTTCTCGCTAAGAACAGTTTTTTGCTCATCACGAAAGACAGTAGATTTTAGGAGCTTTGTGCGTGTTTCTGACAGGTATGAGCGCCATGAAGTATATTTGCCTCGATATTTGTTACCGTTCGCTATGGCCTGACCGTAACCCTCAAAGGTAACGCTGCTGTTGAGCGTAAGGTCTTTGGCTATAGCGTCAAAGATAGTTTTATTGCTGTATAGTGCTGTCTGATCGTCTAAAGTTTCACCATCCAGAGCGGTCATAACGAGCTCGTCTTCGCGGGCACTAATGACGGTAGGGACTTTTGCCCCAAGATTTTTCATAGCAGTGTATGTGAACGCTTCAAACAAGTAGTGCGTTTTGCCGCCTGGCTTCCGAGTTTTAGTGATGGTGCGGCTCCCATCATCTAAGATCGTGAGAGAAACAATGCTTTCAGTGCCTTCGTCAATAATAGTTACTCGAGTCATTATTTCATTCCTCTCTGTGATTCTTGGACGATCTCGAGTAATTTATTATACAGGTATCTGTTAGAAAGTATAAGACCATTTACTGATTTTGTAACGGGTATATCGTTGCCATTAAGTGTGGTAGCAATATTACCAGCTTCGCGAACCGCGAGACTCTGAGCGGCAATATCCCAAAGACTATCACCTGTAAAAATATCCCCGTCGAAATTGCCCATAGCAACAACCATCCCAACATAAATATTGGTATCCATCTTTATTACTTTTGCTCCAAGTCAAGAAAAATATGGCGACAAGGAAATCTATATATATGGAGTTCGAGCAAAAGGCTGGAGATTGGTCACTATAGTTCTCATATCTGTCTTCCTCATCTATTTGATGCTGTTGTTCATCTCAGGATTATCAGAAAGTATTTAAAATGATTATTTCGCTTAAGGAAGCACGCAAAATTCTTGGGAAAGAAGCGAGCGACAAACTATCTGATGAAGAGCTTGAAAGAGTCATAGATGACTTGGACTACCTTGCAAGGGCAGCACTAAAGATGGCAAAGGAGGATCTACTTGAAGCCAAAAAAGAAGAAATCAAAAACCGGAATGCTGGAGGAAAGAAGAAAAGCTGATGCTCTTGCTTTAGCTCAGCTCATCTACGACATCTATCAAGATAAGAAAAGATTCACCGCAAGTAAAGATGGCAAGTAGCTGTCTTACTTTTTTGCAAGTACTTGGTCTAGCTTTACTTTGAGCCTAGGCCAGTCACTTTCCCTTGATACAGTGTAGGAAAATCCTTTTCTAGGTCTTCTCTTAAGCCATTTAAAGAACTCATCAGAGATTGCAGAGTTATTATCTAGCACTTGTTTCCAATTACATAAAAGCCAAGAACCAATCAAGACTAGCAACTTATCTTCAATAAGACATATACGACCTCTACCTAGCTTTTTGTGCTTGGAAATTGAAGTTAACGTTGTATTCATTTTTCCTGTGCCATCAAAGTTAGCGATGATAGCATAAATACCAAGCTTGCCAAACTTACTTGGTTCCTCTTTTTTATCGGTAAGCCAGTTTATATAGCCGTTCTGCTTGCGAGTATCGGCCGATCCAAGGGAATAGCTCTTAGTTGCACTGTATTTCGCATCCCATCCAAATAAACGCCTACCTCTATTGGTCTCTCGTTTTCCTGCCACGCCATATTTTAAATAGCCGTCGGGAACTTTTTGTCCAGACCATTCAGTTCCAAGCCTAATTACATCCGGAACTAATATCTGCATTACATTTTTAATATCTACTTCGAATTTTCTTGCGTCGTAGAACTCTTTTTTATCGAGTTCTTCCACTGAGCGCTTACCGTTATCGAATATACGAGTCAGGTGAGATTTTTCTTGATCATCAATAGCTGCTAGAAAATCGCTCAAATCCTCCTTTTCAAGAAGATACAAAACGATATCCGTTAAACTTATAGGCTTACAACCAAAGCTTTCGATCTCGTCGGAACTAAGCTCCATCTTAGGATCGATGATTGCCACTACTCCAAATCCTTCTCTTGCAAGATCAGCTACAAATGTAATATCTTTTTTCTTGCTTACGATAACGACAAAAGTGGTGATGTCCTTTTCTTTGTTGTATATACCGATGACGCTCTTTTTTTCGTTATTTCGTCTCTTGCTAGGATAGTACTTGGCTACAAGATTTGCAGGAAAGTCTTTGCTCAAACTTAAACCCTTAATAATTTGCTGTTCATTTGGCTTAATAGCAATTTCTTCACCTATAATCCTCATGTCGTCTTGACCGCAACGAGGGCATTTGACCTGATCCCATGAGGTCGCATAACACGATCTATTCCAGCATTTGCGTTTAGTTGAGGGACTTTGTCGAATTATCAGGTTTCTGGCCGTGAGATCAACTACATATTCATCTACCTCTTTAGGTATGGCGGGTGCTGTTGAAATCACCTTATGACGCAAAAGTTTATCAACTACGTATCTTGCATCATATTCTCTTAAGACGAAGCGTGACTCCTTGATATCTATGTCGTCGAGTCTTCCGCTAATCTGGTTCAAGAAAAGGCTTTCAACCCGAGCAGTAACACTACGATGCGTAGTGTTAAGAGTGATCCTGTCCCAGTCATCGGGCGTATGCGTATAGATTCCTACACGCTTATAACCACCATACTTATCTGTTGGGATAGTAAATCCCGCCTCTTTAAGGGCAGTGATTGATAGCTTAGCCCAGAAATCTTTCGCATCAGTTAAGGCTACATCTATGCTCTTATTACCTTCAGCCTGTATTTTTAATGATGGATTATTATCAAGCGCAGTGTGCTTAAAATCTACTGATTGCAACGTGAGGGCGTCAGACTCTTTAGGCTGAATTAAACTCTCTAACAATTTTATGCCATTCGCTTTTACGTCATTTCGCGCAGTCCCAAGCCCATCTTTAAATGCTTTATGTATAAGATATTTTTGAGCAAAAAATATTTCTTTCTTGCTGCCAGTCACTATCCCAATTTTCTTATCTTTAAGGTCAGCTACAATTAAGCTATACGAAATTCTTGATACGTCTACGTTGCCATTTTCCGCAAGGATTATTTTCGATCCGATAGGTTTCGCCAGCAGGTGTATTAAAAGCCCGTTAACCTTCTTTGACATAACCGGTTTTCTCAAGACTTTCATTTGGCGCGTAAGGCTACGACCCAGCTTTTCAATGTGCTGATTTATAGTTTCTTCTATTTTAAGAGATGTATATTTGTCGTCTACACTTAACCACGTTCTTGGTGTACCTCTGTTGCGGTATACAGAATAAACATATATGTCCTCTGGATATCGATTCTTTTTGAGGATTTTTTCTAGGATATCAAGGTACAGATCGGTAAGGTGCCTATTCGGCCTTCTTAGCGCTTCTTGGATAATTGCCACCCCGACACTATCGATAAACTTCTTGAGCATCAGAGACTGAATTACTTCTACTTGCTTTATATCAAGTGGAGGAGAGGCTAAGTCAACACCTGTTAAATCCTTGTATCGATCTTTCTGTATGGGCTCAAACGAGTTGAGAAACTTGAGCAGACCCTGCAGTTCATTATCAATAGAGGCGTCACGTGAGCCCAAAGTCACTTCGAGTAGCCGCCACTTATCCTCATTCTCTCTACCGATTACTTGTCTGTGCCGCATAATGAAACTAGTCCTCTCTAGCCACCCTCTATCTGTATTATACGGCTGAAACTTCGAAAGAGTACACTATTATTATGAACAAGCAGGATGTTGAAAATTTGTTAAAAGTTGCTTACGAGAAGTTTCTTCTAGATCAGCCTGACTTCGGAAATTTTACAAGCGCCACAGATCAGAGAGAATTAAACATAGCGCATCATTACGCTAACTACATTCTGGCTACATTCAAGCCAGTATTCCCTGAAGTAAACCTGGCGTGTGACTTTGATGTTTATAAAGGTAGCTTCCGTAAAAGACCCGACATAATTCTGCATGAAAGAGGAAGTTTTAATCATCAAGTCCTTGTAATCGAGGTAAAAATTAATGGTTCAGCCACAGAGAAGCAAAGTGAGCTAGACCGGATAAGAACTGACTGGTTCTTGGGACTAGGCTATAAGTACGGTGCCTACATTAACATCGATAGAGGAACCACAGAATTATTAGAAGTTGAAGTCTTAGTTAATAATTGAAGACTTCGTTGGTATTATTAGACCCCTCGCTTATCGCTGTATGTAATCCTTATATCTCAGTGTAGATTTTCTCGTTTTTCTTAGACTAGAATTTTTTCGTTTTGTCGCTTTGTATCTTTGCGTAAGATTCACGAGCTTCCACCTGGTCTTTGTGCCAAGCGTAAGCTTATTTCTGCCCATCTGCAGACCCAGAAGCTCAAAACCATACCTACCCATATAATCGCCTTCAGCATCATATGTTTCGCCAGAATGAAACACAATCTTGGTCTTAGCCTCATTAAGGGGCAACTTCTGGTTTCTATCGGACTCCAAAATAGCTTTTACTTTTGGATATAGCTTCATCATTTCTTCTTTAGTAACGCGGCTGGCCGTGATACCGATATCGTCCACATAGATGGAGATACGCGGATCTTTACCTTTGAGTTCTTTGCGCACCACACGATCAAGCTTAATAAAAGTATCCAGGTTGCACCATACAGCGAGTCGAGGTGAGGTAGGAAAACCGCGTCCAATAGTCTTGAAGTCTTCTGGCTTGTCTTTGGCTCCATAGTAAACACAGCACAGGTCAGCAAGCAGTTTTGCGCCGGCTTTGCTACAGCCAGCTTTGTCCAAGAAGAAGTGATATACACGGTCGTAGCGGTTCTGCTCAAAGAATTTGGTAATATCCAACTTCAACATGACGCGCTTTCGTTTCTTACCTAGAAGGTTCTGAATTGCACCTTTATGGTTTTTGCCGCTCACTCCACCAAACAGAAAAGGGGGTAGTAAATTGTCATTGGGCTTAATTACTGCTCCGTCTATGAGTTTTAGCAACTTACCCAAGTCTGATTGCGAGGCGTCGCGCACCCATTTACCTTTTTCTGGCTGGGACTGTTTTGGGTGATCACGCCAATATTTATCATAATTCTGTTGGACGTCGTTAATAAGCGCTAGCGCCTTCTTATATGGCAGGCTTTTGGTACTGATGTGCTTAGCCAGCTCATTCTTACTGCGGATACTTAGTTTGGGGTAGCGGTTATTTGCCATCTTTTCTCAACAGCTTAGATCTGTCCTTTATCAAGTGTTCTTGTAACTTAGTTCCAATTGCCAAGAACTGTTTTTCAACCCTGGAGAGTTGATCATCTTTAACCCGATCTCCATACAGAAATGGTGTGATTGAGGCCGGATGGACGTCCAGACGATCAGCAAGCTTAACGAGCAAGTTCTTGGAAACTGGCTTCTGGCCGCTTTCAACCATAGCAATGAGAACAGGAGATACGTTTAGCTCCTTAGCAAACTCAGCCTGGGTCAACCCGGCTGCGGTTCTGATCTTTTTAATGAGTTGTGGGAATGAATACATAGGCTTAATTAACGACTACGAGCCGGATGCTACCCGATCAAGTCGCGGAGTATGCGTACTATCTGCGCAATAATTTTCACTATTTGCAGAATCGTTCGCAATACCCTCTTGAACTTGACCAACATGGGTCATCTCCGGCTCGCCATACGGATACCACAATTCAGTTGGTAGAGAGTGTAAACATTCTTCCGCCATAATGGTGGCCTCCTTGTGACTAAATCTGGTTATTAGTTAGTGAAGTAGGACATCTTGCTCTCGTGGCTATCATCATTTATCGATCGGGAAGGTATCCGGTAATATCACAAAAACGGGGGTTTGATAGCCACGAAATTGGATAGTCCCTGTGCAAGTACAAGCTGTCTAGCGAACCAAGCCATAGCCAGGCATGCAAGCGAGTCAAGCAACGTCAACCAGAGGAACGAGTCCGCCCGACAGCCTGACGGCCGGCGAGGAACCAGACCCCGGTGACAAATCCCTTACCGTAGGTCGGTGGGTCAGATATAGCCTTGCGGCACATCTCAATATGTCGATGGGATAGCATTTATTCTGAATTGATTTTTTAACGTACCAGATAGTCTAAAATATATACGAAACGTATAAGTTTAGTCAAGCCATGAGCGTAGTTTTATTAACATCGGACTACATTTTCTCCTACAGATCAAAAAAAATTTTGCGCGCTCACTGAGTACAGAATACAGAAGAGCAAAAGAGAAGGTGGGGTGTCTTTATACGCTATACTGATCTTATGAAGACACCTTGTTCTGAATGTGGCCATGAATACGAAATGCATGCTGGATCAAACGTATGTCCAGAGTGCAGCGAGAGAACATTTGTGCCCGCTCAAGAAGTTTAATCCATGGTTTTGTCCTCTCACGATCGCACAAGTTCTTGTGCAACATACGAACTCCAAGCTTGACACGATCGCACAATATTCGACATTGTGCAACATACTAATCAAGACTTGGAATCACAGCAGTCAATCAGAGATTGGATTTAATATAGGGGGGTATGAACTCGCAAGCATAGAGATAAAGCGAGTGATACGACTATCTACCTCTGTTTGCTGTTCAAAAGAGTTGCGAAGTACGTCCACTAGCGAGAGCCAAGCCGTACTAGATGAAGTCAGAGCTGTTAATTCGGTTCTGACTTTTGTATCCCCAGACTAGAGTTGAAACTGACTAAAACTCATCTCTGTTACACTATTTAATATGCAGATAACAACGGTTCAGTGGAATATTGGTGGCGGTAAGGTAAGAGCTATTGATGGTGCGGTAGATGTACTGGCTTCGTATAACAACGATGGTTTTGCTGAAATTATCGAACTGCTACAGCTACACAAGCCAGACATAATTACATTACAAGAGATACACGCAGATAGTAATAGAAATCAGGCTGAGCTTATTGCTGACGCTTTAGGTCTTAATTATGTAGTTAGCGATTTTTATGCCGATTCTCATATTGAGAATGGGCAGAGATTAGGCCAGGCAATCTTATCTCGCTTCCCTATTACGAATCATTCCTTTGAGCTTTTCTTAAATCCACATTACGAAGCAATATGGGAAGACGGGAGTAAGGCTTTAAGTCACGATAAGGGGGTGACCGCCTGTGCTATAGATATGGACGGGGTCGCTTTGCATGTCAAAACACTACACCTTATCCCTTTCAGACGATTTAATATTGATCCACAGTCAAAAGAAGCAGAGTTAGTGTTAGAAGATGTCGCGGAAAAACTAAGAAGTGATAGTCCGAACCTGCTTATACAGGGTGACTTTAACTTAGATTTTTCAAGTCTCAAGGAAATACTGCCTACTTTTATGCAAGATATGGATGAGGTTGTTCAAAATCTACCCACTAATCCAAAGGGGAGAAAATTAGATCATGTAGTATTTAGAGGTCTAGGTTTGGAAAGCAGTTCATCGATAGACACTGTACTTACAGACCATTATCCTGTGATTACTAAATTTGGACTCAAGCCTTAGCGGAAATTAAGGCTTCACTACCATGAGGTCTTGCTTAATTACGGTTATAACTTCCTCTATTGTGGTGAGCTAAATATAAGCATATGACGAAAGCTCAGTATTTTTGTTTGGTATAATGCCCCTTATGATAATTGCAGCTGATAATCTGGCTGATGTTCGTGAACGACATATAAATGAAAAAATCGTCTTAACGAGTGGCACGTTTGATTTGTTTCACGCTGGTCATTTAAGCTATTTAGAGCAGGTTAAAAGTCATGGCGACATTGTTGTCGTTATGCTTAGTGGTGACAAAAGGGTCAAAGCGCGTAAAGGCAATAAACGCCCGATAATTAGCGAAAAAGATCGGGCGCGAGTTTTGGATAGCTTAAAAGTCGTTAACTATGTGTTTATCGATCCTTCTGAGATGCCACCCGGAGCCACCGATCCGGTTCACGCTGAGATTTTGGAAAAATTACAGCCTGATTTTTATGTTACAGACGGTCCTGATCCGAGGTTCTATAGCTTAGTAGATCAGTCACGATTTATTATTCTCGACCAGATGAGTTCGGAGCCATCAACGACATCCATCATTCAACGCATTGTCGAAGTAAACTCTACTGAATAGTTACGAAGTACGTCCACCAGAGAATCCTCACCTCAATCTGTTAAGATAAATCCATGGATATACCCATAAAGAATGTTCAGATACAAGCTTACATTTTCCCCGAAGATGCTAACCCTTTTGCATTCGATGCTCGACCAAAAAGGTCGATGGATGAAATTGCCATCGGAGTCAAAGTAGCACTTGAAGTAATAGCGGGTAGTCATAAGGTACTAATTCGCGGCATTCAATCGGGGAAGCATAGCGAAGATCGCAAAAGCCTAGTCGAGAAAATCATACAAGAAGGGTCGGATGGCTATAGCGAAAAGCAAGATGGTAATGGTGTGTTATTTGCTGCACCATATGAGGGGTTGCAGACACTTGAGTTCATCCTAGCCGGCTTTCACGAGTTCAAACCGAAGTGCGAAGAGCGACCGCATTTTCCAGTTGATATCTGGATGCTTTTTGATAAAAGTGCTTTCAAAAATATTGAATATGCCCACCCTAGGCATAACACAATAGCAAATGATAAATGGCAGATTATAGACAATACCAACAATGGTCTTATTGGTTTAATAGCCATTAATTAATGGCTGAATTCTGCTTAATAGCGGTTATAACTTCCTTTATTGTGGTGAGTCAAGCACAAGTACTTTACCAAAGCGGAGTGTTTTTTCTTTGTAATATAACTAGATTGACAAAAGATAAAGCTTATGCTAATATATATGAATATGACTGAATCATATCCTACGGATCAAATCAAGTATGAGCCATTAATTTCTGATAGCGAAAAATTCGAAACCTTCTTAGCGAAAGGGATTGAGAGAGGTGATGCTTCGAAGCGACTAGGTGAAGAGTGCATAAACCTCATTGAATGTTTGGTTGCACATAAGATGAATCCTGGTGACGTATCAGGGGGAGAAGTGTACGACGAGCTTATAACTACTACTGTGGAGTTAACCGAGAACACAGCAGTATATGTGACAGTTCTGATGGATAAAGACCCTACCGACACTGAAAGCTCAGAGCAACGGCTTCGCTCGGCAGTAGGGATTATGCTCGAGTTTAATAACTGGGAGAAACCTTTTAGCACTGGCTCGGGTGAGATTGACGATCCAGCTACTACACTAGCTATATTTGTTAGTCCTACACCTCCTATCGAAGATTTTAGAAGGGTAATAGGCGAATCTCACCTTGCCGCTCGTTATGAGGATGGTTCTTATGTTGATAATGACATGCTTGAGTACATTATCGCATCACTTGCTGCGATTCGCTCATCAGAAGAGAGCCGTTAGGATAGTTGCGAAGTACGTCCGCTAGGAAAGCCAAGCTGTACTAGACAAAGTCAGAACTGATCATTTGGTTCTGACTTTTTGTCTGCAAAAAATAGAAGAGAAACTATTTATTGTATTTGCTCATGCTTTCTATTTTCAAGTTTCTAACAGATAATTACCAGTATGACAGATCGTATAAAACAACCTTATGTTGGTGTTAGTGGTGTGGTAAATCCAGAGATTGAAGTTGCACTTGAGAATATGGCAGTTGAGTCAGGGCTGCCCGACAGAAACAGGATGCTTGCATTAGGAGTAAAAGCGGTCCATAAGACCCAATTTTTAGATACAGA
>ENA-UOYA01004968-UOYA01004968.1-activated-sludge-metagenome-genome-assembly--contig:-NODE-4968-length-10783-cov-5.055556_pt1 | contig 10783 bp, 12 predicted proteins | sample MGYA00238163_ERZ764804 | MGnify/ENA primary metagenome ERZ764804 (study PRJEB28919, sample SAMN05720223) | activated sludge metagenome | isolation source: Anaerobic digester | place: Hong Kong...
TATTAGCACAAGTAACACTAATCCTTTTTATGCGAGTTATTTGTATAACTACAGCGTAAACGATTATGTAACTTACAATGGAACCGGTTCAACACCTCCAGGGTTTAACGGTAAAATTGGTGCAGGCCAAGCCTTTTTTGTACTGATGAACGATGGTGCTGCAGGAAGTCAAACAGTTACATTCAACAATAGTTTAAGAGGTGACACCTATGACAACAGTCAATTTTATAGAACAAATAGCGAAGCATCTATAGAAACACTTGAGAAAAACAGAATTTGGTTAAGTCTTGTTAATTCAAGTAATATCGCTGCTACCACTTTGGTTGGATATATTCAAGATGCTACAAATGATGAAGACAGACTTTTTGATGGTGTTTGGAAACCTGGAACTGAGTTAGGAATTTATTCAAAAATTGAAGATAAAACTATGATTATTCAAGGAAGAACATTGCCTTTCAATCAATATGATACTGTTCCTATTGGAGTTACTATACCAAGTACTGGAGTTTATAATATTGCCATCAATCAGGTAGATGGATTATTTGAAGATGTTTCACAAAACATATATATAGAAGATACTGTTGAAAATGTGATACATGACTTGAGACAAAATCCATATTCCTTTACTGCTTCTACTGGAAACTATCCAAATAGATTTGTGTTGAGATATACAACTTCTGCTCTAGGAATTGATGACAATAATACCTTTAAAGTTTTTGCATTCATCAGCAATAATGTATTAAACATTCAAACAGATGATAGTATCAAAGAAGTTTCAGTCTATGATGTTTCAGGGAAACTAGTTAACACATACAAAGCTAGTGTAAGCAACAATAGAATTGAAGAAGCATTCCCTTATGCAAACGGTGTGTATGTTGCCAAAATAAAACTTGAAAACGGACAAACTGTGAGCAAAAAATTAATGAATTAGAGAAATTTGATTAGGTTAATATTTTTAACTAAAAAAGCCGACTTTGAAGTCGGCTTTTTTTATTCGGTAAATAAAAAATTATTTTACAATAGTCATTTCATCCACAATGTTTTTTGCGCCTGCATATTGCTCGATTACCCATAAAACATAACGAATATCAACATTGATAGTTCTTTGTAGATTTTTATCAAAAATAACATCACCAGCCATAGCTTCAATATTTCCATCAAAAGCAAGACCAATCAACTCTCCTTTTCCGTTTAATACAGGTGAACCAGAGTTACCACCAGTAATATCATTATCAGTAAGGAAATTAACATGAAGAGAACCATCTTTATCAGCAAAACGACCGTAATCTTTATTTTTATACATGTCAAGAACACGTTGAGGTAAATCAAATTCTTGATCACCTTTTTTGTATTTTTTAACTTGACCTGCTAAAGTTGTGTAGTTATTGATTGTAGCATCATTACGTTTATCTGCCGGAAGCGAACGAACTTTTCCATAAGTTAGACGTAAAGTAGAATTTGCATCAGGATACTTGATTGTACCAATTTTTGACTCTCTTAAACCTTCAACTAAAAGTCGGAAAGAAGCACCAAAATCATTTTGAGCTTTAGCAATTTCATCAGATTTTGAATTAAAGTGTGTTAGCATATCATTTGACAATGCATAGATTGGGTCATTATCTAATAAACCTTGACTTGGTAATGCAATAAATGCTTTAACTTTGTCTAATGAGCTAAAAATACTTAAATCTGCAGCTGCATTAACATATTTTGCAAAATCTCCGTTGAAATCTGCTTTGATTTTTGCTACCATTGGTGCAATAGCATAACCTTCAGATTTTGAAGAATATAAACCAAGTTGAGCCGCTAGTAAATCTTTCTCAGCTGGAAGATAAAACTCCTTGTACATTTCAGTAGCCATCTCTGTGATAGCTGGTGCAAGTTGAGCTTTTTTGGTAGCATCAGCTTTTACATAATTGTCTAATTGTTTACCAAGTGTTCTTCCTATAGTTCCAAAAGCAGTTGTTCTAAAAAGCTGAGACAAATAATTATCATGTCTAGATTTTTCATTTGTCAAAGAATAGAACTTATTGATGTTTGCAATTACATTGCCATATTTAGCTTTATTCTCTTTTTTATTCGCCCATTTATTGAATTTAGCTTCCTGTGCAGCTTTTGTTTTAGCGGTTCCAAATTTGGTAAGCGCATCAATCATACCTTGGCGATTTTTCCAATAGTTTGCTGTTTGAGCATATTTTGATGCATACATTAGATTAAGTGCTTCACTTTGATCCATGTATTTTTTCATGTTATCCATTCCTGTCTTTGCTCCTTCTACCCAAGCAGGATAAGCAAATTTCACATTTTGTTCAATTCCACCTGCTGGCATCCAACGGTTTGTTCTACCAGGATATCCAAGTATCATCGCGTAATCGTTTTCCTTAACACCACCAAGGTTTACTGGTAGATAATGTTTTGGTTGCAATGGAACATTGTTCTCTGAATATTCTGCTGGATTTCCGTCTTTATCTGCATAAACACGGAACATTGAAAAATCTGCTGTGTGACGTGGCCATTCCCAGTTATCTGTATCACCACCAAATTTACCTAAACTTTCTGGTGGCGTACCTACGAAACGAACATCCGTAAAATCTTGATAAACAAAATAGTAGAATTCATTTCCTTGAAAAAAAGAACGAACAGATACTACATATTTTCCACCTTCGTTATTTTCTTTCTCAATTTTTGAAATTTCAGCATTGATGGCTTTGTCGCGTTCTGCTTCAGTCATTTTATCGTTCACAACTGCCAAAATTCTTTTAGTACAATCATCCATACGAACAAAGAAACGAACGAAAAGGCTTGATGGTTTCATTTCTTCTTTTCTAGATTTTGCCCAATAACCATCTTTTAGATAGTTTTTTTCAGGAGAAGAAAGTTCTGCAATAGCATCGTAACCACAGTGATGATTTGTTAACACCAATCCATCTTTTGAGATAAGCTCAGCTGTACAACCACCATTGAATTGAACTATAGCGTCTTTCAAACTGTGATGATTAATGCTGTAAATTTCTTCTGCTGTTAGCTGAAGTCTCATTTTTTGCATGTCGCGATGGTTTAGACGTTCAATAAACATCAAAAACCACATACCTTCATCAGCTTTTACGCTTGTAGGAATAAGCATGATAGCGGTGATGAGTGATAGAATAATTTTTTTCATTGTTTAAAAATGTAAAAGTTAATAGTTTGAAACTTAGTAGTAGCCTGATTATTAGAAAAGTTACATAGGGTTACTAAAAAGCGTGTGCAAAGATAGTTTGTTTTAACGAAAACGTTATAAAAATTTGTTAAATGGTAAATTATTATGATTGAATTCAATCATTCAACATTGCCCATAATTTATCTTTAAGTTCAGATAAACCTTGTTGCGCTACAGATGAAATAAATAGATATGGTGTTCCTTTGAATGCTTTGTCTAGTTCTTGTTTCATTTCGGCTTTTAGCTCATCATCGAGCATATCGCATTTGGATATGACAATCAATCTGTCTTTATCAAGCATTTCTGGATTGTAGCGACGTAATTCGTCAAGCAAAATGTCATATTCTTTCTTGATATCAGTTGCATCCGCTGGAATTAAAAACAACAATGTAGAATTGCGTTCAATGTGTCGCAAAAAGTAATGACCAAGTCCTTTTCCTTCGGCTGCGCCTTCTATAATTCCAGGAATATCTGCCATTACAAAAGATTGAAAATCTCTGTAAGCAACAATACCTAAATTTGGCTTTAAGGTTGTAAAAGGATAATCAGCAATTTTTGGTTTAGCTGACGTCAGTACAGAAAGCAAAGTTGATTTTCCTGCATTTGGGAAACCTACTAAACCTACATCAGCAAGAACTTTTAGCTCAAGAATAATATCTTTTTCTTCAACTGGCATTCCAGGTTGAGCATAACGCGGCGTTTGATTAGTAGCACTACGAAAATGCCAATTCCCCAAACCTCCTTTTCCTCCTTTTACTAGAATTTTTTCTTCTTTATCTTCAGTAATTTCGAAAAGAATTTCGTTGGTTTCTTGATCTCGAACAACGGTTCCTAATGGAACTTCTATAATTTTATCTTCACCATCGTGGCCTGTACTACGAGAACTTCCTCCATCACCACCATGACCAGCTTTGACATGTTTGGTAAATTTCAAATGAAATAATGTCCAAAGATTTTTATTCCCTCTCAAAATTACATGACCACCACGACCACCATCACCACCATCTGGTCCACCTTTTTCGATAAACTTTTCTCTGTGTAGATGTGTAGATCCTTTTCCTCCTTTTCCTGAAGAAACATATATTTTCACATAATCTACGAAATTACCTTCTGTCATGTCTTATCTGCTGTTGGTTGTTAGTTGTCCGTTATTGGTTTAACAAGTAATTTATCAATTTTAACACCATCCATATCAATCACCTCAAATTCCAACTTATTCCAAATTAGTTTTTCTCCGGTTTTTGGTATATTTCCTAATTCGGTCATGATTAATCCACTAACGGTTGTAACATCATAATCTGTAGTTAATTCATCGAGGTCGAAATAGGTTAAAAAATCATGTAAAGAATAATGCCCGTCAACTAACCATGTTCCATCTTCTCTAGCAATGAGTTTAAAATCGTCTTCATAAAACTCTGATGCATCACCAACAAGCGCTTCAAGAATGTCATTAAGTGTTATAATTCCTTGGAAAATCCCATATTCATCTGTCACTAAAGCATAATGAATTTTTGATTTTTTAAAGTTTTCCAAAGCCTTGTATGCAGTGGTATGCTCGATAAAATAAACTGGTTCTTTTATAATTTCATTCAAATTGAAATTTCCTTTATCAAAGCCAACAAACAAATCTTTAAGAAGTACAATTCCTTGCATCTCGTCAAGGTTTTCTTTGCAAACTGGATAAACCGAGTGTAATTCGTGTAAAACTTTTTCTTTAATTTCCTCAAGCGTATCATCAAGTGAAAGAAAAACAACTGATTTTCTGTGTGTCATCAATGAGTTTACTTTTCTATCACCAATATGGAAAACGCGCTCCACTATATCTTGCTCTATTTCTTGAACTTCACCACCTTCTGTTCCTTCTTTTATGATGGCTTTGATTTCCTCTTCGGTGACTTTGCCATCAGCAGTTGGTTTTATTTTGAAAACATCGAGAATAAAATCAGTTGATTTTGTCAATAACCAAATGAAAGGCATGGTAATTTTAAACAGCCTTTGCTATGGCTTCTGGATAATTGAGTCCAATTCTTTTAGGCAACAACTCGCCAAGAACGAGAGAGAAAAAAGTTAACACTACAACCACAACTCCTATCCCTATGGACTCCGAATAAGGTTTTAAAACTGGAAAACTGGCTATAAAATTTTGAACATCTTGTGTTATTTTATCTCCAGAATAAATACCTGTGAGGATTCCTATGAGCGTTATTCCTATTTGAACGGTTGAAAGAAACTCGTTTGGAGAATTTGCTAAATCAAGTGCTGTTTTTGCGTTTTTATTTCCTTTTTTTGCAGCAGTTTCAAGGCGATTTTTTCTGGCTGAAATAAGTGCTATTTCAGACATTGAGAAAAGTCCGTTAAGAATAATCAGAAAAAAAATTATTAAAATTTCCATAGAATGCTTTTACAAAAAAAGAGCTTTTTTTTCGCTGGTGGAAATAAGCTCTTTCAGTTTGCAAATATCAGATTTTTTTTTGAAAGTCTGTTTATTAATTTTTCTAATAGAAATTTAGACTAATTTATCAAAAATAAGGTTCAATCTATCGTTTACTTCTGCTATTGTTCCAATACCATCAACTGCATAAAATTTTCCTTGATTTTTATAATAATTCATCAATGGAGCAGTTTTCTGGCTGTACTCTTCATATCGGTTTCGGATTTTTTCTTCATCTTGATCATCTGGTCTTCCAGAAGTTTTACCTCTTTCTAGCAAACGAGCTACTAAAATATTATCATCTGCTTCAAGCGCAACCGTAGCAGTAATATTTTGCCCTTTATTTTCTAAAAAACTATCAAGTGCTTCTGCTTGCGCAATTGTGCGTGGAAATCCGTCAAAAAGAAAACCTGCTGCATCTGGATTTTTATCTACTTCGCTTTGCAACATGTTAATAGTCAATTCATCTGGAACCAAATCTCCTTTGTCCATGAAGGTTTTTGCTAATTTTCCAAGTTCAGTATCGTTTTTAATATTAAACCTAAAAATATCGCCTGTTGAAAGATGAACCAAATTGTATTTTTCTTTTAAAAATTCAGCTTGAGTGCCTTTTCCTGCACCTGGTTTTCCGAAAAGAACGATGTTGATCATTTTAATTTTTAGTTTATGCGTTTAAAAGTTTATGAGTTTATAAGTTAGTAGTTTGCTGAAACATTTTTTATTGTGCTAATTGATATACATCTGGAAGGTTTCTGCCTAATCCATCGTAGTCAAGTCCATAACCAACGATGAATTTATTTGGAATTCTGATACCTACATAATCTAGCTTAATATCTTTTTTATAAGCTTCTGGTTTGAAGAATAATGTTGCTATTTTGAGATGCTTAACTCTTTTTTCTTTGAAAATAGCTTTCAGTTCTTCAACTGTATTTCCTGTGTCAACAATATCTTCTACAACTACAACAGTTTTACCTTCTAAATCTTGATCGAGACCAATCAATTGTTTTACTGTTCCAGTGGTTTGAGTACCTTCGTAAGAAGCCATTTTAACGAAATTAACTTCACACATTCCTCTGTAATGTTTCATCAAATCAGACAACACCATAAAAGCACCATTGAGAACACCTACAAATACTGGAACGTCGTCAAAAAAATCGTCGTCCATTTGCTTTGCCATGTTTTGAATAGCGAATTGAATTTCGTCTGAAGAAATAAAAGGTTCGAATGTTTTATCGTGTAAATGTATCATTGTGTTGCTGTTGAAAATAAAGATGCAAATTTATGAAAGTATTAAGTATTAAGAACGAAGTATTCATACTTTTTTGCAAAATAGATATATTTACAAAATGAATGTTGATTACTATAAAAAAATAGCCAACAGCTCTGCGCATAGAAAAAGTAGAGATGAAAACAAAGATTTTATTTTTGAACATCCAGAATACCTTAGCGATTTAGTTGAAATTGCTTTTGATACAAATGACAAAAACCATCATAAAGCCTGTTGGATTTTAGAATTGATTTGCGAAGAACAAATAAATCTTTTCAAACCTTTTATAATTGATTATTGCAATTCATTAAAAAAATTTAAATCTGAATCTGCTATACGTTCTATATCAAAAATTGGAATGTTTATTGTAAATGATAAATCCATAGAACTTGATAATGAACAAGTAGAACAAATTATTGAAACGTTCCTAGATTGGTTAATTCAAACAGACAAAGCTGCAAATGCTGCTTATTCTATGAGAGCATTGTATCAACTCGGAAAAAAACATTCCTGGGTAAATGAAGAATTGAAAACTTTGTTACAAAGAGACTGTAGTGATCAAACACCTGGCTATAAGTTTGCTGTTAAAGATATTTTGAAGCGATTATAATAATTTCAAAATTGTATCTTTGCGCCAACAACTACAACACAATGAACTATTTCTCATCCGATTTTAAACTAGGAATTCTCGGTGGCGGACAATTAGGCAAAATGCTTCTTGCTGAAACCCGAAAATTTGATATTCAAACCTATATTCTCGACCCAAGTGCTGAAGCACCAAGCCAATACGGTGCTACAAAATTTTTTCAAGGAAGTTTAATGGATTTTGACACCGTTTATCAATTTGGCAAAATGGTAAATTTGTTAACCATTGAAATTGAAAACGTAAATCTTGATGCTTTAGATAAACTAGAAGAAGAAGGATTGCCAATATATCCATCACCAAAAACATTAAGATTAATTCAGAATAAAGGTCGCCAAAAAGATTTTTATGTTGAAAATAACATTCCCACTTCGCCACATCAGCGTTTTGTGGATTTGAACGCGCTTAAAAATGCTGTCACATCGAGCGATACCGAAACTTCGGTAGAGATGCCTTTTGTATGGAAATGTGCGCAGTTTGGATATGATGGAAATGGCGTGAAAATAGTTAAATCGCTTTCAGATTTAGATAATTTACCCAATGTAGAATGTATTGCCGAACAAATGGTTCCATTTAAAAATGAATTGGCGGTAATTGTTGCTCGTTCCGTTTCTGGCGAAGTCAAAACCTATCCAGTTGTTGAAATGGAATTTCATCCTGAAGCCAATCAAGTAGAATATGTGATTTGTCCTGCTCGTATAGACGAAAAAGTAGCTCAAAAAGCTACTGAAATTGCCCTAAAAGTTTCAGAAGCTTTCAATCACGTAGGTTTATTAGCGGTAGAAATGTTTCATTCCGAAGGCTCGGAAGAAGACGATGAAATTTTGGTAAACGAAGTTGCGCCAAGACCACACAATTCGGGACATTATAGTATTGAAGCAAGTTATACTTCGCAATTTGAAAATCATTTACGTGCCATTTTAGATTTACCTTTAGGAAATACTGATAGCAAAGTTGCCGGAATTATGGTAAATTTGGTCGGCGAAGAAGGTTTTTCAGGTCAAGTAGTTTATGAAAATATTGAAAAAATAATGGCAATTGATGGCGTAACGCCACACATTTACGGCAAAAGAGAAACAAGACCTTTCCGAAAAATGGGACATGTTACAATTGTGAATGAGAATATGGTTGAAGCGAGAAAAATTGCGGAAGAGGTGAAGAATTCAATTAGAGTAATAAGTATTTAGTTAAAAAATAAATGAAATATCTTATTTCCTTATTTATATTTAATTTGAGCTTTTGTCAAACAAAATCTTTTGACGAAGCATATAGAGAAAGTAATGTTTCTAAAGTTATATTAGAAACTAATTGTGAAAATATAAACTCTCTGATTGAAAAAGATATAAATAGTAATTCCATTTTTCTTTTCCTCCAAAGTGGAATTGCACCAATTAGATTCTATACTGATGGAAAGTTTGAAGAAAAATATGACTTACACTATTTTGAGCAAGGTTGTATAGGTTCTAATTGCGCTGAAAATTATAATTTTATAGTATTTAATTATCTCTATAAAACATTCGGAAAAAAATGGATGAAAGAAATCAGAAAAGACACTCTTGGATTTAGAAAATGGAAGAAAACATACAAACCACATTAAACTAAAATAATGAGTAAAGTAGCCATCATTATGGGAAGCATTTCAGATATGCCTGTAATGCAAGAAGCCATCGATATCTTAAAAGGATTTGACATTGAAACCGAAGTCGATATTGTTTCGGCACACAGAACACCCGAAAAATTATTTGATTTTAGTAAAAACGCACACAATCGTGGTATTTCGGTAATTATTGCTGGTGCTGGTGGTGCGGCTCATTTACCAGGAATGGTCGCGTCTATGTCACCATTGCCTGTAATTGGTGTTCCTGTAAAATCGAGTAATTCCATCGATGGTTGGGATTCGGTATTATCTATTTTGCAAATGCCTGGTGGCGTTCCTGTAGCAACAGTTGCGTTAAACGGAGCGAAAAATGCCGGAATTCTTGCCGCACAAATCATCGGAAGTCATGATAAATGTGTGCTAGACAAAATAATTTTCTACAAAGAAAGTTTGAAAGAAGCGGTGAATAATGCTGCATCTCAATTGAAAAAATAATTATCTTTGATAAAAAAGAATACTATGAATATTCAAACATCAAAAATCGAATTGGCGAAAATTATTTTGGATATTGAAAACCCAAAGTTGATTGAAGAAATTATTCATTTGATTCAATCCAAATCCACTTTAACCGAAAAGCAAAAAGTCGCTATTGATGAAGCCATTTATTCATTAGAAAACAATGAAGGAATTGCGCATAATATGGTTATGGAAGAAACTAGAAGTCGCTATTCAAAGTATTTCAAATAATGAATATTGTTTGGTCGCCTCAAGCAAAAAAAGACTATTGGCATAATATTGATTATCTTGAAGCTGAATGGACATTTCAAGATGTTGTGAATTTTATCGACAAGGTTGACCACACCATTGCTTTATTAGACAAAAACAATATTGAATTCACTTCTACAAACTATAAAAACGTCAATAAAGTGGTAATTATAAAACAAATAACACTTTATTACAAAATAAATTCCAATACAATTGAATTACTTCGTTTTTGGAATACCTACCAAGATTTAGAAAATTTTAAACTTTAAAAAACTTTGCGCATTTGCGCCTTTGCGAGCAATGATAACACTTACCTCAACATTCAACACCAAACACAACACCGCACCTTTTTCGCAAATAAAACTAGAAGATTACAAACCTGCTTTTATCGAAAATATTGCAAAGGCAAAAGCAGAAATCAATGCTATCATCAACAACCCTGAAACTCCAACATTCGAAAATACGATTGAAGCATTGGATTTTTCTGGTGAAGCTTTAGATAGATTATCTTCTATTTTCTTCAATTTGAATTCGGCAGAAACTTGTGATGAAATGCAAAAAATCGCTCAAGAAATTTCGCCATTATTAACTGAATTTAGTAACGATATTGCTTTAAATGAGGATTTATTCAAACGTGTAAAAGCCGTTTACGACCAAAAAGATGCTTTGACTTTAACTACAGAACAAGCTACTTTATTAGACAAAAAATTCAAAGGATTTTCTAGAAATGGAGCTTTATTAAATGAAGAAGACAAATTAAAATTACGCGAAATTGATACGGAATTAGCCAAACTAAAACTCACTTTTGGCGAAAATGTTTTGGCTGAAACCAATAACTATCAATTACACATTACCAACGAAGAAGATTTAAAAGGTTTGCC
>ENA-UOYA01004969-UOYA01004969.1-activated-sludge-metagenome-genome-assembly--contig:-NODE-4969-length-10782-cov-9.095833_pt1 | contig 10782 bp, 10 predicted proteins | sample MGYA00238163_ERZ764804 | MGnify/ENA primary metagenome ERZ764804 (study PRJEB28919, sample SAMN05720223) | activated sludge metagenome | isolation source: Anaerobic digester | place: Hong Kong...
GGGGTGACTTCGTTCGTGCCGAGCACGGAAGACGGGTTCGTCTGCAGGTGGGTGCCGTCGGCTCGCTCAACACCGAGCGACTCCGCAACGTGGCGAATGTCGCACAGGTCCAGCTGCAGCGCCATTGAGATGAACGCGCCGTTCACCGATCCCGTGGTCGCCCCATACACAGTGAACGGGCCGCTCTCGCCGCTGTCGTTCTTGAACTGGTACGGACCACCCCAACCGCCGCCGTCGGCGCAGCTGTCCTTGAACTTGGATTGCTCCTCGGTGCGCGCATCGCCGTTGACCTTCTCATAGAGGCCCTTGCCGCTCTTGAGCCAGTCGAGCAGGGTGAAGACCTTGTAGGTCGATCCCGGTTGGATGCCGCTCGAGCCGCCGTAGTCGAAGCTCGTGTTGTAGTTGACCGCGGACGTGCCAGCGCCGCCGCCCTCGAGGGTGTCATCGAACACCTTGTTCTCGGTCATGATGAGCACGCGACCGGTCCCCGGCTGCACGGTCACCGTAGAGCTTCCGAGCTCGAGCGCCGTCTCGGTGCTGGGCGCGTACGCCCACGTCTGGTCCTGTGCGTTGATCTGCACGTCCAGGTCGAGGGTCGTGTAGAGCGAGTAGCCGCCACGCTTCCAGTTATCCAGACGCTCCTGCTCGTTGGCGCCGAGGAACTCGTAGTTCTTGACGTTCTTGACCACGAAGTCGCAGAACCACTTCGCATAGGCGTAAGCGCCGATGCATCCATTCTGCGGTTCCTGGGGCTTCAGGGTCGTGTCGTCGACCGGAGTGGCCACCGCCTCGTCGTACTCCTTCTGCGTGATGTCGCCCGAGTCGAACATCGCGTACAGGATGACGTCGCGGCGATCCTTGTTGGCCGAGTAGTTCTCCGGGTCGAACAGGCCGCGCTGGTTCGGGAACTGCACGATCGCGATGAGGCTGGCGGCTTGGGGGAGGGTCAGATCCTTCGCGTCGACGCTGTAGTAGCGCTGTGCGGCCGCCTGGATGCCGTAGGTGTTGTCGCCGAAGAAGGCGATATTGAGGTAGGCGGCCAGGATCTCCTTCTTCGTGTAGGTCTTCTCCAGACCGATTGCCAGCTTCATCTCCTTGAGCTTGCGGTCGAAGGACGGCGACGTAGCAGCGTCGTACGCCTTCTGACGCAGCTCCTCAGTGGGTTCCTGAAGCGCCTGCTGCACGTAGATGTTCTTGACCAGCTGCATCGACAGGGTCGAGGCACCGCTGGAGGAGGTGCCGGTCGCGTTGCCCAGCGCGGCACGGATCACCGACGGGACATCGACGCCACCGTGGTCGAAGAAGCGCCTGTCCTCGCCGTCGACGGCAGCATCCAGGGCGTACGGCGAGATCTGGTCGTAGCGCACCTCCTGCCGGTTCTGGTCGTAGATCGTGGCGATCGGGTAGTAGCCGCCGGTGTTGCCGGAGCCCGTGTAGGTCGCGTAGATCGTGTTGCGCTCCGGCTGCTGGCCGATCTGGATGTACTCGGGGAGGCTGTCGAAGATGCCGATGGTGCTCGAGGCGGTAATGCCTGTCACGGCGAGAGCGGGGGCGACCATGACTGTCACGAGGAGGCCGCTGAGGACGCTGAATCCGAGGAGGCCGGCGATACCGGCGAACACGCCCCGACGCGGAGAATTTTGGGCAGACATAGAATCAATCGTACGGGACACCACCCCGTCAGAACCTGAACGGATGCCGCCAATGACCCAGTGGGAGTACCTCACCACGCCGCTGATCATCCACAACACCTCAGCGATCCTCAACAACTGGGGGTCCGAGGGGTGGGAACTGGTGCAGGTTGTCACCGGTCCCGAGGGTGGTCTCGTGGCCTACCTCAAGCGCGAGAAGAAGGATGCCTGACATGTCGAAACTAGATGACCGCCTCGCCGAACTCGGCCTCACCGTGCCCACCACGTCCAAGCCGGTCGCGGCCTACATCCCCGCCGTCGCCAGCGGAAACCTCGTCTACACGTCGGGCCAGTTGCCGATGGTGGATGGCGCGCTGCCCATGACGGGCAAGGTCGGTGTCGAGGTCGACGCGGATGCCGCGAAGCAGCTCGCCCGCACCTGCGTGCTCAACGGCCTGGCAGCCGCCCGCAGCGCCATCGGGTCGCTGGATAGGATCACGCGCGTCGTCAAGGTCGTCGGATTCGTCGCATCCGACCCCTCGTTCACCGGCCAGCCGGGTGTCATCAACGGCGCGTCGGAGCTGCTTGCGGAGATCTTCGGTGAGTCGGGCCAGCACGCGCGCAGCGCGGTGGGCGTTGCCGTGCTACCGCTGGATGCGCCGGTCGAGGTGGAGTTCGTCTTCGAGTTCGCCTGAGTTGCGTTCGGTCGACGGGCATCGGATTTCAGCTCAGACATCGGTGAGTTCGACGACCCATGCGGGTCATCGAACTCACCGAAACTCGCGAGAAATCCGATACCCGTCGCCCTCACTCGCGCTCGGCGAACTTCGGCGGTGGGCTACTTGAGCTTGTCGCCGATGATCTGCATCACGCTGGCGTCGGCCAGGGTCGTGGTGTCGCCGATGGGGCGGCCCTCAGCGACATCCTGAAGCAGGCGACGCATGATCTTGCCCGAGCGGGTCTTCGGCAACTCGGCCACGATGAAGATCTGGCGGGGCCTCGCGATCGCGCCGATCGCCGATGCGACGTGGGAGCGCAGCAGCGTCGATGCCTCGTCGGCTGTGTGGGCATCCGTCTGGTTGGCCTTCAGAATCACGAAGGCAACCACGGCCTGACCGGTCTGCTCGTCGGCGGCTCCGACGACCGCGGCCTCGGCGACCATGTGGTGCGACACGAGCGCCGACTCGATCTCCTGCGTCGACAGGCGATGCCCCGACACGTTCATGACGTCATCGACCCGGCCGAGCAGCACGATGTCGCCGTCGGTGTCGACGTGCGCGCCGTCGCCGGCGAAGTACTTGTAGACGCCCTCCTCGGGCTTGGAGAACTTCGACCAGTAGGTGTCGACGTAGCGATCGGGGTCGCCCCAGATGCCGCGCAGCATCGACGGCCACGGCTCGCTGACCACGAGCAGGCCGCCCTGCGGCGGATCGACGCGCGTGCCATCCTCACCGAGGATGTCGATGCGGATGCCCGGAATCGGCGTCTGCGCAGCACCCGGCTTGAGCGTGGTGAGCCCTGGCAGCGCGGAGATCATGATGGCTCCGGTCTCCGTCTGCCACCAGGTGTCGACGATCGGTGCGACATTGGCGCCGATGACCTCGCGGTACCAGATCCAGGCCTCCGGGTTGATCGGCTCGCCGACCGAGCCGAGCAACCGCAGGCTTGACAGGTCGAAGCCCTGCGGAATCTGCCGCCCCAGCTTCATGAACGAGCGGATCGCCGTCGGCGCCGTGTAGAAGATCGAGACCTTGTACTTCTCGATCAGCTCCCACCAGCGGCCCGGATGCGGCGTGTCAGGCGTTCCCTCATAGAGCAGCTGCGTGGCGCCATTCGCCAACGGGCCGTAGACCACGTAGCTGTGCCCGGTGATCCAGCCGACGTCGGCGGTGCACCAGAAGACGTCGGTCTCCGGGTGCAGGTCGAAGACGTTCTTGTGGGTGAACGCCACCTGGGTGAGGTAGCCGCCCGACGTGTGCAGGATGCCCTTCGGCTTACCCGTCGTGCCCGAGGTGTAGAGGATGAACAGCGGGTTCTCGGCCTCGAAGGCCTGAGCCACGTGCTCCGGCTCGGCCGCCTCGACGGCGTCGTGCCACCACAGGTCCCGGCCGTCCACCCACTCGACGTCGTTCTCGCCACGCTTGACGACCAGCACGCTCGACACGGTGCTGGTGCCGTTGGCGAGTGCGGCATCCACGGCGCTCTTCAGGGGGAAGACCTTGCCCTTGCGCCAGCCGCCGTCGGCGGTGATGACCAGCTTGGCTTCGGCGTCGTCGATGCGGCTGCGCAGGCTCTCGGCGCTGAATCCGCCGAACACCACCGAGTGCACCGCGCCGAGCCGGGCGACGGCGAGCATGGCGATGACCGCCTCCGGCACAACCGGCATGTAGATCGCGACCCGGTCACCCTTGCCGATGCCGAGAGAGGCGATCGCGTTGGTGGCGCGCTTGACCTCGGCGGTCAGCTGGGCGTAGGTGAGGCTGACGGCGTCGCCGTTCTCGCCCTCCCAGTGGATGGCGACCCGGTCGCCGATGCCGGCCTCCACGTGCCGGTCGAGGCAGTTGTAGGCGACGTTGAGCTCGCCGTCGGCGAACCACTTCGCGAAGGGGGCGTTGCTCCAGTCGAGCACCTCGGTGAAGGGCTTGTGCCAGTGCACGTACTCCCGGGCGCGGTCGGCCCAGAAGGCGAGGCGGTCGGCCTTGGCATCCGTGTAGAGGCTCGCGCTGGCCACCGAGTTGGCCGCGAAATCGGCGCTCGGCGGAAAGTGGCGGTCCTCATGGAGCAGGCTGTCAATCGAATTGGTGGACATGCAGATCCTCGTCGATCTCGCGGGGCTGCCAGGATGCCGCGAACTGTTGAACAGGTAACTGTCCGATCCTAGTGCCGCGCGGCAACTTCCCATTGAGTTTGAGACGCACTGCGATACACTGGGGCGGTCGCACGCAAGTGCGGCAAGTGGTGCCAGTGATTCCCCCCAATCCGGCACTGCTGTGGCGGCGCCCGTTCCCCCCAATGGGCGCCGCCCCTCTCTGTTTAATGGCGTCGGCGTCCCCGCCGCCGACGCGTCGCTGATGGTTGGGTTGCGTGAGTCCGCTGGTTGAGTAGCGCGCAGCGCGTATCGAAACCAGCCCCCCCTCCCACAGGTCACTCCCGCTGGTTGAGTAGCGCGCAGCGCGTATCGAAACCATGCCGCCTCCCGCAGGTCACTCCCGCCGTGCCGATTCCTCTCCGCCACAGGCTCCGGCCCCGGCGACGGTTACTCCTCCCGCAGCCGCGCCGCGACTCGGTGCTTCGACCGCGCGTAGCGTGCCGGGGTGAGCGATAGCGCGGTGGTCCCCTTTGTTGCGCGGCCGCCCGGCGCGCCACCCGCCACCTCCGCGCAGCGGGTCGACCGCGGGGTGGACTACGGGCCGCTCGAGGGTGTGATGTCCGAGCCCCACGTGACCGATGTGTTCGTCAACGGGCCGCGCCAGTTGTGGGTCGATCGGGGTGACGGGCTGGTGCGGCATCCGTTCACGCTCGACGAGCCGGAGCTGCGCGAGCTCGCAACCCGTCTGGTCTGGGCGGGCGGCAGGCACATCGACGAGGCCTCGCCGACGGTGGATGCCCGGCTCCCCGGCGGCGTTCGCGTGCACGCCGTGCTGCCCCCGATCTCGCCGGCGGGAACGCTCCTGTCGATCCGCGTGCCCTCGCCGCACCCGCTCACGCTCGCCGACCTCGAGGCTCGGGGATTCTTCGGAGAATTGGCGCTCGAGCGAGTGCGTGCTCTCGTCGCAGCCCGCGTGAATCTGCTGATCACGGGTGCGAGCGGCAGCGGCAAGACGACGCTGCTGTCTGCGCTGCTGGGCTCGGCTCCCGACGGCGAGCGGATCGTGGCCATCGAGGATGTCGCGGAGTTGCGGCCGGGGCATCCGCACTTCGTCTGTCTGGAGGCCAGGCAGGCCAACCTCGAGGGCGCGGGTGGCCTCGGCCTGGCGCGACTGCTGCGGGAGTCGCTTCGGATGCGCCCCGATCGGCTCGTGCTGGGGGAGTGTCGGGGCGAGGAGATCCGTGAGCTGCTCTCGGCGCTCAACACCGGGCACGACGGCGGCGCGGGAACCCTGCACGCCAACTCGCTCGCGGACGTACCGGCGCGGCTCGAGGCGCTCGGCGCGCTCGCCGGACTCGACCCGTGGGCGATCGCGCGTCAGGCAGTGAGCGCGATTGGCGCCGTGCTCCACATCGAGCGCGCGGGTGGACTGCGACGACTCGCGGGCATCGCGCGGTTCGCGCTCGATGGCGCAGGCCGCCTCACCGTGGTGCCGTGACGGAGTCGCTCGGCGAGGTCGCCGCCATCACCCATCGTCTGGCGGTGCTGCTCGCAGCCGGCGTCGCGCCCGTGTCGGCGTGGCGGCATGTGGCGGTGGGGGCGAGGTCGGCCGTTCCGGCGGCGGCCGCGGCATCCGGGCCGGCGGGCATCCCGGGGGCGATCGTCGCCGCCGCGACGGGCGGTGATGCGTCCGCACGCCAGGCGTGGCGTGGTCTCGCCGCAGCTTGGGCGGTCGCCACTGATGCGGGTGCTCCGCTCGCGCCCAGCCTCACCTCCTATGCGAGCTCGCTCCGCGCCCTCGCCGATGCCCAGCGCGACGTGCGGGTGGCGCTGGCGGGCCCCAGGTCGACAGCGCACATCGTGATGGTGCTTCCCGCCATCGGTGCACTGTTCGGGCTCGCGCTCGGCTTCAACACCCTCGGTGTGCTGGTCACGACGCCGCCCGGATGGATGTGTGTGGCCGCGGGTGCCGCACTGATGCTGCTGGCGCGGTACTGGACGCGCCGACTACTCGCGTCGGCGCAGCCCGCCGACACCACCCCGGGTCTTGACCATGACCTCGCGGCCATCGCCGTCAGCGGGGGAGGCGCGCTCGATCGAGCGGTGGCTGCGGTGCACGAGGCCGGCGCGACCTACGGCATCACCGTCGGGGACCTGGATGCGACTCTCGACCTGTCGCGTCGCGCGGGCGTGCCGGCGGGTGACCTCCTGCGCGGCGAGGCGGAGGAACGGCGCCGGGCCGCCCGAGCCGACGCGCAGGAGCGTGCGGCCGCCCTGTCGGTGCGGCTCATGCTGCCGCTCGGGTTGTGCGTGCTGCCGGCGTTCATGGCGCTCGGCGTGCTGCCGCTACTGATCGCGGTCGTCTCGTCAACAGTGGGCACGTTCTGATCCTGTGTCCGAATGCCTAGAGGCCGACAACACCCCCGTGGCCGCCGCTGCAGGCTGACACCATGAAGAACTGGATTCGGGATGACACCGGCGCCGCCACCGCCGAGTACGCGATCGCCACGCTCGCCGCCGTCGGGTTCGCCGGTCTGCTCGTGGTGATCCTGCGCTCCGAGGAGGTGCGCGGCATGCTGACCGACCTCGTGCGTCATGCGCTGCAGATTCCGGGCTGACGATCACGGCAGCGTCACGGCCGAGTTCGCGGTCGCCCTGCCCGCCGTGATCCTCGTGCTCGCGGCGTGCCTCACGGGCATGCAGGCGGTCGGCCAGCAGCTTCGCCTCGCGGATGCCGCAGCCCACGCCGCCCGCAGCCTCGCCCGGGGTGAGTCGGCCGACGTCGCTGCCGCCCGCGCCGCGCGCGAGGTGCCCGGCGCGAGCATCACCCAGAGCACGGACGGCGACCTCACCTGCGTGACCGGCTCGGCGCCAGCCGCGCTGGGCCTCACGGTGACGGCCAGCAGTTGCGCGTTGAGCGGCGGCCGATGACCGACCGGAGCGGCGACCGCGGGTCTGCGAGCGTCGTGATCGTCGGCCTGATGGCGGGTATCGCGGCGCTCACGTCGCTTGCCATACCTCTCTACTCCGCGTTGGCGATGAAACAGTCCGTGGCGGCCGCAGCGGATGCCGCAGCGCTCGCCGCAGCCGACGTGGCCGTCGGCAGGGCGCCGGGGTTCCCGTGCGAGGTCGCGACCCGCGTGGCCGCCGCCAACGGGGCATCCGTCACCGCCTGCAGCGTGGACGGGCTCGTCGCAACGGTCAGTGCGAGCCGCTTTCTGCTGGGTATTCCGGTCGTTTCCACGGCAACGGCCGGTCCGCCGCCCGGCGAGCCGGATTAGGTGAGAGCGCAACGAGTGTGTGTATGGTGTCGCTGACGCCTCCACCACAGCCGCCCGGCGTTCTATCCAAGGAGACCTGTGTCCATGAAGCTCGTCATCGTCGAGTCGCCCACCAAGGCGAAGACGATCGCCCAGTACCTGGGTGAGGGCTATGAAGTGCTGTCGTCGGTCGGTCACATCCGTGACCTCATCGAGCCCAAGAACCTGCCGCCCGAGCTCAAGAAGGGGTCGCTGGGCAAGTTCTCCGTCGACGTCGAGAACGGGTTCGAGCCCTACTACGTGGTCTCCGACGCGAAGAAGAAGACGGTCGCCGAGCTGAAGCGCGCACTCAAGGGCGCCGACGAGCTCTACCTCGCAACTGATGAGGACCGCGAGGGTGAGGCCATCGCGTGGCACCTGCTGCAGGAGCTGAAGCCGAAGGTTCCCGTGCACCGCATGGTGTTCCACGAGATCACCAAAGACGCGATCCAGTACGCGCGCGACAACACGCGGCAGATCGACACGGCCCTCGTCGACGCGCAGGAGACCCGGCGCATCCTCGACCGCCTCTACGGCTACGAGGTGTCGCCGGTGCTGTGGCGCAAGGTCGGCCCCGGTCTCTCCGCCGGCCGCGTGCAGTCCGCAGCCACCCGCCTGGTCGTCGACCGCGAGCGGGAGCGTCTCGCGTTCCGCACCGCCAGCTACTGGGACCTGATCGCGGGACTGACTCCGAAAGAGGAGAAGGACCGCTTCGAGTCGAAGCTCGTGCGCATCGACGGCAAGCGCATCGCCGCCGGCCGCGACTTCGACGACAAGGGTCAGCTCAAGGGTGACGCGGTCGCCCTCGACGAGACCGCCGCCGCGACGCTCGCCGGTGCGCTGCGCGAGCACGACTCGGTCGTCGTCAGCGGCGTTGAGTCGAAGCCGTACACGCGCCGCCCGGCCGCCCCATTCACCACCTCGACGCTGCAGCAGGAGGCCGGCCGCAAGCTGCGCTTCTCGGCCCGCCAGACCATGAGCGTCGCGCAGTCGCTCTACGAGAACGGCCACATCACCTACATGCGCACCGACTCGCCCACGCTGTCGCAGCAGGCGATCGAGGCGGCGCGCTCGCAGGCCCGCAAGCTCTACGGCGCCGAGACGGTTCCGGATGCGCCCCGCCTGTACACCGGCAAGAGCAAGAACGCGCAGGAGGCCCACGAGGCGATCCGCCCGTCGGGTGACACCTTCAAGACGCCGAGTGAACTCTCCTCGGTGCTGCGCGGCAACGACTTCAAGCTGTACGACCTGATCTGGAAGCGCACCGTCGCATCCCAGATGGCCGACGCCAAGGGCTCGACCGCGACAGTCACCATCTCGGCCTCCACGGCGAGCGGCACCGTCGCCGAGTTCGTCGCCAGCGGTACGGTGATCACGTTCCGCGGCTTCCTGCACGCCTACGAGGAGAGCCAGGACGAGGAGCGCAACGCCGCCGAGGCCGCCGAGCCAGCCGAGGCGAAGCTGCCGCCGCTGACCGAGGGCCAGAAGCTCGTGCTCGTGGATGTCGAGGCGAAAGGTCACGAGACCAGCCCGCCGCCGCGCTACACCGAGGCCAGCCTCGTCAAGCAGCTCGAGGAGCTCGGCATCGGGCGCCCCTCCACCTACGCGAGCATCATCTCCACGATCATCGATCGCGGCTACGTCACGCCCCGCGGCCAGGCGCTCGTACCCAACTGGATCGCCTTCAGCGTCGTGCGCCTGCTCGAGGAGTACTTCTCCGACCTGGTGCAGTACGACTTCACCGCGGGCATGGAGGACGACCTCGACCGCATCGCCGACGGCGAGGCCGACCGGGTCGAATGGCTCACCGGCTTCTACTTCGGCAGCCCCAAGCACCGGGGCCTGCGCACCGTGATCGACAACCTCGGCGACATCGATGCGCGCGAGATCAACTCGATCAAGATCGCAGACGACGTGACCCTGCGCATCGGCAAGTACGGGCCGTACCTCGAGGCACCGGGGGAGGACCCCGAGACGCCGCGCCGAGTCAACATCCCGCAGGATCTCGCACCCGACGAGCTCACCGCCGAAAAGGCACGCGAGCTCATCGACGCGCCCGTCGTCGGCGACCGCGTGATCGGGGTCAACCCGGAGACCGGCAAGGAGATCGTCGCCAAGGACGGTCGTTTCGGGCCATACATCACGGAGCTGGAGCCGGAGGCCCCGGTGGTCGAGCCTGTCGAGACCATCGATCCGAAGACCGGCGAAGTGAGGATCAAGAAGCCGAAGAAGGTGGCGGTCGTCAAGCCGCGCACGGCATCCATCTTCAAGTCCATGGATCTGGCGACCGTCGACCTCGATACCGCCCTCGCGCTGCTCAACCTGCCCCGCGTGGTGGGAACCGACCCGGAGTCCGGCGTGGAGATCACCGCGCAGAACGGCCGCTTCGGTCCGTACCTCAAGCGCGGCACCGACACGCGGTCGCTGGCCACCGAGGAACTCATCTTCGACATCGACCTCCCCGGCGCACTCGAGTTGTACTCGCAGCCCAAGTACGGCGGCCGGGCGGCATCCAGTGCTCTGAAGGAGTTCGAGCTGCCCGACCCGGTGAGCGAGAAGCCGATCAAGATCAAGGACGGCCGCTTCGGCGCCTACGTGACCGACGGCACCACGAACGCGACGATCCCGCGCGGCGAGCAGCTCGAGGACATCGACTTCGATCGCGCCGTGCAACTGCTCGCCGACAAGCGGGCGAAGGGTCCGGCCAAGCCGAAGGCGAAGGCCACGACCCGCAAGCCGGCCGCCAAGAAGGCTCCGGCGAAGAAGGCCTGATGCGCGGCCTGTTCATCACGTTCGAGGGCGGCGACGGGTCGGGCAAGTCGACCCAGTCCGAGCTGCTGGTGCAGTGGCTCGAGGCGCAGGGTCGCACAGTCGTCGTCTCGCGCGAGCCCGGCGGCACCGACCTCGGGCTCGAGCTGCGCGAGATCGTGCTGCACCGCCGCGGCGAGATCGCCCCGCGGGCCGAGGCTCTCATCTACGCGGCCGACCGCGCGCACAACATCGCCACCAAGGTGCGTCCCGCACTGGAGCGCGGCGACATCGT
>ENA-UOYA01004970-UOYA01004970.1-activated-sludge-metagenome-genome-assembly--contig:-NODE-4970-length-10779-cov-4.324786_pt1 | contig 10779 bp, 13 predicted proteins | sample MGYA00238163_ERZ764804 | MGnify/ENA primary metagenome ERZ764804 (study PRJEB28919, sample SAMN05720223) | activated sludge metagenome | isolation source: Anaerobic digester | place: Hong Kong...
TGCCTAAAAGGTATAATTATAGGCCCTGAGGCGTTACTCACACAGGCTGCTAGTTGGTTTGCCATTTAACCCCTGGATTGCCAAAACAGCATACAATAATATACCCCATTCATTACCTATTGTCCACTTCCTCCCCGCATCTATTCATGCACTGGCATAGTCTTAATTTACACTCGCCTGAAAGGGGTTGCGGATTCCTCGGGGTTGGGCTGCGTTTTCGGGAGGGAGAAGGGTGGATGTAGGGTTGGAAGGAGTTAGGTCGTGGTAGGTGATTATGGTGAGACTCACTGTTATCCGGGGGCTCTCAAAATCAGCAACCAGGTCTGAGGAGGGTGATGATTCACTTCCGGCGGTTGGCCTCAGGTTAATTTCATCAATGGTCAATAAACGCTCGCTGGTTTCCAGTTCTTGCAGGAAATTCTTGAGTTCTGGATACTCGCCGGATCCCTGCCAGCGAATGGTGCTGCGCACAAATGATGTCTTATCCGGCTGTCCCCCGAGAAGCAGGCTGTCGCCCCGCTCTTCACTCAAACGCAGTTGGTGCAGGTGGTTTTCTTCGGCCAATGCAGTCAGGATCAGTATCATCTCCGCCGTCTCCGCCTCATGCGGAACCTGGCGGGCCAGGGCCTGTTGTCTTCGTTCGATCTCCTCCTGCTCCCGGAGCGAGAGACGGACTGTCCCCGCAGCCGCGGCTGACTCTGCCTGTACGGCCAGGGCCTTGATCAGCTTATCATTGTTCTCCACCCGTTGCATAACCGGCCACAGTAGGTAAAGACCAAGCAACGACAATGCAGTCACGGCGCACAGGATCCGGAATAGCCGGGGGGAGGCTTCGCAACGGATGGCCCCCAACCTGTGGGATAAGTTCGCGCGAGCTTTGAAAAGCTGCTTCATTGCGACACCCTCGCTGCGATTTCAAAACGCACGCCCTGGACCGTATTCTCCGCCTGCAGGCACCGGATGTCGTTCAGACCCCGGCACCGGTCGAGCGAGGAGAGGAACTGGGCCAGAGACGGGTAATCGGGAGCCATCCCTTTACAGGTCAACTGACCACCGCTACCTGCAACCTCATCCAGCCGGACCCCGGAAGGAATGGTGCTCTCAATCTGATCCAGCACCCGGGTGAAGCGGACGGCCCTGGCCCTGATGTCCCGAATCTCCGCTTCCTTCCGGGCTAATTGCCGGATCGGATCATCGTCCGGGCTATGAGTTGGTTTAACCGAAGCCAGCCCTGCCCTTAAACTCGCCAGTTTCTCCTCTTGCTGCCGCTCGCGGCAGGAATACCATCCCCACAGGCCTAGCCAGATCATGACCGTAGCTATCACCGCCCATAGGTACAAATCGCGGGGCCGGCGGTCTCCAAGAAAGCCGGGATCTTCTCTCAGTTCGGGAGTCAGCAGGTTGATATCGAAGGTCCGTTCACCGCTCATTTTTTGCCGCCCCCCGCGCGGCCAGGCCCAGGGCCACGGCAAAAGACTGCTCCAGCCTGGTTTTCTCTTCATCTGCCAGCCCGGGCGGGGACTCCACCGGCTGCAGGGGATTGCCCCATTCAACTTCCCAGGATGGAGTAGCTTTCTCCGCCCACATGGTTTCATAGGCGAGTCGGGAGCCTGTCACCAGCAGTCTCCGGGGCTCAAGCGGGCTCCTCCCTTCACGGGACCAATACTGCAATGAACTGGTGAGCTCCTCCAGCACTTGACCGTATCGGTGCTCACCCGCCAAGGCGACCGGGGTTACGGAGTGAACCATAAAACTCTCCCGGTCAATAGGCGTGAAACCCGGCAGGTAGGTGCTCCGGACATGAAGCAGGTGACGTTTTTCAAAATAGGCCAGGTGTAAGGACTGATCGGTTGCTTCCAGTAGGACCTGAGGGGCCTCGTCCAGCTTCAGACTCCGGCAGGCGGCCAGAGGCCTGATCTCGATCAGAGAGGGCTCCAACCCCGCCAGCCGGATGGCGACGGCCAGGTCCTGGACCTGGGTTTTGCGGGCCGCGACTATGGTCACCTCCTGATACCCGTCGCGGTTTGGCCTTGTGCCGCTAACCTGCACCACCACATCGTCGAGGGGGAGAGGCAGCACCGAACGACAGTGGTAGCGGGCGGCCCGAAGCAGTTCCCGGACCGGCATCAGGGGAAGGGTGATGCTGCGCACCAGGGCCTGGGCTCCTGGAATGGCCGCTGTCACCTTCCGTTCCCGAACCCGCAGGCCGCACCAGGTCTCTTTGATTACCTCCGCCAAAATCTCCGGGTTTTTGATGCGGCCATACTGCAGGCCCTCCCTGGAAATGACGGCTTCCCCGAAACTCTCCAGCCTGAGGCCAGTCTTTGCGAAAACAAGCGATACCATGCGCAAATGGTTATCCTCGATATCAAGTCCCAGCCCGCTCATAACCGCCCTCCCGGTTTTTCTAATTGGCCAGCTCAACGTAGAATTTGATGGATAGGAACCCCAGTTTCCCCCTTAACACCGGGGGACACCCCCTCACAAATTCCTGCCCCGCAACCGGCTGCAGGCGGATGCGGTCACCAGTTCCCCCGCAGCAAAAGTTGACGTTTCGCCCTGCGACGAGATTTGCCCTCACCTGCATGTCGCCCGAGGACTGACAGAGGCTGACATCCCTGCCCGCCAGGAACACGCCCGATACGGCCGAACCCTGAACCCCGCTCATATCGATCACCCAGATGTCGCCGGAAGCTACCACTATGCAGTTATTGACCGCAATCGGGACAGCCTGCCCATAGATCAGGACATCGCCGTTTACCGCGATGATCCTGTTTTCTAGGCTGAGAGGCAAAAGGATGCTGTTTTCATAAAACTGATACTCATAAGGCCGCCAGTCTATCGTTCCCGTCCCGGCGACCTGCCGCCAAAAGCTGATGTCAACCCCGGGTGGCTGGTAGCGGTGGGTATGATTACTCTCCGTGAAGTGAATGCTGTCATGGTCAAAGGTCTGGTAGGCACCCCGGCAGGCGGGGTCCACCGACAACTCCCCCTGCATAATCGGCACCGGACCCGGATCTTGAACCCCAAAAGCCTCCAAAGTACCACCTATATCCAGGATTGGATTTAACTGGACTCCGCGGCAGTAAATCTCATAATCCGGCGGTGCAGTCATTGTTGCCTGCCAGATCCTCCTGGCCTCTCCGGTCATAGTGGCCGAAGATTTTATAGTCAAGAGACCGTTCGATGCCGGACGGGTTACTGTCACCAGCGCCTGCCCCTCCAGGCCGGGCTCATCAAGCTCCAGCCCGTAGCTGGCACCGGCATCATTCAGGAGGTCGGGATTATGAAAGATCAGAGCCCGGGCCTGCTCAATGCCGGATTCAGCCAGGTAAGAGGCCTGCAGGTACTGGCTATGACGCCTGGCTATCACCTGTTCCAGGTGGGCCAGATTGACCGCGGCCGCCCCTATCAGGAGCAAGGCCAGCAAGAACAGCAAGGCCCCAAGCAGGGCCGACCCCCTCACATCCTGCCGGAGCTGGAATTTAATCAACCGCCACGCCTCTCACATCCCTCATTCGCTCATCCTCTTCGCCCTGGTGGTCAACCGGTAGTCAAATTCCCCGCTTCCGGCGGAGAGTGTGACCTCCAGCAGTTCGGGCCCTTCCCGGGTGGCAGTAAAACAGATCACACTATTGGCCACCGGGTTGGAGGTCCCTTTGGCCGTGCGGTACAGGGTGCCTGAAGAGACATGGTATCTGACCGACGAGCCGTCACCACCGGTCAGGCTGAGGCTCCCCGTCCCCGCGGATACAACAGCGCGGCAGCCCTTGATATCCCGGATGATCATTTCCAGCCCCACCCGGGCATTCTCCTGAATCTCGGCATAGTCATCGATCCGCACATAGGCCCGCTGAGCGGAAATGAGAATGGAAGCGAGGGAAACCATTACCATACCGACGATGGCAAGGACCGCCAGCAGCTCTAGGAGGGTATATCCCCCGTCACCGGTTCGAACCCCATATGACCGCCGCCAGAACCTCGCCTTTTCTCCAGTCGTCATCCGACCACCTCACCGTGACCCGGACCAGGTAAAGATCGGGACCCTCCCCGAACTCCTCCATCCGGACCAGGGCCTGAACCCCCGGGGGTCTTTCTAATTCCAGACCCAGTTCCTCCACCGGGGTTTCTGGAACTACACGGACCTGGTCTGGTCGGGCTTTAAGTTCCTCAATAATTCCGGAGGCAAAAAAGATAGCCTGGGTACGCAGCGAAGCATCCCGGTTCCAGGCCGTGGCCTCGGTAAAGACCCCGAAGGCCGAAGCCGCTGCTAGAGACAGAATGGCTACAGCGGCCAGTACTTCCAGCAGGCCCAGACCCCGCGAATGGTTAAGTTTGCGACACGCGTACTGCACTCTTCGCCCCGTTCCCCTTGGCCAGTGCTATTCGGCGTTGTGATTGGCCGCGTTGCCGCAGGACACAACTCCGCTGGAACTGATGTCATAGTCGGTGCTTTCGTTGGCCTGTGAGGCCAGGGGACAATAGACGTACTCATTGATGTATTTCCCTGTAAATAGCTGCTGTTCGGTGGGCCAGGTGTGGTTCAACTCATAGTACATCTCTGCCGCCCTGGTGAGCATCTCGACATTGTTCTGGCAGGCCTTGATTTTGCTCTCCTTGACCACGGTTTGATACTTGGGCACCGCTACCGCCGCGATCACCGCTAAAATCGCGAAGACCGCCAGCAGTTCCAGCACGGTAAAACCGCGCTGGTGATGGCCTTTAATTCTTAAATCAGACGACACCATCCATTCCTCCCGAATTAAAATGAAGCCATCGCATCCAGCATCGGCAGTATGGTCCCGCTCACCACCAGGCCCACCGCCAACGCCATGATGATTATTAAGGTTGGTTCCAGCAGGGTTATCCCCGATTTCATAAGACGTTCCGCCTCCGATTCACAGTATTTTGCCGCCTGCAACAGGCTTGGACCGAGCTTTCCGCTTTCCTCACCCACCGCAATCATCTGAATCACTATGGGATCCAACCATCCGGTATTTTCCAATGTGCGTGCGATGCCTCCTCCCCGGCTGATCTCCTCCCGGGCCCTGGCCACGGCCTGGGCAAAACGTCTGTTTTCCAGCATGGCCTCCGCCAGTTCCAAGGCCCGAAGAATGCCTGTACCCGACTGCAGCATGAGGCCCAGACTGCTGGCAAACCTCGCGACTGCCAGCTGCGTTGACCACCGGCCCACCAAGGGCAATGACTGCTGTATCCCAAGGGTTATTGCCCGCCCTCGCGGCGTGTCGGCAACCCATTTCAGAACTGCGGCCAGGCCCACAATCGACATAACTATCAAGGCCAAATTATCTCCTATTCCTCGGCCCAGGCCCAGCATGATACGGGTCGAAACAGGCAGGGCGGAAGCCCCCGCATTAAAGGCCTGAGTCATCCGGGGAACCACATAAATGATCAGGAAAAGCAGGACTCCCAGGGCAAAGAGAGCCAGTAGAGCGGGATAGAGAGCGGCATTCTTCATCTGCTGACCCAGCTCCGCTTCCTTCTCCAGGTAGGACGCCAACCGTTCCAAGACCTCTTCCCAATGGCCCCCGGTTTCACCGCTCCTCACCATCCGGCAGGCCAGCGGGGGAAAAACCTGCGGGCGGGAAGCCAAAGCGTCCGACAACGACGCCCCCCGTTCTAGATCCTGATACACTTCACCAATTATTCCTTGCAAAGAGCGATTACCGGCCTGGTCCCTTAGGACTTTGAGGCAGCGGAGCAGGGGGACACCCGCCGAGACCAGGATTGACAACTGCCGGAAAAACCAGGCGACATCCTGTTTTTTAACTGCGGGCCGGAAGCGGCGTTGCCGCAATATGGTTATCCACGGATCCCTTGAGGTCGACAGTTTTAACAGCAAATAGCCCCTCGCCATTAAGGATTGGGCCGCTTCATCCAGACTGCAGGCTCTGATTGTCCCTCGGCGTATCCGTCCGCGATCATCCCGGATAGTGTAGACGAACGACTTAATTGCTAACCCTCCGATACCTCAGCAGTCAAAGCCCAAACTGACACTCCTCAGAACCTCCTCCACGGTGGTGAGTCCCTGTCCGGCCTTGTCCAGGCCGTCTTCTTTGAGGGTTATCATGCCGGCATTCCGGGCCGCCGCTTCAATCTCTCGTTCCACCGCCCCCTGGGCGATGAGTCCTTCCAGGCGTCGATCGACGGCCAGCACCTCCTGCAGGGCTATGCGCCCCCGGTATCCGGTGTGACGGCAGAGGTGACAACCCCGGCTGCGGTAGTAAAAGTGGCTGGGCTCGGCGGTCAGCCCCATTTTCTGGGCCGCGGTACCCGGTAGGATATAGGCTTCGCGGCAGTAAGGGCACAACAAGCGGACCAGCCGCTGCGACACGACGCCGATCAGGGCGGAAGAAAGCAGAAACGGCTCAATCCCCATGTCCAGCAGACGCGTGACCGTCCCCGCGGCCGAGGTGGTATGCAGGGTGGCCAGGACCAGATGGCCGGTTAGAGCCGCTTGCACTACCAGCCCGGCAGTCTCTACATCCCTCACCTCGCCCACCATAATGATGTCGGGATCCGCCCGAAGAGCCGAGCGCAGGCCGGAAGCGAAAGTGAGCCCGATCCGGTCGTTCCTCTGCACCTGGGTTATGCCCGGCAAGGGGTACTCGACCGGATCCTCCAGGGTAATGATATTTCGGTGCGGAAGGTTCAAATGCTGCAGGATGGCATAAAGGGTGGTGGTCTTGCCCGACCCGGTGGGACCGGTGATAAGAATCAACCCGTGGGGGCGCTTAAGCAATCCGAAGAAAATCGCCTGATTCTGCGCATTCAAACCCAGTTGCTCGACTGAAAACAGGCTGCGCCGGTCGAGAACCCTGAGGACCAGCTTTTCCCCGTAGATTGACGGGATGCTGGACACCCGAAAACTGATATCCCGTCCGTCTATTGCCGCCGCCAGCCGCCCGTCCTGAGGCAGGCGCCTCTCAGCAATGTCAAGGCCAGACAGAATTTTGATGCGCGATACCACGGGGGATGCCGCCTGCGATGGCAATTGACCCACCTCGGTCAGGTCTCCGTCGATGCGCAGCCTGATGCGCAGGTTATTTTCCTGGGGCTCGAGATGAATATCGCTGGCTCCAACGTGAACGGCCTGAATGAGCACCGAATCAACCAGCCTGACCACCGGGTCAGCTGTAGACGGCTGGTCAAGCTGTATCAACAGCCCCCGTTCTGACGCCCCCCGCCCGGGAGGCGGGTCCTGAAGCGCCAGTTCCAGCGAAGAATGCAGGTCATAGAGGAAATGATGGTTAAGTGCCCAGGTCAACTCATCTGCATTCACCCTCACCGGCTCAATGATCTTGCCAGTGACTACTCTCACGTATTCGAGGGCGCCCATATCAGCCGGATCGACCATGGCGAGCATGAGGCGATCTCCCACTGTGTCCAAAGGCAAAACCTTGAAACGCCGGGCGGCTTCGGCGGGTATGAGCTTTGCTGAGTCTGGGTCGACAGCAACCTGCTGGAGACTGATATAAGGAACGGCCACATTGAAATCCTGAAGAATTTGCGGTGAACGTAGGGGAATGTCGTGTTGAGGTCTTTCTCGGTTTGCTGTTAAGAATTCCGCATCTTTTTCGGTTGCCGCTCTGGACCCAATACAATTTGGTTCCATAGGCATCCTGCTTTGAGACTGATTGTCTTTTCTGGTTTAGGCACTATTATATCGAATATTAAATAGAATTGCATCTAAATTTTAGAAAAATAATCACAATATAGTTCACCCGAGGGGTATGATGGCCGTTGTGAATCACCAAGGGCACACCGTCCCGCGTGGTGCGGTCGCTGATTATTCCGAAGTGGTGGCTTCCGACTACCAGGCCCAGAAAAAGAAAGGTCAGTACGGCCAGTAAGAACGGAGGCACCCCTCGGGGATGTCCAGTCCGAGGATGGCGGTGGTTGTTCGTGATTAAGCTTTTCACTACTATCACCTAGAAGGTTGCGTTGGTCAGCTGGCGACAGGCATTGCTCTTGGAGCCTCAAGCTTGAATTCTCCTACTGCCATGTCAAGATCCAGGTCGATCTTGGATTTGGCCTCCTCATAGTTAGGGGAAATGTATCTGCCGTTTACCACCCTCCAGCCCAGTTCCTGCAGATTGGTGTCCGTCAAGGTGCCGTCGAACCTGACCGCAACCCCGGTGTCTTCCGTCACCTGAACCGTGAAGCTGGCTGCCCCGGCATCCGCTTTTACCCTGGTGTAAGCTCCGTTACCCCCCAGCAGCAGATTGACATCACCTGCGCCCAGCTTGAGGTCCAGACTTTCCAAGGGTAGGCTGACCAGATCAAGTTCGCCTTCCAATCCTCCGGTGTTAATGCGCACATCCCATTTCAGATCCGGGGACAGGCGGATATCCCAGTTGTTCTCGGAATAAGTGCCGAATTCTATGGTTTTCCGAGGAGGGCGTAGCGTAGCTTTAAGCCTCCAGTCTTGAACCTCAAGGTGCGAGTTCGCCCCCCGACCGGAGAAGCGTCCTTCCAGCCATTTATCGGTTCCCGTGCCCAGCAGCAACCGGCCCCCGCCAAAGGTGATGTCAGCCTCTGCCCTGGTCAGACCCGGGTACTCCGAACGCTCAACCGTTATCCTCTTGTCGAAGGTGTTGGCCAGGGTCCCGCCGGGGGTCTGGATAAACATGTAGACCACCCCGGCGGTCAGGGCGAGTACCAGCAAGATGGCCAGCCATTGCGGGATTCTTCCGCCCCAGAACAGACTCAGGCCCAGCAGGATAAGCAGCACCGGCCACATCTCCGCTGCCCGTCTGATCAGCTCCCAGGAGCCATATCCCAGGTTCAGCATGAATATGGCCACCCCGGTCAGAACCAGCAGGGTGGCAAAAAGAAAGGAGCCGAACCGCATTACTTTTCACCTCTCAATCCGCGGGTGAGGATGAGAACGCCTACCGCAATCAGGAGTAGGGGCCAAATAAACCGGGAGAAATGGAAAGGCATCAACTGGTGGGCCAGAAACAAAATCCCCAGCCCGATCAATATCAGCCCACCGGTGCTTCGTCTCCGGTCCCGGGCCATCTCTTCCTCCGGCGTAAGCTGCCGCTGGTACTGTAAAGCGCCATCTGGCGCTTGAATCTCGGCTCCCGTCGCTTGGGCGCCGGTTACGGGCTGCTCGGGTATCACTATCCAGGCCACGATGTAGGCCAGAACTCCCCCGCCGGCAAACAGGATCGACAACACCCACAGCAGGCGGATGACCGCAACGTCTACATTGAAATACTCCGCGATTCCTCCCGCCACCCCGCCAATCAACCGGTTCTCTCGAGAACGATACAGACTGTTCATTCCGATTCCCCCTGCCGTATTTGATTCATTTCAGTCTTTCCCATTCCTGCATCAGCTGGTCATATAGTCTCCGGGTACGGTCCGGACTATCAAAATTGATGGCCGTGCCCCCTTTTCAAAAGAGCCAGCCGTGAATACTCTCTTTTATAGTCTATACCAGATTTAGCCGCAAGACATCTTGTCCCGGACAATTTAACCCGGGACCATCATGCAACCTTTAACCTGTTCAACCCCGCAGAATCAATGTTCCCCGGATTTCTATTCCATCTGCTGCAGCCGCTTAACAAAATCCTCTCCTTTCTCGGTAAGAATCATCAAAGGGCTGCCGCGAAAATAGGTTCCCTGGCGGGTGATATAACCATCGTCTGCCAGTTCCTTTACTAGAGTGGAACCAAGCGGCAGAAACATCTCCATCCTATCCCATACTACCGGGCTGTAATAAAGATCAATCAGCAGAGATATCTTGGCTAAATGAACGGCCTACCCCCCTTTTTAATGCTAATATTCGACAAAAATATCTTAATTCCTGGTTGGTTATTCGACTAATTTCGACTCCAAGGCATTTTGGGTAATGTAATATAGAAATAGAATGGAAGGCGGAAGACTTCCAGGTAATGGGCAGAAAAAGGCATTGGCAGGAAGTTTCAGTTGAGAGTGAGTTTGAAGGCAATAGATATGGAATCAGACTGAACGGAAATAAGCGGTTACTGCTAGAACTGACCCGCTTTACCGGGCGGATGAATAACACCCTAAATAAACCCCGGATACATCATGATACCCGGGGTTTCCAACCTCCGAATTATAGAGAGTCCGCAGGATTTCCGTACCTTACCCATCCTGGGAGTCGGCGATTGCTCGCCAAGCCCTGCGGACACTCTAGTTCAATTCAAATTATTCATATCAGGATTTTTCGTTTTCATAACAGCCCTGAGCAATTTTATTATACCCCGGTCGTTCCAGCTTAATCAAGCGGATATGGGATCACCGGACTTGAAGTTCGTTTCAGTCCGCCGTCTCTCCCCGTTCCTTAAATTAGCCGGAAGCAATAGGCGGTTAAAACTCGAAGCGTTCCGCTCAAGCATGACGGTTGATGGCCTGCCTGATTTCCCGGATCAGTTCACGGACCCGTTCGTGTTCGCCTTCCATCATAAGCCGCACGATGGCGCTCCCCACCACCACCCCGTCGCAGAGGGGACTCAAACTCCTGGCGGTGGTCGCATCCCCCACCCCAAACCCGATAACCAGCGGGAGAGTCGTGTGTTGCCTTATGGTGCGTACAACGGGACTCAGGTCGGTCTTGATCTCCTGGCGCTCGCCGGTCACCCCGGCCACGGACACGCAATAAATAAAGCCGCGGCCCCGGGCACAGATGGCGGCTATCCGTTCCGGTCCGCTGGTAGGGGCCACCAGCGGAATCAGATCCAATCCAGCGGCATCCGTCGTCTGCAGAAGGGGCCGGCTCTCTTC
>ENA-UOYA01004972-UOYA01004972.1-activated-sludge-metagenome-genome-assembly--contig:-NODE-4972-length-10778-cov-7.159097_pt1 | contig 10778 bp, 8 predicted proteins | sample MGYA00238163_ERZ764804 | MGnify/ENA primary metagenome ERZ764804 (study PRJEB28919, sample SAMN05720223) | activated sludge metagenome | isolation source: Anaerobic digester | place: Hong Kong...
TCACAAAAAGCTCTTTGAAAACTTTATACTGCGAAAGCATATCGCCATGCCTTTCAACCATAAAGTTCATGACGCCATCCAATGTGTGAGCAATACTATTTCTAGAGTTATTTTCTATACTAATAATAGTTTCAACATTTGATTTTGAATAAGGAATTTTTCCTTCAGTTGGAACAGAATTACTTCCAACTCTAACAAAACTAGTTCCTGCTGGAATTGTATAAATTCCTTTTTTAAAATAAGAAGTTTTAGATTTTGGTTTAATTGTGACGAGTCCAACCACTTTGTCTTTTGGAAGGTTTGGAAATGGAACATTTTCATATTGAATTTTCGGAGGATTTTCTAGAAAAGCATTTACAAGGTTTTGAATTCGGCTATCGTCAAAAAAATCATCACCTACTATTTCATTGCTTTCGTCTTCAACCCCTACAACAATATAAGAATTGTTAGAAGGATTAGAATTTGACAAAGCACATATATGCTTTAAAAATTTGGCTTTTCCCTCTTTTGAATGCAAATTGAGTTGCCGTTTCTTATCATAAAAACTGCTCTCATCATTGTGAGCCAATAAATTTTTGATAAGAAGACGTTTGTTAATCATGATAAATACGATTTACGAAGTACAAAATACGAAGTTTTCCTCGTATTTCGTACTTCGTACTTCTACCTTTTAAGGCACTTTATTCCCCATACTTTCAGTCCATATAGCAAACCAATCTGTTTTTTCCATTGGCAAAGTAACTGCTTTCATAAGCTGTTGAATTCTAGCAATATTTACAGTTCCTGCCACGGGAACAACATTTGCAGGATGTTGTAAAACCCACGACAATAAAATGGTATCAGAACCTACTCCATATTTCTCTACTAGTTGAACTAACAACCTTTTTAATCTTCTTGTTTGCTCAATGTCTTCTCTAAAAACAGTTCCAAGAGGATTCCAAGAAAGTGGTCTAATCTTATGGATTTGCATGTAATCTAGACTTCCATCAAGCATAGCTTCATGGTGTGTGGCTGAAAATTGAATTTGATTACAACAAACTTCAGTTTGTGAACGTATTAAATCTGTTTGTGAAGAAGTAAAATTTGACACTCCAAAATCAATGATTTTACCCTCTTTCTTCAGTTTAGAAACTGCTTCGGCTATTTCCTCAGCAACCATTAATGGACTTGGTCTGTGAAGGAGCAAAACATCCAAATAATCTGTTCTGAGGTTTTTCAATGAATTTTCAACAGACCAAATGATATAATCTCTTGAATAATCATAATGCTTGATAGAATTATTTCTTCCTTTTGTGTGTTGAATTCCACATTTGGAGATCAGTTGGATTTTTTCTCTAGGAATACCACTTTCTACAAATGCTTTTCCAAAATCACTTTCTGTAGTGTAGTCACCATAAATATCAGCATGATCAAAAGTAGTTATTTTATTTTCTGAACAAATCGAAATCAGGTGAGCCATGTCTTTGGTTGATAAGTTTTTATCCCAAATTCCCCAATTCATGGTTCCTGCTATAATAGGTGAAATTTTTGTTTTCATCATGTGAAAATTCGTTATTGATTAAAATTTAAAAAAATTATTATTTTGCCACAAATAAAAAATCACTTGTATAAGGTCTTAAAATTATGAAAAGAAAATCATAAAACATCCTTAATATTAATGATTTTATTTAACATTTAACGCATTATTAACAACATCAATAGGATTAAATTTTCACTTTTGAAATGTTAAAATTATAAACAACAAATAAAGTTACTACAAATACTGATATGGAAGAAAATGTTGCTGCTCTAGACATTAGAGCTATAAACGAAAAAATAGAAAGAGAGAGTGCTTTTATTGATTTATTGACCATGGAAATGAATAAAGTAATCGTTGGTCAAAAACACATGGTGGAACGATTGCTTATAGGACTTTTGGGTCAAGGACATATTTTGCTTGAAGGTGTTCCGGGATTAGCAAAAACACTTGCCATTAATACACTTTCACAAGCTGTTCATGGTAGTTTTAGTCGCATTCAGTTTACACCCGATTTGTTGCCTGCAGATGTCATTGGAACGATGATTTACAATATCAAAGCCAATGAATTTTCAATAAAAAAAGGACCAATCTTTGCTAATTTTGTTCTTGCAGATGAGATTAATCGTGCTCCAGCCAAAGTACAATCGGCTTTGTTAGAAGCAATGCAAGAAAAACAAGTAACCATTGGTGATACTACATTTAAATTGGACAAACCATTTCTAGTTCTTGCTACACAAAACCCAGTAGAACAAGAAGGAACTTATCCATTACCCGAAGCACAAGTGGATCGTTTTATGCTTAAAACGGTTATCGATTATCCTAAAATTGATGAAGAACGATTAGTAATTCGTCAAAATTTGAAAGGTGGATTTGAAAAAGTAAATCAAGTAGTTTCATTAGAACAAATTCTTCGTGCTCAAGAAGCAGTTCGTGAAGTATATATGGACGAAAAAATTGAAAAGTATATTCTCGATATTATTTTTGCAACTCGTTATCCAGAAAAATATAAACTTGAAAGTTTAAAACCTCTTATCAGTTTTGGAGCATCACCACGCGGAAGCATCAACTTGGCAAATGCTGCTAAATGTTACGCCTTTATCAAGCGTAGAGGCTATGTAATTCCAGAAGATGTTCGCGCTGTAGTTCATGATGTTCTTCGTCATAGAATAGGAATTACTTATGAAGCTGAAGCTGAAAACATTACTTCTGTAGAAATCATCAACAAAATCGTAAACGAAATTGAAGTGCCTTAATTAAGTCAAAAGTGAAAAGTGAAAAGTGAAAAGTCAACAAAACAATTGACTATAAAACTTTCGACTTTCGACTTTCGACTTTCGACTGAAAGATGGAAACCAAGGATTTACTTAAAAAAGTTCGTAAAATAGAAATCAAAACCCGAAGATTGAGCGATCATATCTTTTCGGGAGAATATCACACGTCGTTTAAAGGTCGCGGAATGACCTTTTCTGAGGTGCGTCAATATCAGTTTGGCGATGACGTTCGTGCTATTGATTGGAACGTTACCGCTCGTTACAACGAACCATATGTAAAAGTTTTTGAGGAAGAAAGAGAGTTAACTATGATGTTAATGGTTGACGTTTCGGGTTCAGAAAGTTTTGGAACAAAAAATCAATTGAAAAGCGAAATTGTAACCGAAATTGCAGCCACAATGGCTTTTTCGGCAACTCAAAACAACGATAAAATTGGATTAATTCTATTTTCGGATGAAATCGAATTATACATTCCTCCCAAAAAAGGAAAATCGCATGTATTGAGAATTATTCGTGAGTTAATTGAATTCCAACCAAAAAGCAAAAAAACAGATTTGTCACAAGCTTTGAAATTTCTATCGGCCACGCAAAAGAAAAAAGCAATTGTTTTTGTGATTTCAGATTTTATGGTGGATGATGACTACGAAAAAACGTTGAAGATTGCAGGAAAAAAACATGATTTAACAGGCATCAGAGTATATGATATTCGAGAAGAAAAAATGCCAAACATTGGTGTTGTAGAAATGGAAGATGCCGAAACCGGAAAAATCATCACAATTGATACAACATCAAAGAAAGTTCGTCAAGACTATGAAAAAAACTATCACGAAAAAGTAAATTTTTTCAAAGATATTTTCTCAAAATGTGGTTCGGGAACAGTAAATACAAGAGTTGACGAAAGTTATGTAACTAAATTATTAGTATATTTTAAATCGAGAAGTTAAAGATGAAGTTCAAAATATTGATTTTTTTATTATTGATTTCTAATGCGATTTTTTCTCAAAAAATCGCAACTTCTATCGATTCTACTAAGAAAAAAATCGGTGCCGAGTTCAAATTGACATTAAAAACTGATGTCGATACTTTTTCGAAAGTAAAATTTCCCAACGGAAAGTTTTTTGGCAACCTAGAAGTACTAGAAAGTTATAAAATCGATACCATTCGAAACGGAAATCGTTACGAATTGATCAAAAAATATGGATTAACTCAATTTGACAGCGGAAAATATTTAGTGCCAAAACTACCTGTAATTATCAACGGTAAAAAAGTATTTAGCGACAGCATAAAAATTGAAATCAGCGATGTAAAAGTCGATACATTAAAACAAAAAATGTATGACATCAAAAGCATTATTCCTGTTGAAAATGATTGGGGAAACTGGTGGATTTACCTGTTGATTGTTCTAGCTCTTTTGGCAATTGGTTATTTCGGTTACATTTACTACAAAAAACAACCAAAAAAAGAAAAACCAATAGTAGAAGAATATAAATCTCCTATCGAAAAAGCCACTTCATTACTGCAACAATTGGAGAAAAAAGAACTTTGGCAGCGTGGTGAAGTGAAAAGCTACTATTCTGAACTTACAGATATTGCCCGAAATTATATCGAAGAAGAAATCAATATTCCAGCCATGGAAAGCACAACTTCTGAATTGATTGAAGGTTTGCGAAATGCAGCTAAACAAAAGAAATTAAAGCTTTCTGCTGAAACCGTTGAAAATCTTGAAAAAGTTTTAAAACAAGCCGATTTGGTAAAATTTGCCAAAGTAAAACCGCTAGATTTTGAAATTGAAGAAGACAAAAAACGTATTTCGAGCTCTATTATAACCATTCACAAATCTATTCCAGAAATTGTTGAGGAAAAAGACGAACTCGACCTTTGGAACGAACAACAAAAAGAACTGGCAAGAATTGCAAAGCTTAAAAAAGAAAAAAGAAAAAAAGTCATCATTTCATTGGGCTTTTTCTTTGGAATATTGTTGCTAACAGTAGCTGGACTAATTTATTTCAAAGGTTTTGACTATGTAAAAGATAATTTTATTGGTCATCCAACGAAAGAATTATTGGAAAGTGAATGGGTAAACAGCGAATATGGAAATCCAAGAGTAAAAATTGAAACTCCCAAAGTTTTAAAACGTATGGATATTTCAAAAAATGTTTCAAAACAAGCAATGGCTTCTATTAAAGAAATGCAAATGTTTGGATATGGAAGCATGCTTGATAATTTTTATGTTGCTGTTTCGACCACAAAATTCAAAGAACAAACAACCATAGATTTGGATAAATCTATAGATGGTTCATTGAAAGCTATGGAGCAACGCGGTGCGCAAAACATCATCGTAAAAACAGAAGATTTTGATACTCAAAAAGGAATTTCTGGTAAAAAAGCCTTTGGAACATTGACAGCAATAGATCCAGTGTTGAAAAAAAGCCAAAAAATGTATTACGAATCTCTAGTATTTGCACAAGATGGTGGTTTACAACAAATTGTTATCATGTTCAAAGAAGAAGACAAATATGGTAGCGAAATTGCCGAAAGAATACTCAATTCAGTTGAACTAGAAACACCTGCACAATGATGAAAGATGTAAGTTTTTTGAACCCTGAGTTTTTCTGGTTGTTACTATTACTTCCAGTAGTTGTAGCGTGGCACTTTTGGAAATTAAAAGACCAAACATCAACTGTAAAAATAAGTTCTACCATTGGTTTTAAATCTACATGGAAAACTAAGTTAAAGCCATTTCTTTTTGTTCTTCGTCTTCTTGCGTTGAGCTCTTTGATAGTAGCAATGGCAAGACCACGAAAAGTAGACATTAGCAGTCAAACCAAATCGACAAAAGGGATTGATATTGTTATGGCAATTGACGTTTCGGGAAGTATGCTTGCAAAAGACCTGAAACCCAACCGAATGGAAGCACTAAAAAAAGTGGCTGCCAATTTCGTAGAAGGTAGACCAAATGATAGAATTGGGATTGTAGTTTATGCGGCAGAAGCTTACACAAAAACTCCAGTAACAAGTGATAAAGCTCTAGTATTAGAAGCTATAAATGGCATAAAATATGATAACGTGCTTCAGGATGGAACAGGAATAGGAATGGGTTTGACAACGGCAATTAACCGATTGAAAGACAGTAAAGCCAAGAGCAAAGTCATCATTCTTCTTACCGATGGTGTGAACAATGCAGGTTTTATTGAACCAGAAACTGCTTCACAAATTGCCAAAGAATATGGCATAAAAGTTTACACTATAGGCATTGGTACAAACGGAATGGCTATGTTCCCATATGCTTATGCGCCAAATGGCGGTTTCTTATTTCAAATGATGAAAGTAGAAATCGATCAAGAATTGATGAAAACCATTGCTAGAAACACAGGTGGAAAATACTTTAGAGCATCAAGCAATAGCAAACTTCAAGAAATATATAACGAAATAAACAAGCTAGAAACATCAGAAATCAAAGAATTAAAATTTTATGATTATGACGAAAGATACAGACCATTTGTATGGATTGCTGGAATTTTAATTTTAATCGAATTCGGATTGCGAAATACCATTTTTAGAAGTTTTATATAAATAATTACGAATGAAAAATTACGAATTACAAAAAATTCTAATTCAACAAGTAATTCATAATTTGAAATTCATAATTTGAAATTCATAATTCATAATTGATTATGTACGAGTTAGAAGAAAAAGGATATTTTTATTTGTTGTTGGTAATTCCAGCTTTGGTTTTGCTTTTTCTATATGTAATTTATTGGAAAAGAAAAAAACAAAGAGAATTTGCTGACTCAGAGCTTTTTAAAAAACTTAGTCCAGAAAAATCTTTTTTCAAGCCTGTTTTAAAATTTATCCTTGTTCTCTTTGGACTTATTTTCCTAATAATTGGTTTAGTTAATCCAAAAATTGGGACAAAAATGGAAACTGTGAAGAGAGAAGGCATAGACATCATTTTTGCAATCGATGTTTCTAAAAGTATGTTGGCAGAAGACGTTGCACCAAGCAGACTTGAGAAAAGCAAACAATTAGTTTCTCAGCTTATCAATCATTTTGCCAATGATAGAATTGGAATTATTGCCTACTCAGGAAGTGCTTTTCCTGTATTACCCATTACTTCTGATTATGCTGTGGCCAAAATGTTTTTGCAAACCATGAATCCTGGGATGATTTCTGCACAAGGAACATCTATAGATCAAGCAATAAATCTTGCCACAACTTTTGTAAACAAAAAAGATAAAACAAATAAATTATTAGTTATTATCTCTGATGGTGAAGATCATTCTGACAGTGCTGTTGATGCAGCTGAAGAAGCCAAAAAATTAGGCATAAAAATCATTACAGTTGGTGTTGGTACAGAAAATGGTGGAACAATTCCTTTAAAGCGAAATGGTGTAGTAGAGAGTTTTCAACGTGACAATAATAATGAAGTAGTTATCACAAAAAGAAACAGCGAAGTGCTCAAAACAATTGCTAAAGCTACAAATGGTGGCTACGTTGATGGCAATTCGACAAAAGATGTTGTGAACTACATCAAAAACGCATTGAATAACATACAAAAAACAGAGTTTGAAAGTACTCAAATGGCTGATTTCAAATCACAATTTCAGTGGTTTTTAGGGTTTGGGTTTTTCTTGTTATTGTTGGATTTATTTCTCTTTGAAAAAAGAACAAAATGGGTTAGAAAAATGAATCTCTTTAATGAAAAAGAATAAATGAAGAAGCTTTTATACATATTGATACTAATCTCTTTTTGTGCAAATGCTCAACAAAAAGAAAAGGACAAGTTTTTGCCCAAAGGAAATGAAGCCTTTGAAGAAAAAAACTATGTTGATGCTGAGGCAGATTACAGAATTTCGCAGTCAAAATTTCCAAAAAAAGCAATTTCTGGATATAACCTTGGAACGAGCATTTATAAACAAAAACAAACAACAGAAGCTAAATATCAATTTGCCAATGCGTTAAAAAAATCAAAAAGCAAAGCAGAAAAACACAAAATTTTTCATAATCTTGGTAACTGTTTGATGAATGAAAAAGATTATGAAGGTGCTGTAGATGCTTACAAAAATGCGCTAAGAAATAATCCAAAGGATGAACAAACGCGTTATAATTTTGCTTTGGCAAAACAATATTTAAAAAACAATCCTCCTAAAAGCAAGGATGATAAAAACAAAAATAAAGACCAAAAGCAGAAAGAAGATCAGAAGAAAAACAAAGATCAGAATAAAGATCAAAACGATAAAAACAAAGACAAAAACAAAGACCAAGGCGATAAAGAAAAGGATAAACAAAACCAGGATGGAAATCAGAAAAAGGAGCAAAACAACAGCAATAAAGATGGTGGTAAACCTCAACCAAATCCTGGCGGAATATCAAAACAGCGACTGCAAAACCTATTGGATGCTGTAAACAATGAGGAAAAGAAAGTACAAGATAAAGTAAAAAAACAAAAAGCATTAACACAACCAAAACAAACCGAAAAAGACTGGTAATCAATAAATGAAAATGAACTGAAATGAAAAGAATAGTTGTATTATTATTTTTAATCATCGGAAATCTTGCTTTAGCTCAAGTTCAATTTGAAGCCAAAGTGAGCAAAAATTCTTTAGGGCTAAATGAAAGACTTCGTATTGATTTCAACATGAATGCTGATGGAGATAATTTTACTCCTCCAAATTTTGAGGCATGTGGTTTTCGAGTTGTTGGCGGACCAAGTCAATCTGTTAGTCAATCATGGATAAATGGTAGAGGTACTTTCAATAAGTCTTATACCTATATTTTGATGCCAACTCAAAAAGGTTCATTGACTATTAGACAAGCATCTATAGAAATCAACGGGCAGATTTATAAAACATCTCCAATAAAAATTAATGTTACCAACGCAGTTCAATTACCAAAAGATCCAAATGAAGCACCAGCAATTTCTGCAAATGATAATCTATATTTAGTTGCAGATATTTCTAATAGTAATCCATTTGTAAATGAACCGATAACAGTGGTTTACAAACTTTATTTTAGCTACAACATAGGCATAACCAATTGGCAGGAACTAAGCAAGCCAAAGTACAATGATTTTTGGAGCCAAAATATTGATATTAAACAACTTGTTGCTCAAGATGGAATGTTCAAAGGAGAACGTTATCGTTATGTTGTGCTGAGAAAAACAGTCTTATATCCTCAAAAATCTGGTAAATTAGAAATTGAACCTTTGTCACTAGACATCGATTGTCAAGTTCCTACAAACAGAAGAAATTTTTGGGGACAAGTTCTAATGACTGAAGACAGCAAAAGAGTTTCAGCAGGAAGCAAAGTAATCAATGTAAAACCTCTACCAGAAGCTGGAAAACCAGAGGACTTTGGCGGAGCAGTTGGTAAGTTTGACTTTCAAGTTACTCCTTCAAAAACCGTGTTGAAAAATGGTGAGAGTCTTGATTTGAATGTAAAAGTTGTTGGTACAGGGAATTTGAAATTATTCAATTTACCAAAACCGGTTATGCCTTCGGCACTAGAAATGTATGATCCAGAGCATAATGAAAATGTCTCTACACCACTTTCTGGAATGACTGGAAGCATTTCTGATAAATATACTATCATTCCGCAATCGAAAGGTAATTTCCAAATCAAACCAATGTCATTCACCTACTTTGATTTGGGTTCAAGATCTTATAAAACTATAACATCCAAAGAAATTTTAATCAATGTTCTTGATGGTCCAGGAATTGCCTCTACAAGCAATGACGATAGAACTAATGATGTTGTAAAAAATAAAGTTGAAGTTGCTAAATCATTTGCTTTTATCAAACAAAAAACTACGCTAAAACCAATTGAAAAAGATGATTTTCTTGGTTCGGGATTATTTTATTCTTTAGTGTTTTTGCCATTCCTTGCTATTCCGTTTGTGGTTTTAGCTAGAAAGAAAAAAGAAGCTTTAGACAAAGATGTTGTGGGTAATAAAATCAAAAAATCCAATGCTTTGGCTAAAAAATATTTATCTGAAGCCCAAAAACACCTCAACAACAAAGAACCTTTTTATGTTGCATTGGAAAAATCATTACACAATTTCCTAAAAGCAAAATTGAATATAGAAACATCAGACATGAGTAAGGATAAGATTAGTGAAATCCTAAATGAAAAAAATGCTGACTCAGCAACCGTTTCAGAGTTCATTTCATTAGTTGAGAACTGCGAATTTGCAAGATATGCGCCATCAACAAGCGTTTCTATTCAACAAGATTATGACAAAGCTATTCGTTTAATTTCTGATTTAGAAAAACAGATTTCATAGCCATGAAAAAGATAATATTCATATTTTCTCTGCTTTTTTCACCATTTTTTTGGGCTCAATCGGCTTTTGAAAATGCAAACAAATTGTATCAAGAGGAAAAATATCAGGAAGCAGCACAAACCTATGAAAGCATTTTAAATTCGGGAAAACAATCTGCCGAAATTTATTTTAACCTTGGAAATTGTTACTACAAGCTTCACAAAATTGCGCCGTCAATATACAATTTTGAAAAAGCACTCCAGTTGAGTCCAAATGATGAAGAAATAAAAACCAACCTCGATTTTGCCCGAAAAATGGCTCTCGATGATATAAAAATTATTCCAAAAGTTGGTTTTCATAAACTCATTTCAGATTTTACTTCAAAATATTACTATGATACTTGGGCATGGATAGCTGTTGGTCTTGCTTTTGGTTTTTTATTGTTTTTTCTTGGCTACTACTTTTCTTCAACAACATTCAAAAAAAGACTTTTTTTTACAGGAATGTTTGTGTTGATTGTGGGAATTTTGGTAAGTACATTTTCTGGGATTTATGAAAAAAACAGAGCCGAAAGTGAAAGACCTGCAATAGTTTTTGTTGAGTCTGTTCCGTTGAAAGGCGAACCAAAAGTAAATGCTCCTGAAACAACAACCATTCACGAAGGCACGAAAGTATATGTTCTCGAGAGCACTTCTAATTGGAAAAAAGTCGAACTCACTGATGAAAC
>ENA-UOYA01004973-UOYA01004973.1-activated-sludge-metagenome-genome-assembly--contig:-NODE-4973-length-10774-cov-6.086482_pt1 | contig 10774 bp, 8 predicted proteins | sample MGYA00238163_ERZ764804 | MGnify/ENA primary metagenome ERZ764804 (study PRJEB28919, sample SAMN05720223) | activated sludge metagenome | isolation source: Anaerobic digester | place: Hong Kong...
CCTTTCAGGCAACAACAACCTCGCTTCAACATTAGTAATCACCGATATAACGGGAAGAGTTCTTGAACAAACTCAAGTTTTAGGAAACATCCAAAAAGTGGAAATGGGCAAATCATTACCATCAGGATTATACATTGCTCGTTTGACGAAATCGGACGGCAGAAGCACCGAAATAAAAATTACTAAGCAATAATTACCAATAAATCACTGAAAAGGCCTCCCCCAAAGAGGCCTTTTTTTATACACCTCAGCCTGTTGAAAGAGTTTATGAAGAAATAGGAAAGAGAGTGCGATTAGTCTCAATATTTGTAGATCATTTACGTTAGAGCTACATGTACAAAGTAATAGGCAGATTATTAGCAGTATTTATTTTTTTATCGGCACCGGCATTGTCCCAAAACAAAACCCGTTGTCCAGAATCTTCAGTGAAGAAATCAAATAAATATTACGATGATGCCAAGGATGCCAAGAAATCGAGAGAGCCTTATAAAAAAATAAAGGAACTCGTTTTAAAATCGTTGGAAGAAGATTCACTGAATGGAAATGCGTGGTGGTTATATGGTGATGCCGCATATAATGCTCATGACGATGAAAACATGGCGAAAGCTTATGCGAAGCTTATTGAAATTTGTCCTGATGCCAGTGCAGAATCTTACTATCGCTTAGGGAACTATCAATATCAAACCAAAAACTACAAAGCAGCAATTGATAACCTACAATCATTTCTCGACTTCAATAAAGTAAAGGAAGAAAATGGATTAGATGCGGCTCAAAAGATCCAAAGAGCTAAAATTATGTCTAATCCTGTACCATTTAATCCAGTGCCATTGAAAAATGTATCGGGGGGGGATCCCGAGTACTTAGCAGTAATTTCACCCGATCAGGAAATATGTTTTTTCACGAGAAGATTTGATGAAGTAAAAAAAGGATCTCTTTACCCGAGTAATGTAGAGAAGTTCATGATAGCGACACGCGATAAGGGTGAATTCAATAAAGGAGAACCGATGCCTCCTCCATTCAACAAAGCTGCTAATGGTAATGAAGGTGGAGCTACAGTAACAATCGACAATAAGCACTTATTCTTCACAGTAAATAAAGCGGGCAACTTCGATATTTACACTAGTGATGAAGTGAAAGGTAAATGGACAGAGCCTGTAAGCATTGGTAGTAACGTAAATGATCCGAAGTTGTGGGATAGCCAACCAAGTGTTGCTCCCGATGGTAGGACATTATATTTTGCTAGTTTCCGCGACTCAATTAATATGACAAGCGATATTTATGTCACTAAAAAAGACGAAAAAGGAAATTGGGGTAAGCCGCAACCGTTACCCGCTCCAATAAATACGAAAGGAAATGAAAAAACTCCTTTTATGCACCCCGACAATAAAACTTTCTATTTCAGTTCGGATGCACTGCCTGGCATGGGAGGCTATGATATTTACATGAGTAAAATGAAAGAAGATGGAAGCTGGTCATCACCAATCAATGTCGGTTATCCAATCAATACTGAAGCTGATGAAGTTGGATTTTTTGTTAGCACTGATGGCAAAAAAGGATATTATGCGTCTAATAGCTTAAAAGGAATTGGTGGTTATGATATTTACGAATTCGACCTACCTGAAAAAGTTCGTCCCGAAAAAGTACTTTTCATCAAAGGAGAAGTTGAAGGAGATAAAGAAGCTATTGCATCGGCTAAAATCGAATTGAAAAAAGCAAAAGGGAAAGAAAATTACGAGGTAACTTACGATACGCTTACTGGAAAATACGCTTCAGTTGTTGCATTTAACGACGACTTTATGCTAACAGTAAAGAAGCAAGGATATGCTTACAATTCTGCTTATTTTTCGAAAGAGGATAGCACGTTAGAAGCTCCCAAAAAAGTTAATTTACAATTAAAGAAAACGGAAGTAGGACAAAGCTATAAACTCAATAATATTTTATTCTCTACTAATTCATCTGAATTGAATTCACAGGACAAAAATATTCTTACTGATTTTAGTGATTACTTAAAATTAAATCAAGGATTAAAAGTCGCCATTCAAGGTCATACTGATAATTCGGGAAGTCCTGCCGACAATATGAAACTTTCAGAAGATCGCGCGAAATCAGTATTCGATTTTCTATCACAAAACGGAATTGAAAAATCAAGATTATCTTATAAAGGATTTGGAGAAACTAAGCCTGTAGCGAGCAATGATATAGAAGAAGGAAAAGCTCAAAATCGACGTACAGAATTCGTAATTCTGAGTAAATAAATCAACAATAAAAAAACGGTCAACTCTATATAAGAATTGACCGTTTTTTTATTATATCTATTATCTATTTCCCTAACCAATTTACAAAATTCTTCTTAGCTGAATCGCTAGCTTTATCATCATCAGTAATTAAATACTCAACAAAAGGCGTCTTTGTTAGCTTAACTTCTATATTACGAAGTAATCCTCCCCTATTCACTAATACATTCATTTTATCGCCCGGTTTATAGGATGCTACATATTTAGTGATGTCATCAACGAAACGATATTGATCAATTCCAACAATCTCATCATTAACGTTTAGCCCGCTAACCCAAGCCGGCGAATTACGATCAACGGTATTGATAGTATTCTTAGCAGAAACAGCTATACCTAAATATGTTTTTTGAGAATTACTATTTGTATTCGTTATTTCACATCCTACCGATTTAAGCGCTGCCGCGAAAGGCATCACTTCTACTCCATATACATATCGGTCGAAGAACGATTTCATGTCACTTCCAGTATATTTAGAAGTCATATCAATGAATTCGTTATCGGTATATCCCCTATTCAATTTTACCGCATACAAATCGTACATCGCTTTCATTACATCATCGAGTGAATATTTACCGTTAGAGCCTCCTCTAATCATCATATCGAGAACAGCACCAACAGCTGCTCCTTTTGTGTAATAACTTACAGTACTATTCCCTGAATTTTCATTAGGTCGATAGAATTTAATCCATGCATCAAAACTCGATTCACTTACCGATTGAATGGATGCCCCAAATTGGTTCATGCAATACGAAAACCCTGATGCTACTTTTTCCAAATATTGAGCATCACTGTAAAATCCGCATCGGCGAGTTATCAAATCATCATAATAAGCGGTGAAACCTTCTGAGACAAAAAGCATATTGGTATAATTCTCGTTATCGTAATCAAACGGACCCAATGCCGAAGGGCGCATACGTTTTACATTCCACAAATGAAAATACTCATGAGCAACAAGGTTCATAAATCCTGTGTACCCTGATTCAGATCCATAACTAGTTCGAGAAGTTTGAAGTGTAGTTGAATTTTTATGCTCTAATCCGCCACCGCCAGAAGTCAAATTATGCACAATAAACAAATAGCGTTTGCAAGGATGTGATCCAAAAACTTTCGCACATTCAGCCGTCACCTTAGCCATATCAGCTGTTAATTTCTCTGCATTATAATTTGCATCTCCAAACATCGCAACTTCATGCGGTACGCCCGAAGAAACAAACTTTAGAACTTTGTGATTACCTATTTCGAAAGGTGCATCTACTAAGTCATCATAATTGTCAGCTTTAACTTTCCAAGGATTTGCGGCATCGATAGGATCTAACGCCACCGAAATGGTATTCCATTTTGCAAAAGGTACAACTTCTACGGTACAAGGAAGATTTATTTGATTCTTAACAAACATAAAAATACTTGTACCATTTAAGTAAGCATGATCGGCATCAATAAAACTAGTTCGCACCGACAACTCATATGCATAAACTTTATAGCTAACTATTGTTTTGCCTTTCGCTGACTTAATTAGCCAAGCATTTTTTCGAGTTCGCACAACATCCAAAGATTTGCCACTTTCATTTTTGGCAGAAAAAGCCTCAACATTCTTAGAAAACTCACGAACCAAATAAGATCCCGGTGCCCATACTGGCATATGCAATTCTAAATCTCCTCCTTTAGCATTAACAGTCATTTGAACTGTTACATAATGAGCTTGAGGTTCCTCAAAAATCAATTTATAATCCTGCGCAATTGCCCATGGAGAGCAAATAATGAGAACTAAAGCAATGAATATCCTTTTCAACATCCTGTGATTTTTTTTACAGGATAAAAATAAAATAAAAATTCAATAAAGGAATAGCTACAAGGAGTTTGGCCTTCTTTTTCCGTCTTTAAAATACAATCGCGACAAACGATTTTCTGTTAACAGTCTCGTTAAAAGAAGAGAAATAATTGTACTCGACACTAGTATTACAAATATTCGAGTTGGATGAGTTGGTAAGTAATTCTCAGTTGCTATTAAAATTAATATTTGGAATGGCGCAAAAATCATCAAACAGCGTCCCGCATAATTATTTCCATCAACCCAAGTATGTTCACTACGCATGCTATTTTTAGTCCGGTACGCAAAAAACGAACCTACATCACCGGGATCAAGGCTTATTTTTACGCCTATGCTAAAAAACACAAGCACTATAAACACACAAGACAACAAAACAATATTCATCTTAAAAAAATTAAAGAATTAAAATTCACTATTTATTATACATATTATTTCTTAATTCCTCTTCAGTAGTTTCTTTATACCCAACCGGAATTGTAAACATACTCGAATTAACCTTTTCTTGCTTAACTGAAACGGCAGTCATTTTAAAATTAATACCGCCATTATCCATCGAAAACTCCATAGGTGCTCCACTAATTTTATCAAACGTACCACCCCAGGTTCCACCGCCGGTAATACTTTTGGTAAACCAAACTTCCATATGGTCATTTCCATTGGCGGATATGATGGCTTTCTGACAGTCATACCCCGCAATACGCTTAGTATCAGTTGTTATTTCAACTTTATTCGGCTTTTCAGCGGCAGCTAAATCTTTGCGAATTGCCGACTTCTCTCCCATTATGTCTAACAACATAATGATTTCTTTATCAGTGCTGATTGTAATGGTTTTCAGTCCCATCATACCATCAGATTCGCTTCTGCTTTTACCTTCTTTGAAATAGGTAACTGATTCAGTTGGCAATAACGCCTTTTGCTCTGCAGGCAAATTCAAATCAGGGAATTCTAACGAATAGATAATCTTACCTTCGCTAATCTGACCTAATGAATTATTACATAAAGTTATGACAAAAATTAATGCCAAAAAACATATACGATTCATTTACTAAATATTAATTTTTTGCTAAGGTAAAAATTATTCATTGCATTGCAAAAATCGATATAAAATTTGTAGGTTTATCCCCATAAAATACATGATATTATGTTTAAATCTAATTTAAGAAACCTGTGTGGATTCTTTCTTCTTTCTATTACCTCAGTTAATGCGCAGCAGGGGACAATTCAGCTGGAGGATATTTGGGGTAGTCCGAAGTTATATGCTAAAAAAGAAGGCGGGTTTAGCTCGATGAACAACGGAGATTTCTATACCAACACGGCAAAAGGATCGACAGGCACATGTATCGTGAAGTATGCATTTGCCACAGGAAAGGCTATTGATACCCTCCTACAACCTAATCAACTTATTAGTGGAACCGATACGGTTGAGTTCACTAACTATAGCTTTAGTCCTGACGAAAATTTGGTGTTACTTTCTGCTAATACCGAGGCGATTTACCGCCATTCTAGTCGTTCGGACTACTATGTTTTAAACAGAAAGACCGAAACTATTCGCAAAATCTCTGTCAATGGCAAAATGATGTATTGCACTTTTTCTCCAACAAACGACAAATTGGCTTATGTGCGCGATAATAATTTGTTCTACTTCAACTTAGCCGACGGGAAAGAAACCGCCATAACTACCGATGGTAAAAAGAATGAAATTATTAACGGAGCTACCGATTGGGTTTATGAAGAAGAGTTTAGCATGGATGTTGCCTTTCAATGGTCACCCGACGGAAAAAAAATCGCATTTTACAAGTTCGATGAAAGTCATGTAAAAGAATTCAATTTAACTTATTACGGAGAATTGTATCCGCGCGAAGAAAAATACAAATACCCGAAAGCCGGAGAAGATAATTCGAAAGTAGATATTTATATTGCCAATTTAGCTTCAGGCAAAACCATAAAAGCTGAAACTGGAACAGAAAGAGAGTACATTCCGCGCATTCGCTGGACAAACGACGCCAATACATTAAGTATTCAACGAAGCAATCGTCACCAAAATGTATTAGAATTACTTTTATGTAATGCCAATGATGGTACTTCAAAAGTGATTTTAAAAGAAGAAAATAAATCATTCATTGAGATTACCGACGACTTAACTTTCCTATCGAATGGCAAACAGTTTATATGGACATCAGCCAGAAATGGATATAATCATATATATTTATACAATATAGACGGAAGCTTAGTCAAACAAATCACTGACGGAAAATTTGAAGTAACTCATTATTACGGTTTCGACGAGTCGACAGGTACATTCTACTATCAAAGTACGGAAATGAGTCCGACAGAAAAGAATATTTATTCTATTACTTTATCTGGCAAAAAGACCAATTTAACAACTGCTCGCGGGGTACATGATGCTGAATTTAGCGTAGGATGTAAATATTTTGTAGACACTTACTCATCTTTCGGAAATCCATTTACTTGTACGGTAGTAAACAACAAAGGCAAATCACTTCGAGTACTCGAAGATAATCGCGATATGCGCGCTGAAATGCAAAAATTCCATTTTGGCAAATACCGATTCTTTTCATTCAAAACTGCCGACCAGACGGAGCTATTAGGTTGGATGATTTTACCTCCAGACTTCGACAGCACAAAAACATACCCTGTTTTATTCAATGTTTATGGAGGACCTGGAGTTCAAACTGTAACAAACGATTGGGATGGACCAAATTATTTATGGCATCAATTACTCGCACAAAAAGGTTATATCATAGTGAGTGTCGACAATAGAGGGACACCTGGAAGAGGAATCGATTTTGCAAATTGCATCTACAAAGACATGGGTAAATTAGAAGTAGATGATCAAGTAGCAGCAGCTAATTACATGAAGAGTTTGCCATACGTTAACAAAGACCGTGTAGGAGTTTGGGGATGGAGCTTCGGAGGATATATGACCTCATTGCTTATGACTAAAGTAAATACCGTTTATAAAACAGGAATCGCAGTAGCACCGGTTATTAATTGGAGATTCTACGATAATATTTATACGGAACGATATTTGCAAACACCACAAGAAAATGCTGATGGATATGACAAGAATTCGCCTATCACTTACGCTAAGCAATTAAAAGGAAATTTCATGTTGATACACGGCTCAGCCGACGATAATGTACACATGCAAAATTCAATGGATTTCGTGAATGCATTAGTGAAAAACAACAAACAATTCGACTTCTTTATTTATCCAAATCGTAATCACGGTATTAGTGGTGGCGGAGCACGACTTCACCTTTACACAAAAATGACTAACTTTATCCTCAATAATTTATAATCTCAAAGAAACTTATGTCACAAGAATTCACCGAACAACAATTAGCCATTGCAACGGCGCAAACCCGTTTCATGGCCAAAGTATTCAGCTGGATGACGCTTGCATTAATTATAACCGGCGGAATCGCATTTCTTATATCAGGCAATATTGAAATAATGACTTTAATATTCAGCAATTCAATGGTTGTTATTGGATTGTTTATTGCTCAAATTCTTTCAGTAGGATCATTAGCGATATTCGTGAATAAACTATCTGCTTCAGTTGCGACATTCATATTCGTACTTTATGCAACCTTAACAGGAATTACGCTCTCTACCATCTTTATAGTTTACACTTCTGCATCTATTGCGTCAACCTTCTTTATTACTGGCGCAACATTTGGCGTAATGGCTATTTTAGGATTTGTTACGGGACGTGATTTAAGCAAATTAGGTTCAATCTTAATGATGGCTTTAATTGGAATGGTAATCGCTTCTATTGCTAACTGGTTTATGAAAAGTGAGACCATTTATTGGATCACTACTTATGCTGGAATTTTAATCTTCACAGGATTAATTGCATACGATACACAAAAAATAAAAGGATATGCGGCCATTTCCCCTGATGATACTGAAAATTATCAAAAGGCTTCAATAATGGGCGCACTCTCTTTGTACCTCGACTTCATCAACCTATTCTTATTGCTTTTAAGATTATTTGGCAGAAGAAAATAATTACTAAATCAAACCCAAAAACACCGCTGACGAATTACATCAGCGGTGTTTTTTTTATTTATCATCTACCCATAAAGGATTCGGCAATCGTATTCCTAAATAAATCGACACTAATCGAAGAACTACAATAAATGTAGCTCCTAAAATAAATCCGATAAAAGCTGCTTTAAAGAGCATCCATATTGCCAAAAACAGCCAACATCCAGCAAATGAAGCTACCGCATATAATCCTCCAGAAGGGCGAAAAATAACAGGCATTTCATTATTCACAATATCACGAAAAACACCTCCTGCAACTCCCGTAATTACACCCATTAATGAAGCAGGAAAAATGGGTAATCCCGAATTTAATGCCGCTACTAATCCCGCCATCGAAAACAATCCAAGTCCTATAGCATCTACCGTATTCGTACGACGGTGCATTTTCTTCGCCAATCGGTGAAATAACGGAATGTAAACGAAGGCAATGGTAATCACTAAAACGACTATTAAGTATTCTTCGTGTTCAACCCAAAAAAACGGACGACGGCTTAAAAGTACATCTCTCAATGTACCACCACCAAAGGCAACAATTAAAGCCAAACTATAAGCACCCACAATATCCATTTTCTTCTCGGCAGCGTTTATCATTCCTGATAAAGCAGATACTACCACCGCGGCGGCTTCAATATAACTTACCAGCATATCAACAAAATTTACCCACAAAGGTAGATTAATATTACATCTACAACACAAATTTGTGGAGATGGCGTTCAAATAACTACTTTCGCATCATCATAAGTTACAAAAGCATGAAAAAGACGATCTTGTTTATAGCTACCATCATTTGTTTTTCATTCCAAATCGGAATGGCGCAGAATCAACTTCCGGCAGGATTAAAAAAACTCGCCGGAGGCTGGGTTGGAACAAGCGGACAAACAAAAGTACTCGAGAGTTGGATGTATGTTAATCCCCATTTAATGTATGGTAGCGGCGCTACTATCAACGAAAAAGGTGACACCGTTCAAACCGAATCATTAAAGATTTCGATAATTCGCGGAATGACATTTTATATTCCTTCATTAAGAGTAAACGGCAAAATAAAATCCACTCCGTTTATGCTGGAAAAAGAAGAAGAAGCGTATTGGAGATTTACAAATAATTCGCACGATTTTCCTAAAACAATTGAATATTGGCTAACCGATATTAATCACATGAAAGCCGTAATAAGTGGTCCGGATACATTGGGAGGAACAAAATCAATTGAATTTATTTATGAAAGATTCAAAAAGCAATAAATAAAAAAGGTCTCGTAAATTTACGAGACCTTTTTGTTTAGATAAACCTACAATTAGAAAGCCCCTCTCAACGATACAAATACATTCCTTCCAGGTGCATTTATACCACTTGCAAAAGTTCTGTATTGCAAATCGAAGATATTATCAACTCCAGCTTGTAACGAGATGCCTTTATAAATTTCATACCCTGCTCGTAAGTTCAAAGTAAACCATGCAGGCATTCCCATATCTGTTGCATATTGCTCATTATCTTCTCCTCCTAACGAATAATTTTTAAGCAACTTGGCTCCGCTGAAATTGATAAAGAAATCAGCGTTGAATTTATTGTTTGTATAGCTGAATGAAGTACGAGCCATAAATGGAGGAATATGATCAAGTGGAGCATCGCTTGAATCCGTTTTCACTCTTCCATAAGTATAATTCAATCCTAACGACATCATAAAATGATCGTTTAACTGACTAATAAAATTCGAAGAAAATCCGAAGATATATGCTTTCTCCTTGTTCTGATTAGCATATACTCTACTCATAGTTCCATCGTACATTAATGAATCACTCCCATTATAGGTAAACGTATCTACAACTGCTACGTCTTTAAAGGTTGTATAATAGATAGTGTTTTCCCATCTTGATTTATTATTGAAAGTTTTAGTAATTCCTAATTCATAATTGATCGTTTTCTCAGGCTTTAAATCAACATTAGGAACGATAACCATACCTGGAGCTGATCCGAAAATTTTCGACATGTCATCAACATTTGGGACACGGAATCCAGTTGACAATAACAACGATAATTTCAAATCATCCGATGGCGAATGAATCAATCCGATACTTCCAGAAACAACGGGTGTTTTTTGTTCGATATCTGTATATGGCAAGTGGAACAATAATGCTGTATCAACTAATGTTGAATGCAAAGTTGAATAACCTCCGCGAATTCCATCGGTTAATGTTAATTGATCATTGATGTTCCATGTATGAGAGAAATAAAGCGCATAATTATTCATATTGTTTTTTCCATCCGGATAGCGAGTATCCAAATTAACAGTTGATCCATCATCTATGTTTTCTTTGTTCGCTGTTGATTTCAAATTATTCAATTGCGCATCAAGTCCAAAACGGATGACATGGCTTTTAGTTGATCGTTGCAAATCGAGATTTGCTCCCACTACTCCTACTTTCTCTATACGATTATTTCGGTTTTTACTTCCGAATCCTCTGTTATGTCTACTTTCTTCTAACGCTTGGTAATTTAATCCGAAATGAATTTGTTGGAATAAAGATGATTCATTTTTGATATTCAGATCGTATGCAGTCAACAAACGGCTTTGTGGACCATA
>ENA-UOYA01004979-UOYA01004979.1-activated-sludge-metagenome-genome-assembly--contig:-NODE-4979-length-10770-cov-4.300327_pt1 | contig 10770 bp, 9 predicted proteins | sample MGYA00238163_ERZ764804 | MGnify/ENA primary metagenome ERZ764804 (study PRJEB28919, sample SAMN05720223) | activated sludge metagenome | isolation source: Anaerobic digester | place: Hong Kong...
TAACGCCGTCGGCCTGCTGAAAAAACAGATATGGGACGCGTCGGAGGAGGAAATCGACGCCATTCTGGAGGAATACGGCATCCCTTCCCCATCCGAACTTGGCGTGGCAGGCACTTACATCCAAAATACGCCCCGTGCAAGACAAATCGAAAAGCGAAGGAAGAATGACATCGTTTTCGTTCCCATTGGCTGTACGGAAAATCACGGGCTTCATGCCAATACGGGCCTTGACACCTTTATGGTGACCCAGATCCTGGAGGGCGTCAGAAGGTATACCGCAAAGCAGGGGCATGAGGTCAATCTGGCTTTCACGCCGCTGAACTACGGCGGGCATCCCTACCATCATATCGGTATGCCCGGAACAGTCATCATGCCGGAGGAAGTGGTGAAAGAATCCCTGATCTACTGCATGCTCGGCCTCTGGAACGACGGCTACAGAAAGATCATCTTTGTCAATAATCACGGCCATCTCTGGATGCTGGAATCTGCCATCCACGAATTCTGCAAAAGGTATCAGCTCCCCGGAATTTTCAGGGTCATCGAATGGCATCGGGCAGTCAGAGAATTTTTCTATCCGACAAACCGAAAAAACAGTCTGGAAACCAACTTTATTCACGCGGATGAAGCGGAAACCTCAGTTGCCCTGCTGATGTTCAGGGATATGATCGACATGAGCTCAGCGCAGGATGCTGAAGGGAAAAGCTTTCTGCCTGACGGGCATATGGATAAATCCGTCGATCCTTACAGGAGGCCCTGCAGGTGGTCCGAAGGCGAAGGCCATGCGGCCATCGAACGGGCCGCCACACCGGAAGGCGTTGTCGGCAAGCCGTCCCGGGCTACCGCACAAAAGGCGAAAAGACCGATCGCCGCGATCCTGAAGTATCTGACCCTGCTTCACGACGAGATCCTCGAAGCGTTTCCGCCGGGGACCGTTCCTCCGGTGGACCAGGTCACGCTCCGCAAACCGGAAGATATGGAACCGTTCCTGAGAGAACCGCTGAGTGAAGGCTGGAAATCCGTGGACGAACTGCCGAGAATCGGGATTTTCGAGAAACTGTAAAGCAGCCCGCAGGGAAAGCGGCTGCCGGGTGAAAACATGCCGTCACGCCGCCATACTATATGAATGGTGCTTTCCAATCATCTGAAGTACATAAGAAGGAGATTAGAAAATGAAATCGAAGACTGCTTTTCTATATAAACCTCATGATCTTCGCATCGAAGAAGTGGAGCTTCCGCCGCTCAAGCCGGATCAGGTTCTGATCAAGGTAGGCGCTTGCGGCATCTGCGGTTCCGATGTGGAATGCTATGAAGGAAAATCCGCCGAAGGAAGATACGACATTGCTCCTTATACCCCGGGCCATGAATGGGGCGGAAAAATCGTTGAAATTGGTTCCGGCGTCAAGACATTAAAAGTCGGCATGAAGGTGACCGGCGACTGCGTTATGGCCTGCGGCATCTGCAGAAACTGCAAGGACGGATTGATGCCGTCCGCCTGTCTGAACATGAGGGAGATCGGCTTCCGGCCGGATTCTCCCGGAGGAATGAGCGAATATATGATCGTCGAGGAGAAGTATGTTCATCAAATCCCGGACGACTGGTCCTACGAGATGGGCGCTTGGGTTGAAACCTTCTCCATCGGATACTTCGGCCTTTGGGGCAACGGCGGATACATAGACGCTTCCGACACGGCCGTCATATTGGGCTGCGGTCCCGTAGGAATTTCCGCAACCATGACCGCGAAGACCTCCGGCGCCGCCGTTATCGTTGTGGACCCCATCGCTTCCAGAAGGGAGCTTGCTTTAAAATACGGAGCCGATTATGTGGTGGATCCGGCGGCGGAAAACCTGAAGGAGCAGATCGACAAGCTCACCGGCGGGAGAGGGCCTTCCGTCATCGCGGAAGCATCGGGCAATGACAATGCCATCGCTGCGATCTTCGATATCGCGGGGCATAGCTGCAGAGTACACCTCATCGGCCACTCCATCGGCAGAAAAGTACCGGTGGAACTGGGCTGGACAATCTGGAAAACGCTGAAGATCAACGGATCAGGCGGTACGAAGGACTTCGGGCAAAGAACCATCCGTTTTATGAGCGCCATCAAGGACAAATATGATTTCAATGCGCTGAATACTCACTATTTCAGCTTCGATCAGCTTCAGGAAGCCATGGATACGGCGGTTCACGAAAAAGAGAACGCCTTCAAGGTCATGCTTCGGTTTCCGGTGGATTAACTGACCGGACATCGACTGACATCACATAAGCAGCCAAAAGCTCAGGCAGGGAGGTAACGGCAAATGATACCGGAACAAATTCTGAAAACCATCTGTGAGGCATATTCGATCGATTCTGAGAAGGTCGTTGATTACCCTTCCTCCTTTGTGGAGTCCGGAGGGGGGCAATTCGTCCTGTGCAGTGTCGACGGAACAAAAAAAATACTGGCTACGGGAAAAGGGGCATTTTTCTCCTCTCTGGACGGAGATCATCTGTCTGAAACCATAAAATTATGTCCTTTATCCCATCGCAACAGATTGACTATAAATCAATTTCTGCCTTACACCCTGCCGACGGCTTTTGGGAAAAAAACCGCGACTCTCGGTTTGGGCGACCGTTTGGGACTGGCCACACCGGGCCATATCCGCTGTTTCAAAAACACCGCTGCAAAGCCGGTTCTTGCCCAGCAAAGCAAACGGGAACTTGACCTCACGGGAAGAACCTACGAACAGGTATTGGACGACGTATGCTTTGCCGTCTTTCAGGAAGGATACCGCGGAGGCTTCGGCGCCGACGGCGATCATCTGAAAAAACCCGAAGATATCCGCGAAGCCCTGGATTCCGGCTATACCATGATCACCCTTGACTGCTCTGAGAAAATCGGCAGGGGAATCGAAGGCTTCAACGCCGAAGACATAGCGGGAGCGTATGAAAAGCTGCCGCAGGAATACCGGTCCCGGATTGAAGCCGTTTACTTAAGCAAATGTTTTCCTATCGGGGAGCGGAACTATTCTTTCAGGAAAGAAGAATTGATGCGCTGTGCCCTGATCTATTGCGAGGCCATTGAATTTACAAAGGAGGTTTATCACAGCCTTCTGAAAAAAGCGGAGCGTGCGATCGATTTTGAATTGTCCATCGATGAGACGGAATCGGTGACCACGGCGCAGGACCATCTGTTTGTGGCAATGGAACTGGAACACGGCGGAGTGGATGTGACAAGTCTGGCTCCCCGCTTCATCGGAGAATTTCAAAAGGGAATCGACTATATCGGCGATGCGGCTGAATTTGAGGATCAGCTGAAACAGCACGCGGCGATCGCGAAGCACTTCGGATATAAGCTCAGCATCCATTCGGGAAGCGACAAGTTCAGCGTATTCCCCGCCATCGGAACACATACCGAAGGGCTCCTTCATCTGAAAACCTCGGGAACAAACTGGCTGGAAGCGGTCGGCACCATTGCGGAGAAGAATCCGCCGCTTTACCGCCGGATCCATGAAAAGGCGCTGCGGCATTTCGCCGAAGCAAAAGCATATTACCATGTTTCCGGAGAACCCTCAAAGGTTGAAGATCCGGCCGGCAGAACGGATGATTCGCTCGTCGGCTACCTGGCCGATCCCGACAGCAGACAGCTGCTTCATATCACCTACGGTTTTATTCTCCGTGACCCCGCGCTAAGGGGAGAGCTGTACCGGACTCTGCTGGAGAATGAGGAACATTATTACAGCCGGTTGTCAGCCCATATCGGCTGTCATATGGAGCTGCTCAATCTGACCGGTAAGGAGGACGAATGATGAGTTTAAAAAACAGTCTGCCGAAGCAGATCAAACTATCCGCGACGCTGGCGGCAGAATTGAATCCTTTATCGCCCGTCATCATGGGCGGCGATCCGGCTGACAGGGTCGCAGCGGCGTCGAAGCTCGGATATGACGCCATTGAGCTTCACTGGGCCGATCCGGCTCACATCCCCCTTGCTGAGATCGCTTCCGCATGCAAAGCGCATCAAATGGAGATTTCCGCATTTGCTACCGGAAGGGCCTATGTTCAGGAGGGACTTTCTCTCATCCACGAAGACAGCGACAACCGTGCCGCCGCGATCAGAAGACTGAAGGATTTCGTCGACGCAGCCGCTCCTTTCCAAGCGATCGTGATCATCGGCTGCATCCGCGGCAATCTCGTTTCCGGCGCATCGCGCGGCGCAATGCTGGAAAGGCTGGCGGAATCCACGCGAATCGTGGCCGAGTATGCGCGGGAAAGAAACGTGGAGATCGTTTTCGAAGCCATCAACCGGTTCGAAAACAATTACCTGAACACCGCGCGGGAAACGGCCGCTTTCATTCTCGATCACGAGCTGCCCAACACGAAAATCCTTCTGGATACGTTTCATATGAACATAGAGGACGCAGACATGGCAAAAGCGATCCTCGACTGCGGCGATCTGCTGGGATATGTCCATATCGCAGACAGCAACCGTCATTATGCCGGCGCCGGGCACATCAACCTCGCAGAAATTGCCGGCGCGCTGACCGCAATCGGCTATCAGGGCTTCCTCAGCGCCGAATGTCTGCCCTTCCCGGATTCAGACACCGCCCTGGCAGGTTGGGTTCGGGGCGTTAAAAATGCTTTCCATATCGATAGGAAATAACGGAGGAAAACCATGGATAAAGTAAAATTAGGAATCGTTGGGTTAGGAAGACTCGGCCGTAAACACGCGGCGAACATCAACTACAACATCATCAACGCGGAGCTGGCCGCAGTCTGCAGCGCGATCCCGGAAGAGGTCGACAGCGTCATGCAGGAAATGAATCCCGGCTACGGTACGGTCGATTACATGGATATCTTCAACGACAGGAATCTGGACGGCGTCGTGATCGCATCCAATTCCGCGTTCCACTGCCGGATGATCTGCGACGCCGCCAACGCGGGTGTAAAGAATATTTACTGTGAAAAGCCCCTGGGAATGACGCTCGAGGAGATCGATCTGATCAAGGAGACCGTCGAGAAGAATCACGTCAATATCTTCCAGATCGGATACAATAGAAGGTTCGATCGTTCCCTGATGACCATGAAGCAGAAGATCGACGAAGGCTTCATCGGCAGGCCGATTCTGATCAAACTTTCCAACCGCGACCCGGAATGGGACAGGGAAGCGCTTCTCAAGTTCAGCCCGACCAGCGGCGGCCTGGTATTTGACATGCTGACCCACGACTATGACACGGCCAGATTTCTCATCGAATCCGATGCGGAAACCGTATACGGCATGGGAGGTGCCTTCGGCTATGAAGGACTCGCCGAGATCAACGACATCGACAACTGCATCATCTCCGTCGGTTTTGAAAACGGCGTCATGGGTTACCTCGAAACCTCAAGAAACTCCACTTACGGATATCATGTGGAGATCGAGGTGTTCGGCACGAAAGGCTCCCTGCGGATGGGCACGACACCGAACAGGGACAGACTGGTGCAGATGAACAGCAATGGCATCACCACCGAATGCGTCAGGTGGTTCTTCGAATTCTGGGAGCCTACCTTTCAGGCCGAACTGCAGGATTTCGCGGATTGCATCCAGCAGGGGAGACAGCCGAAGGCGGGCCTCATGGACGGTTACAAAGCCGTGAAATGGGCTTTCGCAGCCAAGGAAGCGGTCGATAAGAGGACAATCATCAAAATGAAATAGCGTTATGAAAACCTCCCGAAATTGAAAGCAAAAAAAAAGCTGGCTCATATAATGACAAGAGGGAGGTGCCCGCTATGTTTCATACCAATCAAATGCAAAGCCCCGGTTACATAACCGGGCAGATGAATTTTATATTCAGGGCAAGAATGCTATGGAGAGATTTAGCTTCTTGGTTAAGATCGTATAAGGTCAGCCTCTACGGCGGCGTCGGAAATACGGAAGAATTAAGCCGGCGGTTATTTCGGATCCCGCTGGAATACGCCAGTATATTAAGGGTGTATTTCGGAGATCAGCCGACGGAACAGTTTATTAATTTATTGACGCAGTATATCGCCATTCTCCAGGCCCTGTTTATTGCACAAATCAATAATGATATCGATGAAGTCAATCGTCTTACACAGCAGGCATATCAAAATGTGAATGAAATCGCAGCCTTTTTGGCAAGTGTTAACCCGTATTGGACGCAGAGCGAGTGGACCACTTTTTTGACGTTGTTCACCACTTTGCAGATTCAAGAGGCAACAACGTTTCTGACACAGGATTATACCTTAAATATTGACATATTTGACAGGATCCTGTCCTTCACCAATATTGTCGGGGACTATTTTTCAGAAGGCTTGACGATTTTTTTTATACAAAGACAACAACAGCAGGCAACTTAATGCCTGCCGCTGTCGGATCAGAATCTCAGGGACAGGCAGCTCAGGCCGCCGTCCAGCTTTCTGTATTCCGAGGTATCGACGGTAATGGTCTTGTATCCGGCTTTTTTTATCGCTTCAAGAACTGCGGGATAGCCTTCCGGCACGATGACCGTTCCGTTGACCCAGATGCAGTTGGCGGCATAGGCTTCCTCCCGCGGAACAATGATTTTGTTGAATTTCTCGAATTCCGGCTTATCGATGAATTCTCCGAACACCAGCATATTGTTGTTTTCTATGTAATTGACTCCCGTTTTGAGATGCAGCACTTCCGTTAACGGCACCTCCGATCCGGTCATACCGTATCGGTTCAGGATTTCGATGAACTGCCTGATCCCTTCCGCGTTCGTCCTGTTGGAACGGCCTACATAGAAATGGTCTCCCACCATCATGACGTCTCCGCCCTCCAGCGTTCCGGGCGTCCTGATGAATTCGATCCTGTCTTCCGGATAGAACTCCTTGACGACCGGGATCATCGCTTCGATTTCCCTGTTTCTGGATGCGGCTCCCGGATTGGTGATAATCGCGCATTCTCTTGTCAAAACGGCAGCGTCTTCAACAAAACAGGAATCCGGGAACGCTTCGTCCGCCGGAAGGATCCTGACCGCCACTCCGCATTGCTTCAAAGCTTCGATGTAGGCGTCATGCTGTTTCATAGCCAGCTCATAATCGGGCTTCCCCAGCTCCGGCGCCGATGTGATTCCGTTGATCATCGCCCTGCAGGGCCTTTTTACAATGACATTTTGAAACATAATGCTTCTCCTTTCATGACAGTCGTCCGGATTACCAGCCGACCAGATTCCATGTGCCGCTGCCTTCCCCGCTGGTGGATTTTCGGACGACCAGCTCGGATTCCAGCGTGATCACACATCTCGCCCTGCCGGGATCCTTCATCCGTTCATTGAGCAGGTGCATCGCCTGGTATCCGAGATCGTATTTGGGAAGATTGACGCTCGACAGCGACGGCGTAATCAGCGTAGACGGAAAGTTGTTGTCGATCCCGATCACCGCGACATCCTCGGGAATGCGGCAGCCTTCGTCCAGCAGCGCTCGGATCGCTCCGATCCCCATCTGGTCGTTGGCCGCAAATACCGCGGTAAACTTCTTCCCCTTTTTCATAATCTTCCTCATGGCATGGTAGCCGCTGATCGGGGAATAATCGCCTTCCCGGATCAGGTCCTCGTCCACGGCAAGGCCGGCCTCCTTCATGGTCTCCCGGAATCCTTCCAGTCTCAGCTGTCCGATCTGGACCCGCAGCGGCGCCGCGATGTGGGCAATTTCTCTGTGACCAAGGGAAATCAAATGCCTGACCGCCGTGGCGGCAGCCTTCCTGTTATCGATCACCACGGCGTCGATCCCCGGATCAAGAACATTTTCCAGGGATACCACCGGGATGCATTTTTTTCTGCTCCCGCTGTCCAGCAGGGACCGGATGTATTTTCTGTCTGAGATGTTTTCGCCGTTCGCATAGGACGCAAGGATGATTCCGTCGGACCAGGAGTGCTGAAGATATTTTACATGCTGCTTCTCCCGCTCGATGTCTCCGTTGGTTTCAAAGACCAGAATGGTGTATCCGTATTTAATCCCCGCTTCGTGAATCCCCTGGAGAACGGTGGGGAAATATACCTGATTGAAGGACGGCACGATCACGCCCACCTGATTGGTTTTATTGCTCTTCAGGCCCCTCCCGACGGGGTTCACTTCATACTGCAGCGCTTCGATGGCCTCGTTGACGCGGGCTTTCAATTCGGGGCTGACAGGTTTGGTTTCGTTGATCACATTGGATACGGTGGAAATAGATACGCCGGCTTTTTTTGCAACCTCTTTGATTCCTACCATTTGCGCCTCCAGACTGCTCCCTCAGAAATCTTAATCGCAGCAATTGATTGATTCGATCTCACTCAGCTTTACGGGTCTTCCCTCGGCAACGGACTTTCTTGCCGCAAGTCCCAGCTTGATCGGCTGCAGGCCGTCAAAACCGGTCACAGGTGTCTCCGTATCGTTGATCAAAGCGTTGATGAACTGCTTCATCTCTTCCGCGAAGGAATCCATATATCGCTCCAGGAAGAAGTAGAGCGGTTTTTCGCTGTACACACCGGTTTCGGTGCTCCATACCGCGGTGGAAGGATAATCGTTTGTGATTTCGACCTTGCCCTTTGAACCAAAGGCCTCCACTCTTTGGTCGTAGCCGTAGACGGCTTTTCTGGAATTGTCGATGACACAGATGGTACCGTTTTTGAAACGGATGGTGATCAGCGCCGTATCGACGTCTCCGGCTTCACCGATCGCCGGATCCACCATGCATGCCGCCGCAACATAGATTTCTTCCGCCTCGCTTCCGGTCAGGAATCTGGCCATATCGAAATCATGGATGGTCATATCCATAAAAATCCCGCCGGATACCTTGACGTATTCGATAGGCGGAGGGGAAGGGTCCCTGGAAGTGATTTTCAATATCTGAAGATCTCCGATGGTGCCGTTTTCGATGAGCTCTTTGACTTTCCGGAAGTTGTGGTCGAATCTTCTGTTGAAGCCAATCTGCAGCTTCACGCCCGCTTTCTTCGCGGCATCGATAACTGCTTCGACCTTTTCGACGGACAGATCGACGGGCTTTTCGCAGAATATGTGCTTCCCCGCGCTGGCCGCTGCGATGGCGATATCCGCGTGAGTATCCGTGGAAGAACACACCAGGACCGCATCGATATCGGGATCCGCAACCAGCTCTTTATAATCATTGTAAACTGTCGGAATGCTCATCTGAGCCGCCCATTCCCTGGCCTGATCAGGGAAAATATCGGTAACCGCCTTGATTTCCACATGCGGAAGCTGACTCCTGATACTCATGGTATGAACCTTTCCGATCCTGCCGATACCGATAATGCCGACCGTTAGCTTTTTCTCCATTTTTCTGTCTCCCCTCGATTCTTATAGTCCTGCTTTTTCTTTGATATATTTTCTGGCTTTCAATGCGTATTCCAGCGGATTCGCTTTCGCGGGATCCTGCTCGGCTTCCACGACCATCCAGCCTTCATAGCCGCTTTCGTTGATAACCTTGAAGATCGGAGCGAAATCGATGGCTCCGTCTCCCGGAACCGTAAAGGCGCCGGCCCGCACGCCGTCCAGAAAGCTCATTTTTTCTTTTTTAACCCTTGCGATGACTTCCGGTCTCACATCCTTCAGGTGGATATGCGCGGCCCTGTCGATATACTTTTTCAACAAGGTCAGACAGGCTTCAAAGCTGCCTTCGGAATAATAGATGTGACCGGAATCGTACAGCAGATATACATTCTTTTGAACGCTTTCCATAAAGCGGTCGATTTCTTCCATGGTCTGAACTCCGGTACCCATATGGTGGTGGCAGGAGAGCTTCATCCCCTTTTCCTCGGCCAGATCAGCCATGAGATTGTAGCCGCGTACGACCTTTTTCCACTGTTCTTCCGTATATACAGGCTTGGCGTCAAAGATCGGTTCGCTCAATCCCTGAATGCTGTTTCCCACTTCGGCGGCTCCGATGACTTTTGCACCCATTTCATAAAGGAAATCTCTGTGAGCGATAAATTCCTTCAGCACATCCGCCTCCGGTTTTATCGTAAAGCAGGCGCTGAACCAGGCGTTGCATATTTGGATTCCGCGCAGCGCAAGCGCTTTCTTCAGAACTTTCGTGTCTCTCGGAAATTTATTTCCCACTTCGCAGCCTGTGAATCCGGCAAGAGCCATTTCGCTGACACACTGTTCAAAGGTGTTTTCGCTTCCCAGATCCGGCAGATCGTCGTTGGTCCAGCCGATGGGCGCGATCCCCACCCTGATTCTCTTGTTTTCCATGTTTTATAAACCATCCTTCGTCAATATCGGTCGTCTATGTCTTCATCCCGCGGCGGCATGCGGCTGCGGGATCTTATTCCGTTTAGTACTGTCGGGCTTTCTCAACGTGGGCTTTGATCTCTCTCGCCGCCGCCTCCACAGACGCATGCTTTGACATCTGGGCGACGCCGACTCTCCACCACGCATGATAGCCGTCGGTCATGGTTCCCGGCAGCGTCTTGACATCGATCAGGCTGCTTACCTTGCTTTCCGACATCGCCCTGAAGCTCTTATTCAACTCTTCAACGGTACCTGCCGTATAGCCGCTTCCGCCGTAACCCCGGGCGATCATCGCATAATCGACGGGAAGGTATTCGCCGGTCAGGCGGTCCGTTGCCGCTTCTCTTTTGCGGTATTCATTCCCGAAGCTCGGGATCCCCTGGTTTCTCTGAAGATTATGAATGCACTGGAAACCGTGGTTGTCGAAGACGATGACGTTGATCTTCAATCCTTCCTGCAAGCTTGTTAAAAATTCGGAATGGAGCATGTTGAAGCTTCCGTCTCCCACGAGAACGTATACTTCCCGATCGGGCTCCGCCATCTTGA
>ENA-UOYA01004986-UOYA01004986.1-activated-sludge-metagenome-genome-assembly--contig:-NODE-4986-length-10759-cov-7.197870_pt1 | contig 10759 bp, 10 predicted proteins | sample MGYA00238163_ERZ764804 | MGnify/ENA primary metagenome ERZ764804 (study PRJEB28919, sample SAMN05720223) | activated sludge metagenome | isolation source: Anaerobic digester | place: Hong Kong...
CCGGTGATCGACGCGATCATCGAACTGGCCGAGCACGCCGCGAAGGAGCCCTTCGCGTTCGAGCCCGACGACACCGACGCCCTCAAGGCGAAGATGAAGGACATCGTCGGCGCCGACATCGCGGCGGCTTACAAGATCGTCAAGAAACAGGACCGCTATGAAGCGGTCGGCGCGGCCAAGAAGAAGGCCATTGAGGCCATGGCCAAGTCGGACGCCAATCCCGACGGCGCCGATCCGCTGAAGCTGGCCGGCGTGTTCAAGGAACTCGAGGCCGACGTCGTCCGCCGCGGCATCCTCGACACCGGCCTGCGGATCGACGGCCGCACCGTCGACAAGGTTCGTCCGATCGTGTCGGAAGTGGGCGTGCTGCCCCGCGCCCACGGCTCGGCCCTGTTCACCCGCGGCGAGACCCAGGCCCTGGTGGTCGCCACCCTGGGCACCGGCGACGACGAGCAGTTCATCGACGCCCTGGAAGGGACCTACAAGGAGAAGTTCCTTCTCCACTACAACTTCCCTCCCTTCAGCGTCGGCGAGACCGGCCGCATGGGCTCGCCCGGCCGCCGCGAAATCGGCCACGGCAAGCTCGCCTGGCGCGCCGTTCGCCCGATGCTGCCGGAGACGGCGGACTTCCCCTACACGATCCGCCTGGTGTCCGAGATCCTGGAGTCGAACGGCTCCTCGTCGATGGCCAGCGTCTGCGGCTCGTCCCTCGCCCTGATGGACGCCGGCGTGCCCCTGAAGAAGCCGGTCAGCGGCATCGCCATGGGCCTGATCCTGGAATCCGACGGCTTTGCGGTCCTGTCCGACATCCTGGGTGACGAAGACCACCTGGGCGACATGGACTTCAAGGTGGCCGGCACCGAGGACGGCATCACCTCGCTGCAGATGGACATCAAGATCGCCGGGATCACCGAGGAGATCATGAAGAAGGCGCTGGAGCAGGCCAAGGCCGGCCGCCAGCACATCCTCGGCGAAATGGCCAAGGCCATGGAAGCCCCGCGCACCGAGCTCGGCGAGTTCGCGCCGAAGATCGAGACCATGAAGATCGCGGTCGACAAGATCCGCGAAGTGATCGGCTCGGGCGGCAAGGTGATCCGTGAGATCGTCGCCGAAACCGGCGCCAAGGTCGACATCTCCGACGACGGCACCATCAAGATCGCCGCCTCGGAACAGTCGAAGATCGACGCCGCCCGCGACTGGATCAAGTCGATCGCCTCGGAGCCCGAGGTCGGCCAGATCTACACCGGCAAGGTCGTGAAGATCGTCGACTTCGGCGCCTTCGTGAACTTCTTCGGCGCCAAGGACGGCCTGGTCCACGTGAGCCAGATCTCCAGCGAGCGCGTGAACAAGGTCTCCGACGTCCTCCAGGAAGGCCAGTCCGTGAAGGTCAAGCTCCTGGGCTTCGACGATCGCGGCAAGACCCGCCTGTCCATGAAGGTCGTCGACCAGGAAACCGGCGAAGACCTGTCCAAGAAGGGCGACGCCGAGGCTGACGCCGAGGCCTGAGCCTTCGGAACATCCTGAACGGATCGGGGCGGTCGCAGCGATGCGGCCGCCCTTTTTCGTTCTAGATTTTCTCCTCGGCCTTGGCGACCGCGTCCGCGGCGTCCTCCAGGTCCGTCGACGCTTCGGAAACCAGCTCCTCGACCTCTTCCAGGTCCTTCTTCTCCAACTGGGTCAGCTCGTTGCGCGCGCCCTGGGTGTGCAGGATCAGTTCGTCCAGCTTGGCCTGCAGGGCGACGCGGTCGCGGGTCTGATTGCGCTCGATCAAGATGGCCATGACCAGGGTCACGAGCGTGGCCACGGCGTGCCATTCCAGGGTCCGCGGCGACCACCACCACCATGCCGCGGCGAACGCCGCCACGGCGATCAGCGCGGCCGGATGCCCGATGGCGTTGGCGGCGACGACCAAACTGTGCTGCAGGGCGCGGCTTTTCATCCGCCTGCAACGTCGCGCGCGCTCGACGGTTGCCCGGTGCGCGGCTGCGCTTGCAGGCCGCTGCAGGGGCGCCCTGCCGGACCTGAACAGCGAAAGGCCCGCCGGGTGAGGGCGGGCCTTCGATTGTCAGCGAGGTCGGTTCGACCTTAGCCGCGCAGCTTCCGCAGCAGGACGTCGAGGTCGCGCTCCAGCGCGGGATCCTCGGCGCGCAGCGCCTCGATGCGGCGGACGGCGTGCAGCACGGTGGTGTGGTCGCGTCCCCCGAAGCGCCGGCCGATGTCGGGCAGCGAGCGGGTGGTGATCTGCTTGGCCAGCCACATCGCCGCCTGGCGGGGCCGGGCCACCGCGCGGGCGCGGCGCTCGGAGATCAGGTCAGCCTGCTTGAGGCCGTAATGCTCGGCCACGGCCTTCTGGATCTGGTCGACCGTCACCCGGCGCTCGTTGCACGACAGGTGCGGCCGCAGGATCGCCTGGGCCTCGTCCAGGGTCAGGCGGGCGATGTCCCCGCCCACCCGGGCCACCAGCGTGTTCAGCGCGCCTTCCAGCTCACGCACGCTGTCGGTGAACCGGTCGGCCAGGAACTGCAGCACCTCGGGCCGCGCCGAGGGGGCGAAGCGTCCCTGGGCGGCCAGGGTCGCCAGCTTGCGCTCCAGGATGCCCAGGCGCAGCGTGCGGTCCGCCGGCTCGATGCCGCAGACCAGGCCGGCCTGAAGGTGCGAGCGCAGGCGCGGCTCCAGTTCGGACAGTTCGGTCGGTGACCGGTCCGCCGTCATGACCACACGTCGACCGTCCTCGACCAGGGCGATCAGCGTGTGGAAAAGCTCTTCCTGGGTGGCGGCCTTGCCGGCCACGAAGTGCACGTCGTCGATCAGCAGCAGGTCGGCGTTGCGCAGCTCTTCCTTGAAGGCGGCGGTCTCGCGATCCTGCACCGCCTTGACGAAGGTCGTCGTGAAGCGCTCGGCGGTCAGATAGACCACCCGCTTCTCCGGCGCCGAGCGCATGGCCTCCCAGGCCAGGGCGTTCAGCAGGTGGGTCTTCCCGAAGCCGTAGGGTCCATGGAAGACGACCGGGTTGAAGTGACCGTCGGCCCAGGTCGCCACGCGGCGCGCCACGGCGAACGCGAATTCATTGGCCGGGCCGGCGACGAAGGTTTCGAACGAGAAGCGGTCCTGCAGGCCCTGCTGGCGCGCCTGGCGGGCGGCCACCGGCGGCGCCTCCACCTCGATCACGATCTCCGGAGTCTCGGCCCGGGCCGCCGCGGCGCGCGCCAGCGGCGTGGACGGGGCCGGCGCGGACTCGAACTCCATCTTGGACTTGAGGTCCAGGCGGCGGCCCATGGGGTCGTTCTGAGCCCACAGCTCGCCGATGCGCCGCCAGGCGTGGCGACGGATCCAGTCGCGCGCGACGCCGGTCGCGGCCACCAGGCATACTTCGCCTTCGGTCTGCTCGCGCAGGGACGCCTGTCCCAGCCAAGACCCGAAAGTGGCTTCCCCCAGCTCGCGCTTCAGCGCCTGGCACGTCTTTGTCCAGACTGCGCCCGCCGGCGTCTCGGCCGCCATGTTCGCAGCACCCCCGCTCGCCATCATCCCAACCCTGTCACGTGCCCTACAACCGGCCCCCGCCGGTTGCATTTTCCCCGAAACGCACTTCTCCCCACCGGCGAGCACACACACCCCGACGGTTGATCATTCGTCCGCGATCAGATGGAGAAGACGTCCTAAGAAGGCTGAGACTAGTCGGCGACCCGGGGGAATCAACGGGGATTCTTCGGCGTCGAAGTCGATATTTTCGTTGACTCGGCGACACCCCTTCGCGCGCCAAGGGAAAGCCTGAGTGACGCTCCGTCAGCTGAGAACTTTGGTCGCAGGCGGCCCGCTGGACAGGCGCCTGAAATAACGACACCCGCCGTCCGGATAGACGGCGGGTGTCGCTAAAACTTGAGTAAAATCAAAAACTACGGTCGTCGCCGACAGGCGTTAGGCGACCGAAAGCTTCTTCAGCTGGGCCGCCAGGCGGGAGACCTTGCGAGAGCCGGTGTTCTTGTGGACCACGCCCTTGGACACGGCGCGCATCAGCTCCGACTGAGCCTCGACGAAGGCCGTCTTGGCGGTCGCCACGTCGCCCTTCGCGACCGCTTCCTCGAAGCGACGCAGGAAGGTCCGGACGCGCGAGCGGCGCGCCTTGTTGACTTCGGTACGGCGGGCGATCTTGCGGACCGCCTTCTTGGCGCCGGGGTTGTTGGCCATGCTTCAGCTCTCGAAACGGATCGCGCCCGGTTTGGCCCCGGGCGTTGAAATTGGAGGCGCGGATATACGGGAACCGGCCGCCCGGGTCAATGCGCCACCAGCGGTCTGTCGTCATCCACGAAGGCCCGCCAGGCCGGATGGGCCATGACGAGATCGGCGAGTTGCTGATAACCGTCCTGCGCCGGATGGGCGCCGTCGCCCTCGCGGGCCTCCGCCTCCCACAATCCGGCCTCGCGCAGCGGCGTGAACACGTCGAGATAGGGAATGCGCAGATGGTGCGCGGTGATCCGCAGCGCATCGTCCAGCGAGGCCACCCGCGCCGCCAGCAGGGGGTCGCCGGGTGGCGGCGGTCCGACCATCAGGACCAGCCCGATCGCGGCCGCGTCGGTCAGGATCTTCTGCGCGTTCTTCAGGACGTCGGCGGGCCCTACGCGCAGTTCCCCGTCCTCCATGACGCAGTCGTTGGCGCCGAAGGAAAAGACGAAGCGCAAGGGTTCGTCGGTGCGCATGCGGTCCGACGCCTCGCGCCGCCACCGCGCGGCGATGTCCTGGCTCGTGTCCCGTCGCACGCCGAGGTTATAGAGGGTGATGTCGGTGCGCCCCAGCACCGTGCGCCCGATCCAGCCGAGGTGATAGGGATCGCCGACGCCCAGCATGAAGCTGTCGCCGAACGCCAGCATGCGCATGGTCAGCGGCCCTTGAAGTCGGGTTTGCGCTTCTCGACGAAGGCCGCCATGCCTTCCTTCTGGTCCTCGAACGCGAACAGCGAATGGAACAGGCGGCGTTCCATGGTCACGCCGGTCGCCAGCGTGGTCTCGTAGGCGGCGTTCACCAGTTCCTTGTTCATCATCACCGCCAGGGTCGACTGGCCGGCGATGGCCGCCGCCGCGGCGAGGGCTTCCTCGAGCAGCTTGTCGGCCGCGACGACCCGGCTCACCAGACCCGCGCGCTCGGCCTCGGCCGCGTCCATCCGACGCCCCGTGAGGATCATGTCCATGGCCTTGGACTTGCCCACGAAGCGGGTCAGGCGCTGGGTGCCGCCGATGCCCGGCATGACCCCCAGATTGATCTCGGGCTGGCCGAACTTGGCCGTATCGGCGGCGATGATGAAGTCGCACAGCATGGCCAGTTCGCAGCCCCCGCCCAGCGCAAAGCCGGCCACCGCCGCCACGATCGGCTTGCGGAACTGCTCGATGCGCCGCGCAGCCCCGCCGAAGAAGTCCTCGGTGAACATCTGGGCGTAGGTCTTGGTCGACATCTCCTTGATGTCGGCGCCGGCGGCGAAGGCGCGCTCGGACCCGGTGAGCACCAGACAGTGCACGCTGTCGTCCGCCTCCGCCGCATCCAGGGCCGCGCACAGCTCGCCGAGCAGTTCGCTGTTCAGGGCGTTCAGGGCCTCGGGCCGGTTCAGACGGATGAGCGTCACGCCCGCCGCCCCGCCGGGCGCGGTCTCGATGATCAGGGTGTTGTAGCTGCGCGTCGACATGGGTCGCCTCCGGTTGTCCCGGAGGCCGGGCTTAGGGCCCTTTCACCGAATAGCCAAGGGCGCGCAGACGTGCGGGGACGCCGCCGGGACCGAGCAGGTGTCCGACCCCGACAACCACGACGGTCCGGCCTGATCCCTTGAGCCGCGCGTCCAGGGTCCGGGTCCAGGCGGCGTTGCGGCGGGTGACGAGGCGCTCGTAAAGCGCGGGCGCGGACTCTCGAAGGGGCTTCAACGCCTCGTCGTCCAGAGCGGCGAGGTCTCCGCTCATCCAGGCCCGGACCATGACCTCGTAGGCGTCAGGGTCCTCCTCGATCTCGCGCAGGGTCTCCTCCAGCGAGGCGACCTGCTCGGCGCGGGGGGCGGCGGCGAACATGGCGATCTGCTCGGCGGGCGTCTCGAAGGCCATGCGCCGAACGCCGGCCGGCGCTGCGCCTGACACCGTCCGTTCGACGCCGGACTCGATGCCTGCGCCCGACGCCTTGAAGGCGCCGGCGGACAGCGCCACCTCGGCGAACCAGGGCTGCAGCCGCTCGATGATCGTCGGCGACAGGCCGAAGCGCGCGCTGATCCGCGCCAGCCGTGTCCGCCCGTCCTCGGACAGCATCGATGATAGCGACTGGTCGGGCGGCAGATAGCCCCGCATGGCCGCGGCCTGCGCCGCCTCCTGCTCCGCCGACGGATCGATGGGCAGCTCGAACCACAGGTCGTCGGCCTGGGACAGGGCGGCCGTCAGCTCGGGCGGGCGCCAATCGAGTTCGGGGGGCAAGACGTGGATGGAGCCGAACAGCACCATCTCGGACTCGCTGTCCGACACCACCCAGATCGGAGGTTCGGCGGCGGCCGGCCCGGCCGCCAGCAACGGAACGACGACTGAGGCCGCCAGGGCGGCGAGGATCCTGCGCATGGCCTGGGTCATCGCTGACAGGCGGGGCAATAAAATGTCGAACGCCCGGCCTGGACCTTCCGCGCGATGACGCCGCCGCAGCCGGCGTTGGCGCAGGGCTCGCCCTCGCGGTCGTAGACGCGGAAGCTGTGCTGGAAGTAGCCGAGGGCCCCGTCCGCGGTCGCGAAGTCGCGGAGGGTGGAGCCGCCCGCCGCCACGGCCTCGGTCAACACGTCCCGCACGGTGGAGGCCAGAAGGTCCAGCCGGCGCCGGGCGATCCTGCCGGCCGGCTTGAACGGCGAGATGCGCGAGCGATTGAGGGCCTCGCAGACATAGATATTGCCCAGCCCCGCGACGACGCGCTGGTCGAGTAGCAGCGTCTTCGGCCCCTGGCTGCGCCCGTCGAAGCCGCGGGCCAGGACCGCCCCGTCGAAGGCGTCGGACAGGGGCTCGGGCCCCATCCCGGCGAACCAGGGGTGCTGGGCGAGCGCGGCGGTCTCCACCAGGCCCATGAAACCGAACCGGCGCGGGTCGTAATAGGTGACGCGGCCGCCGTCGTCGGTCTCGAAGACCACATGCGCGTGCTTCGGATCGGGCGGCGCGGCGTAGTGGAATTCTCCAGGCCGCACGGTCCCTTCGGGCCGGTCGATCTCGAAGCGGCCGGTCATGCCCAGGTGCATCACCAGGGTTTCGCCGCGGTCCAGGCGCGCCAGCAGGTACTTCGCCCGGCGATCCAGCGCCTCGATCCGCGCCCCGGTCAGGCGCTGGACGAAACCCTCGGGAAAGGGGAAGCGCAGGTCGGGCCTGCGGGCCTCGACCCGGCGCAGGCGACGGCCTTCCAGGACGGGCTGCAGGCCCCGGCGAACGGTCTCGACCTCGGGAAGTTCGGGCATGCCCCGGCTTGGCAGGCGAGGGCGCGAAGATCAATGGCCGGCGACGCTGGCGCCCGCGCGGCCGGAAGGCTAAGACCGGGTCCATGACCGGTTCCGCCACCTTCGGCTTCAAGGACGTCTCGCCCGACGAGAAGCCTCGGCTCGTGCGCGGCGTGTTCGATCGCGTCGCCCGCCGCTACGACCTGATGAACGACCTCATGAGCGGCGGCGTCCACCGCCTCTGGAAGGACGCCGTGGCGGCTCGCCTCAATCCGCAGCCGGGCGAAGTGATCGTCGACTGCGCCGGCGGCACCGGCGACATGGCCCGCCGCTTCGCCGCCATGGCCCGCCGCGCCCAGGAGCGTCGGGGCGGCGACGACGCCCAGGTCGTGGTGATCGACTACAACGCCGAAATGATCATGGCCGGCCGCGAAAAGGGCTATCCGCCCGAGGTGGTCTGGGCCGTGGGCGACGCCCAGCGCCTGCCGCTGCCCGACGCCAGCGCGGACGCCTATGTCATCTCCTTCGGCATCCGCAACGTGACCGACATCTCCAAGGCCCTGGCCGAGGCCCGCCGCGTGCTGCGGCCGGGCGGCCGGTTCCTCTGCCTGGAGTTCTCGCGCCCGACCACCGAGGCCCTGCGCGCAGCCTACGACGCCTATTCCTTCAAGGTCATTCCGGCGGTCGGCCAGCTGGTCGCCAAGGATCGGGACTCCTACCAGTACCTGGTGGAAAGCATCCGCCGCTTCCCCGACCAGCGCGCCTTCGCCGCCATGATCGGCGCGGCGGGCTTCAGGAACGTCAGCTTCACCAACTTCACGGGCGGCGTCGCCGCCCTGCACCAGGGCTGGGCGATCTAGGGACATGGGCAGTCTCGCCGCGTTCGGCCGTCTGTTGGGGGCGGGCGCCATCCTGGTGCGCAACGACGCCCTGCTGCCGCGCGAGCTCGACCATTTGTATCCGGCCCGTGTCCGCACCCTGGCCGACGCGCTCAGGACCTATGCCGGGCCTGGCGCGCGCCAGGGCCGGCCGGGCGAACGCCTCGCCCGTTCGCTGGAAAGGCTGGGCCCGGTGGGCGTCAAGCTCGGCCAGCTCTTGTCGACGCGGGCGGACATCTTCGGCGCGGCCTTCGTCGAGGACCTGTCGCATCTCAAGGACAAGCTCGCCCCCTTCCCGACCGACGCGGCGCGACGCGAGGTCGAAACCGCGCTCGGCCGGCCCGTCGACAGCCTGTTCGCCAGCTTCGGCGAGCCGGTGGCCGCGGCCTCCCTGGCCCAGGCGCACGACGCCGTCCTGGCGGACGGTCGGCGCGTGGCGGTCAAGGTCCTGCGGCCCGGGGTCGAGCAGCGGGTGGCCCGCGACGCCGAGGTCCTGACCCTCGCCGCCCGGCTCATGGAGCGCTGGTTCCCCCTGTCGCGCCGGCTGGAGCCGCAGGCCCTGGCCGCCACGGTGATCCGCGCGACCGAACTCGAGCTCGATCTGCGGCTCGAGGCCGCCGGCGCCGATGAGCTGGGCGAGGTCATGGCGCGCGACGGCTACATGTCGGCGCCCACGGTGGTCTGGGACGGGGTGGGCAAGCGCGTCCTGACCCTGGCCTGGGCCGAGGGCGTGGCCCTGACCGACCCGTCCGCTCTTGAGCAGCCGGGACTCGAGCGCAAGGCGGTGGCCGACAATCTGGTCCGCGCCTTCCTGGCCCAGGCCCTGGACCACGGCGTCTTTCACGCCGATCTGCACGAAGGCAACCTGTTCGTCGCGCCGCCGGGGCGGGTGATCGCCGTCGACTTCGGCATCATCGGCCGCCTGGGCCCGGCCGAGCGCCGCTATCTGGCCGAGATCCTTTACGGCTTCCTGGAGCGTGACTACGACAAGATCGCCCGCGTGCACTTCGAGGCGGGCTATGTGCCGGCGCGCCACTCGGTCGCCGCCTTCGCCCAGGCCCTGCGCGCCGTCGGCGAGCCGATCTTCGGGCGCAACGCCCGCGACGTCTCGATGAGCCGGCTGCTGACCCAGCTCTTCGAGATCACCGCCCTGTTCGACATGCACCTGCGGCCCGAGCTCGTCCTGCTGCAGAAGACCATGATGACGGTCGAGGGCGTCGCCCGGCGCATCGATCCCGACCATGACCTGTGGGCCGCGGCCGATCCGGTGGTGCGCCGCTGGATGACCCGCGAGCTGTCGCCCGCCGCCCGCGTGCGGACCCTGGCCGACGACGCCACGCGCGTTCTGCGCGGTCTCGCCCGCCGCCTCGACGAACCGGCGACGCCCGCCGTCGTCGTCGCGCCGGTCGCCGCGCCTGCGCTTGACGCCGAGGCTCGCCGCCTCGCAGCCTTGGGCTGGTTCGCGGCCGGCGCCGCCATCGCCGGCGCGGCCTTCTTCCTGGGCGTCCTATTCCGCTGAGGCCCGCCGAAGGCCGACCCGCTGGCCCCAGGGGCTTCAGCTTTCGCGGTCGTCGCGGTCGTTGCGGGCCTGACGGGACTTGGATTCCCGCGTCTTCTGCTCGGCCCAGTAGGCGGCGCCGTCGTCGGGCTTGAACATGGTGCGCGGCGCGCCTGTGCGGTCCGCCACGGCGAAGACGTTGTCCCGCGCGTCGTAGATCAGGGTGTCGCCATTGCCGCGCTTCAGCGTCTCGGCCCCGCGCGGCGGGTGATCGACAAAGGCGCGGGCCTTGCGCACGAAGTCGTCGCGATCCTTCGCGCCGAAGGCCGCGCCGTTACGATCGAAGGCGCGCTGGGCGCTTTCCTCGGCCGAGTAGCGACGGCTGGAGGCCCACAGCGGCTTGCCGTCGAGTTCGGGAACCGCATCGCGTCGGTGATCCACGCCCGGCGTTTCGTCGCGATCGCCCCGCTCGCCCGAGCGCTGGCCGCCGTCCAGGCCGGCGGCTGACGCGGTCTCGACGCCCTCGCCGGCCTTGGCCACGGCCGAAGGCCGTTCGCAAGCGGCGAGCGACAGCACGGCCATGCCCGCCAGGATTACGCACCCCCTCATCGTCAATCTCCTTTGATGCGACCCAGGATTGTAGGAACGAACAAAGAACAAAAAAGCGGAGGTTTGTCCAGCGCCCTTATCCGCCGTATAGCGGGCGTCTCCACGGAAAGGACCGCTCGCCTTGGCGGAACAACGGATTCTCCTGATCGTCGGCGGCGGCGTCGCGGCCTACAAGTCGCTCGAGCTGGTCAGGCTGCTGCGCAAGGCCGGGGTCGCCGTGCGGCCGATCCTGACGGCCGCGGGCGCCCAGTTCGTCACGCCCCTGTCCCTGTCCGCCCTGTGCGAGGACAAGGTCTACACCGAACTCTTCTCCCTCACCGACGAGGCGGAGATGGGCCACATCCAGCT
>ENA-UOYA01004988-UOYA01004988.1-activated-sludge-metagenome-genome-assembly--contig:-NODE-4988-length-10753-cov-31.154141_pt1 | contig 10753 bp, 8 predicted proteins | sample MGYA00238163_ERZ764804 | MGnify/ENA primary metagenome ERZ764804 (study PRJEB28919, sample SAMN05720223) | activated sludge metagenome | isolation source: Anaerobic digester | place: Hong Kong...
TCGGGGTTGGCTCCGGGGTGTCCGTTGGTGTTGGTGTAAAGGTAAATGTCGGGGTGGCGGAAGGTTCTTGACAAATCACATAGCAAGTCTGGCTCCACAAATCTCCCGATCCTGGATGACCTTCGCGCTGGATTGCCCGGAACTTGTAGTTCCCAGTCATTGTGGGAACGTAAGTAAGCTGGAATGTACCTCCACTTGGTAATGCGGGAATCACGCCAGTATAAACAAGCTGCCTGTCTGGGGCAGTCATTGGGTTTCCAGTGGCACTATACCAGACTTCAAAGGTGGTTGGTCCTTGCATGTCAGATCCATGATTTTCCACCCAGGCACTGATCAAATTACAATCTCCTTCACATGCACCACTGTAAAGGAAAACCAGAGAGCTTTTATCCCAAACCTCGATGGATCCGCCACTAGCCAAGTTACCAGGATCCTGGTAAGCTTGGACTGGAACCCGGGTTACTGATAACAATAAACCAAGTAATAAAAATAAACTCCCCAAGCCATATGAGAACCGATAGATAGCCTTAATGTTTGTACGACGCATTCAGCCCTCCGCAACAGGTTAGAATTACCCCTGATCTGTTAGCTTCGGTCGGTTTTTCAGGTTTAATCAAAAAAACCGACCTATCAGGCCGGTTTCGCTACTCGGCTCCCTGATCTCTTTTGCTCCCTTCCGGAAGCTCAGCGACCAAACTAAAAGATCAGATCATTGCCGCCTGAAACAACACTAAATTTTCTTTGATTATTATAAATAATTAAATATTAAAGTCAAGGACAAAATTACGTATTTCTACGTAATTTTTATTTTCCCACAGAGTTTCTTAGGATCCCAATTCCTTCAATTTCAACGGTTACCGTATCTCCATCCTGAATCGGACCAACCCCCGCAGGTGTCCCGGTCAGGATGATGTCTCCAGGTTCCAATGTCATAACCGATGACACAAACGAGATAATTTGGGGAATGGTAAATACCAAGTCGCGCGTGGTTGCCATTTGCCGGATCTCACCATTGACCCGCACTGTAATGAGAGCATCAACTGGATCAAGATCAGTCTCGATCCAAGGTCCCAAGGGACAAAAGGTATCAAATCCTTTTGCCCTGGTCCATTGACCATCTTTAAATTGTAAATCCCTGGCGGTCACATCATTGGCAATTGTATAACCGAGAACATAATCAAATGCCTGATCCGCTGGTATCCAGCGTCCTTTTTTGCCGATGACAACAACCAGCTCACCCTCATGATCCACCCGTTGAGATTGGGGAGGCAGGATGATTTTTTCATCAGGTCCAATCACGGATGTTAGGGGTTTCATAAATATCAAGGGAACTTCTGGAACATCGGAATCAAATTCCTTGGCATGCTCGGAGTAATTTTTCCCCATACAGATAATTTTGCCAAAATTTACAGGTGCTTTCAGTCGAACCGAGTCCAGGGGGAATTCAGCTTCCAATCGCCGGTACTCACCAAAAGGAGTTCCCTCCAATGCACCGACCCGATCGTCATGAATCCAACCAAATTGAGGAGATTCATTTTTCAATTGAAATCGGACAAACCTCATTTTTTCCTCCTTAAACCCATCATTTGGTTAAGTTTAGCACAGCTTTGTAAATTCGATTATAATCGACCGCGAGGGCGGGTAGCTCAGTTGGTTAGAGCGCATCGCTTACACCGATGATGTCGCAGGTTCGAGTCCTGTCCCGCCCACTCAGGAACCCCCAGCGCTGGGGGTTCCTGGTATTTTCGGCGGTACTGGTGGCGGTTCAGACGCTACCGGTTTTCATCCGGGCTGGTGCCTTTTGCAACCTTTTGCGACCAATTGCCCGGTTCGAATCCGTCCGACCCGGCCATCTCCCATTTCACAGCCACCGGCAGGATGAATTCATCAATACGATTGGCAACTTCCATCTGACCGGTGGGGACCATGTGGGCATAAATGTCCAGCGTGATCGACGCCCGGGCATGTCCCAGATACCTGGATACGGTGATTACCGGGATGATAAGGAAATACTGCCAGGATCGCAGCGCGCATTAATTCTCTTGGTGTTCCAGTCGCTCGATTTCGACTAAAATAATATTTTCCAGCCTGGGCAGCTCATGTTCTACAAATTCAGACCATCTGCGCTTGATCTCCTCCTGTACCTCTTCCGTAGTCTTCTCCTGATAGCTGCTTTTGGTCAGGAAATTACGGGTATAAATGGTAGACCACAGTTTCCCCATGGTTTTGGATGAGCGCTTGAATGGTGGTTCATTTTGACTGATGAATTCGAATAGCCTTCTGCGGGTTGCGTCGGGTCCTGGACCCAGTATCAAAGCCAATTTCAGCATGTTCTGAAGGTTCGCAAATTGAAACAAGAGAATTCTACCAGAACGTGTCCAACCCTGACCTTTGCGTAACAAAGCAAAATCCCATTTCTTCGGAATGAAGTAAATGTAGGATTTTGATGTGTGATCCAATTCCATTCGTGGGTCGGAGCTGATGAGGTCGCACAAGAAATCTTTAAGGGCAGCTTGCTGGTCGGGACGGTATTCATAAATCAAGTCCAATGCGCGCTGGTGCTTGCGGTAAATCTGCTGGCACAGCTTTTCAATCTCGGATTCGCCCACAATATACCTCCTGAGCATTTCTGTATAATGGTTCATCAGTGCCAAGACATCTCGTCCCAGCGTTGTTTCGCGGGAAGCAGTTATATCTTCCACCAACTGGCAGATCATTGCATAGCTGATCCCGATATATCTCTGATCGCTTGCTTGATCGCCTTCCGGGGTGAGAAACAGGCAAATGATCTTGTAACCAGGATAATGCTGCTTCACCTGCTGGTTGTACCGCATCAATTGATCGTCATGTTCCCCCGAATTAATTTTATTTTCGATAATCACTGCAAGCTGGTGTAATTCATCCAGGATCAAAATATCAATCGACTGCCATTCTCTGCGGACCTCAATATCATCCAAATCCCAGATATCCAGATCAATCGGCGTGATTGGTTGTACAAAATCCGCCTGTGAAATAGCCTCCTGGAGCAGCCGCTTGACAAAAAGATCGCCCAATCCATGATTCTGTTGGGGATTCAACAGGAATGCCAGAAAATCAGAATGGCGAACTTCCTGGTGGACAGCTCCCAGGGCTTCAAAAATATTAAAGCGGTCAAGCATGCTTTCCAATTTTTCAAGGTCTGGGTTATTAATAATCAGATCCTCGAGAAATTTAATGGTATCTGAATCTATGCCAGATGTAGATTCCATTCATAAACCTCCATTTACTTCTTAATTTGTAAAGTTACAAAAAAGTAGTCGAACCTATTGAAAGATTGGGGTGATGATCGTTTAAGACGTTTTCCACGCCTGATTTTGCAGTAGTCGTATTGTTAAACTAAATCCACCAACCCCAAGCTAATCCGCATTCTGATCCACCCACAGCAGCAAATCGGCAATACGTACCGGGCTGCCGGTAAAACTACGCCGGTAACAGTGCCGCTGGCAGTTCTCTTCCGCAGGGCAGCCCAGGCAGCAGATCTGCTCCGATGAGCTGTACCGTCGCAGCTCGCGCTTTGCTCCCAGCCAGTTTTCAGCTTCCATGCGGCGCAGGATGCCGGGGATATCCACTCCCCATGGGCAGTCGCGTGTGCAGGCGGGATTTTCGCAGCCCTGGCACTGAGCAGCAAACAATGCGGCGTTCTGCCAGAGGATCGGATCATAAACAGCCACAGCCGGGCGTCGATACGGGATTTGAACAAAGTGAACATATTGACGCTTGAACTTGCGGGCGTGATAATCCGGTTTGTGCAGGTCGCGCAAGATAACATTGGCAGCTCCCACACCCGAAACCACCACTGCCGGGGCTCCGGTCGCCATGACGGTTGAATCCCCGCACACGTACAGATTTTTCCACTCGCTGCGGGCATGCAGGCGGTTCAACATCTGCTGCCCCAGCATGTTCTTGGGTCCGCCAACCGCCCCCCCGTTTTTGAGTAGATAATGCTCAATGGTTGTGGGTGATCCAATAATCAGGTTCTCAATCCGGCTGCAAAAGCCTGGGAAATGCTTCTCAATCTGGTCCAACATATGCTGCGCCTGCGCCTGCTTATGCTGGCGGTAGGCGGCAGAACGGTATTCGGGGGAGTCTGCAGATGGCCAGTCGCTGAAATTTGGAGCAATTGCGGTGATCACCAGCTTGCCAGGCGGGCAGAGGGTCTCATCCACCAGAGCGTTGATGTACAGTGTCAAATCGCTGCTATCAATGACGGCGCGGTTTTCAATAAAAACTTCCCAGGGGAAAATCTCATCCGGCAATGCAGAGCGATCCACCAGCATATAGAGGGTCATGCTGGGAAAGGTGGGAACCAGGTTTTGCGCCCAGGCAAGCCGTTCCGGTTTGATATACTCCGGGCGGACCAGCTTGCCGTACAGATTCCAGACCGTAACATCCGCCACAATGCGGTCCGCCAGGATGGTTTCACCACTCTGCAGGCGCACACCGTAAGCCTGCCCGTTGCGGATCAGAATCTCATCCACTTGGGTCCGGTAGAGGGTCTCCCCGCCCAGTCGTTCAAAGGCTTTCTCAATCTTGTTGGACAGCATCTGCGCCCCGCCTGCCGGGTAATAGACCCCGCCAATGTGATTGTCGATGAACATTGTGGCAGCCAGTATCGCCGGAGTTTCTTCGGCGGTGCAGTAGCAGTACGCCGAGCAGAGCTTGTCGAAGAAATGAATCACTGCAGGATTTTTGAAGTAGCGATCCAACAGAGATTTGACGCTGACAGTAAGCAGGCTGCGCAATCGAATCATCTGTACCGGACCGCTCAGCAAGCTGCGCAGCCCCTGGCGTGCAGAAAACTCCGAGGGCGGCACAATGACTTCGTTTTTCAGAACGATATACGCATACATCTGGTACAGGTCGTGGTAAAAGGCGCGCAGGGCTTCCCGCTCATCCGGGAACAGGTGGTCCAGTTCCTGTAAAAAGCGTTCAATGTCCGGCCAGAAGACAATTGGCTGTCCTTCAAATGTCATTCGCGCCAGGGTCTGGTGGGCGATTATTTCAACCGGCTCTTCAAGTTCGTTGAGCAGGAATCGGAAGGGTTTGAAACCGCGCTCGCCAAAACCATAAAGCATGGCAGTACCAACATCGTAGGTCACATCTGCGCGGCGGAAGGAGGTGCACCCGCCGCCGGGCTTATTCTGCTGGTCAATCATCAACACCAACAGGCCGCGCTTCGCAAGCAGGCTGGCGGCAGTCAACCCGCCCAGGCCGGCACCGACCACAATGATATCGTAGCGGTCGGAGAGTTCATACCCATTGGATAATTTCATCGTAATTTCTTTCAGGATTTAATAAGCATCGATTAAGTTTTACTACTTCCCCCAACGGGAGACATGAAAACTCCTGCCAATATACCAGTTACCGGGGCTGCTCCATCCAAGGGGGTACAACGGGCACAGATTGAACGATTTTACCACGAGCTATCTTGAATAACTCGCAGGGTTGTCAATCCTTTTTTTGTTCCTTCACGCAATCGAATTAGCGACTGGGGTGGGCAAATTCCGATTTGTGAACCAAAATCAGGAAGTGATTGCAACAGCAATGTTACGGCTTTGCCCTTCAATGTCCAATCAACGGCTAACGCATGGCAAGAGAACAATGCGCCTACTAAATGTACAGGTCCCGGCGATTATAGATCCAATAAGCTCCAAACACGCAAACCAGAACAATACAGATTGAGATGATCAGGTAGATACTTTCCATCTGACCTGTTCTGAACATATTACCGGCGTCAAAGTATTTGAAGGGAGTCAAATATTTTAGAAAATCCAGCTTTTCCTCCATCCCTGATAGGATCGAGAGGAAGTACGTTGTCAGGATGATGGCAACCGCGGTGGAACCGGAGCGTTTGTAGTGTTTCATGGCACAACCGAGCAGCAGTCCGATTGCCAGGAAGATCATTTCCAGCACAAACATCGCCTGCATTTCCAATGCCAAAAAATCAAAAAACGCTTTGTCAGGATTATATTGTTGCACAGCAATGATGGAAACGATCCAGGTGATCAATACAAATCCAATACAGTTGACCAGGGCTGCCAACGCTTTTGCCGTTATAACCTGGCTGCGCGAAACAGGCAAAACCAGGGAAAATTCCACCGTCTTGTCGCGCTCCTCCTTGGAGATGATATCACTGCCCCACATGGCAGCCGCCATTGCGCCCATCAATCCAAAATAAATAAACATCAAGCCGTAAAAACCGCTCAAAGTGGTGAGGTTAAAAGACCTCATATCCAGGGCATCCAGCATGGCAGGTGGTATGGAGTCCAGCATGGATAGCATTTCCGGGTTTTCAAAAAACGCGGAGAATTTTGCCACTGCAATCATGATGAGCAGGAACAGGACCACGCTCCAGATCAATAACGATTTAAAATTTGCTTTGAGTTCCCGGATGAATATCCTCATTGCCTGCCTCCTCACGAGACCGCCGGAACATCGCGCCGATTGTACAACCAGTAGCTCAGGGTGATGGAGATGATGGCTACTCCGACACTCAGCATCACAAGTGGAGCATCAAACGCGTTGTTTTGGATGATGTAACCGGGGTCGAAGTGCTTGAAGGGTGTCAATATTTCCAGTTTTACATCCGAAAACATTCCACTGAATGCACTGAGAACATACATGCCAAAACCAAGCCCCAATCCGTAGGGTGTCACACTCCGCACTCGCTTCACCAACAACGAGATCAGCAATCCCACGCCCAGAAAAAACATTTGAAATAAAAAGCCGCTGACCAGAATCAGGATCAGGGTTTTAAGCTCATACTCCCTTTCCCCCCGGAAACCAGTGATTGCAAGGAAACTGCCCACCCAAAGGACCAGATTCGTCAGGATTAAGCCCGTAACTGCAGCAACAAGTTTACTGGTCATCACTGCCGTCCTGCTGACAGGTTTTGTCAACAGAAAATCAGCTGTTAATTCACTTTCCTCAATGGATACCAAGCCAAACCCATAGTTCCCCGCCTGGATTGCCAGGCATAACTGGACAAATATAAATATGAAACCATAGAATCCCAGCACCGATGCGAGATCAAGGTTGTCCAGCCCGAATGCCGCCCGCATTTCCCGGGGGAATTTTTCCAGCATCTGGTTCATCAGGTCAGCTTCATCTGCAAACCCCTGGAAGAACCCAAAAAAGAGGACAACCAGCAACAGCACAGCCAATGACCATACCATCACAGACTTGAATCGGCTTCGCAATTCGTGACGAAAGATATTCGTGTTCATGGGATCAGCCTATTCATAGTAATGCATGAATATTTCTTCCAGGGTGGGCTCTTCGATGGTCACATCCTCAACGCGCATCCCGCCGATTTTCTGGAGCACCAGGTTAATATCACCCTTGAAGAAGAAATTCAGGGATCCATCCTCCACCTGGATGTTGGTAACACCAGGTATTTGGAAGAGGTCTGCATCCAAACCTTCCGCCATGACCCGCACCTTTTTGTAATTGTTTTGCTGCAGGGAACGAATATCCGAAATTTCCGCCATTCTGCCCTCGCGGATGATTCCAACCCGGGTGCATAACCGCTGCACTTCGCCAAGGATGTGGGATGAGAAGAAAACCGTCACACCCCGGGCATTTTCCTCCCGGATCAAATTAAAGAATTTCCGCTGCATCAATGGATCCAGCCCGGCGGTTGGTTCGTCCAGGAAAAGCAGCCTGGGGCTGTGCAGCAAGCCCTGGACAATCCCAACTTTTTTCTTGTTTCCATAGGAAAGATCGCTGATCCGGCGGTTTAATTCCAACTCCATAATTTCAGATAGTTCGTGCATCCGTTTTGTGAAATCCCCCGGGAAAAAGCTGGCAGAATACCGTAGCAGGTCGATCACCTTCATTCCTTCATAGTAATAGACTTCCGATGGCAGGTAGCCGATGTTCCGGCGGATTTCAGGACCCTGCGTGACCACATCCAGGTCAAACACCCGGGCGCTTCCACTGGTCGGGTGAATTAACGAAAGGAGCAACCGGATGGTGGTGGATTTGCCGGCACCGTTGGGACCAATAAATCCAAAGATCTCTCCTTCCTCCACCTGGAACGACACATCCACAATTCCCCTGGATTTTCCATAATACTTTGTTAAATTTGTGACATCGATGATGCTCATGGTACCACTCCTGGTGAATGCCCAATCACCATCCAACTTCCGTGATTGGGATATGTAAAACCTGAAAACATGTTTCCAATTTTTGACCTGATTGTGGATTAAATGAATCCAAATAAAAAATGCAAGATTGATTATATGACAATTCCCCAAAAAGCAAGTCAATTCATGGCTTAATCGGTTTCATTGACTCTGCATCAATTATCTACTATACTACCTTATCCATTACCACATCCGGGTCATTGCAGTCCCATTCCGAAGGGAGGTGAGTAGTCCGGTCTGGTAGGTTTTCTCTGTCTCAAAAACCAACACCAACCCACGCAAGATATACCCCATATTTCAACTCCATACCCTCTTTCAGCAAGTGTACGTATCAACCAATATTGTTAAACGACACTCGGAGGAAATCCCATCATGTATTCAAAGATCTTTAAAGTATTTGCCTTGCTGGTTGTGATCTCGATGATCGTAGTTCCAGCCAGCGCCCAGGCACCCGTTCCCCCAACCGACGAGGTTGTGAGTGGAAAATATCAAGCTGTATCTCCGGATGACTTGATCAGCCGGGATGCTCCAGCCCGCTACATCGTTCTGTTTCAAGGGGATTCCCTTGTCGCACAAAACGGCGGTGCGGAAGGATTGGATGCAAAAAGCACATCCAGCCAGGCTTATCTGGATACCCTGGCAACCCAACGTTCTGCCATCCTGGCAGACGCAGAAGCTGCCCTTGGTCGCAGCTTGATGGTCCGGCATGTTTATGACGTCATCCTCAACGGTGTTTCCGTGGAGTTGACCCCCGATGAAGCTGCAGCATTGGCAGCCATGCCTGGCGTCCGAAAAGTCCTGCGCGATACCACCGAATACCTAGACACCGATGCCGGTCCTGCCTGGATTGGTGCAACCTCCCTCTGGGAAGGCACAGCCGTTCCGGATGGAATTGGCACCCTTGGTGAAGGTATCCTTGCCGGTATCATCGACTCAGGCATCAACTTCGATCACCCCTCATTCAGTGACACACCGGCAGATGGATTTACCTATGAATGGACCGGTGATTACCTGGGTGTTTGCGCTCCCGGCGGGGACCCGGAATATGCGGATGCTTGCAATGACAAGCTGGTGGGTGCATACAGCTACACCTACGACGCTCCCTCCGACTTTGTGACCCCCGAAGACAGCGATGGTCACGGTTCGCACACTGCCAGCACGGTTGCTGGGAATACAGTGGACCTGGATTTCTACGGAACCCCTGTGACCATCTCCGGCGTTGCGCCGCACGCACAGGTTATCTCCTATGATGTCTGCTACCCGACCCCCTCCGGCGGTCAGTGCGCGGGTGAGGACTCCGTCGCGGCTGTCCAGCAGGCAATCCTGGATGGCGTGGACGTTATCAATTACTCCATCTCTGGTGGTGAAAATCCCTACAGTGATGCAGTGGAACTGGCTTTCCTCGAAGCCTTTGATGCTGGTGTGGTTGTCTCCACATCCGCAGGCAATGCTGGTCCCGATGCAGCCACCGTTGCGCACCGTTCCCCCTGGGTGCTCAGCACCGCTGCCTCCACCCACAACCGCAAGTTCACAAGCGAAGTTAATTTTTCCAATCCTTTGTACCAGGGAATTACCACCCTGGCTGGCGAAATCCCCTTCACAACCCCAGTGGTTGAGGGGAATGTGAAGTATGCCGGTGAGGATGGCAACCCGCTTGGCTGTGCGGATCCTGGTTACACAGACAACTTTTACGATGGAGCCATTGCTCTCATCAGGCGCGGCACCTGTACATTTTCTGAGAAAATCAATACTGCTGCCGCCGCCGGAGCCTCAGGCGTATTGATCTTCACCGACGATCGCGCCCCGGGTGCCATGAGTGTCTCCGGAACCACCATCCCGGGCGTCATGCTGGATATCCCCGGCACATTTGGTCAGGAAATTGCTGACTGGGTGGCTGCCCAGACGGATGAAACTGTGGATATCTCTGCCTTTGATGCCCTCCATAGCGACGAATTCGGCGACATCATGGCAGATTTCAGCTCGCGCGGTCCCAATACAACCTTTGACCTTCTGAAACCTGATGTCAGCGCCCCGGGTATGGAAATCCTGGCTGCCGTTTCCGATGGTGTGATTGACCCGGATGGCGAAGCAGAATTCGACTTGCTCCAGGGCACCTCCATGTCCAGCCCGCATGATGCCGGCGCTGCAGCCTTGCTGTATGCCCTCCATCCTGATTGGACACCGGCAGAAATCAAGTCCGCCCTGATGCTGACCGCCTACGATGGTTTGCTCAAGGAAGACAAGACCACCCCGGCGGATCCATTTGACATGGGCGCTGGTCGCATTCAGCTGGAACTGGCTGGTCTCACCGGTTTGGTGATGGACGAAACCACTGACAACATGCTGGCAGCTGATCCTGCCGAAGGCGGCGATGTCAAAACCTTGAACATTGCCAGCCTTTACAACAGCAGCTGCGTGGGCGAATGCTCGTGGACGCGCACCTTTACCAGCGTGGCGGACCTGCCCGCGACCTATACGGTCAGCGCCCCGGAATGGATCACGGTTGATCCGGCAGAATTTACCATTGCTCCGGGTGCCGCCCAGGAAATTACCATCACTGCGGATGT
>ENA-UOYA01004989-UOYA01004989.1-activated-sludge-metagenome-genome-assembly--contig:-NODE-4989-length-10752-cov-4.691502_pt1 | contig 10752 bp, 11 predicted proteins | sample MGYA00238163_ERZ764804 | MGnify/ENA primary metagenome ERZ764804 (study PRJEB28919, sample SAMN05720223) | activated sludge metagenome | isolation source: Anaerobic digester | place: Hong Kong...
ATGAATTGCAAAAGGCGGGTAGGATCTCGGTGACGGTCATTCCTCCGAATACAAACGGGGTAATCGATCCTGACGATGTAAGTGAGGCTATACGGGATGATACAAAACTTGGGATCATCTCTCATGCAGGAAATGTAACCGGAACGGTTCAGAATATCAAAGAAATCTCCCGGATCATGGATGAAGCAGACACATTTTCCATCATTGACGGAGCGCAGAGTGCCGGACAGATCCCGATTGATCTGTCAACGATATCTTGTGATGCATTTGTCTTTACCGGCCACAAGTATCTTTTTGGAGTTCCAGGAACCGGAGGGTTCTTTCTCAGAAGTCCTGACCTGATTTACCCGGTACGACAGGGGGGAACCGGGACAGATTCATCCTCACCAGTTCAGCCGGAATCAATGCCTGAACGATTTGAAGCCGGGACACCAAACTTCCCCGGTATTGCAGGACTTGCAGCGGGCATTGCATTTGTTCAGGATATCGGGATAGAATCTATTCAAAAGAAGTCAATGGGAATGATCTCTGATCTGATTCAGCATCTGCACGACATCAAAGGAGTATCCTTACTCCATGAAAACCCGCAGACACCCCTTGTGTCGTTTCAGATACCCGGGCTCGATCCTGATGATATCGGATACATCCTTGCTAAAGCATACCGGATCATCTCAAGAAGTGGTCTCCACTGTGCACCGTGGATTCACTCCCGCCTTACAGAGGGAAAAGGGGCTGTACGTATCAGTTTGTCATACATGAACACTAATGAGGAGTGTGCTCAGATCGCTGATGCTATCAACGCACTATGCCAGTCACTATAACATGCCGGGCAAAAGTGGCAACATGCACCCAGGGAATTTTCAGATATACCTTTCATGTAGATCCGAAACCCAATTCGGATTTTATTCAGTTTCTGATGGATAAAAAAAAAGGCTACCACTCATACTATCGGTCCGTCAACCTTCTTCAGGGTTGATATATCCTCGTCATTATCCATTCAGGGAATGGTTCATGATCCGGATATCATCATATCAACCAGGTTATCAGTAGAAGATGTAAAAATATTTCTTTCCACCCTTTATTCGGAGTACGAGGATAATATCAGTGAATCAGGAAAGGAAGAGCCGCCAGGAAGATGATGCCACCCATAATCACGGCATATGGATCTATGTCAGAATATGGTGAGGTATAAGGAATGTTCGTATACCCATACTTATATTGTTTTATCCATTACCGGACTGCATTCAGTTTTTTCTTGAGAAATCTTCCAGTCCCAGGGATCATGAATAACGGTTATCTCGACATCAGAAACCCAAGGAATAAGGCGTACCCGTGCTGAAGCCTGGTCTATGAGATAGTCCTGAAGCGGGCAAGCATCGCAGTTAATTTCCATTTCTATTTTTACCAGTGTGTCTGAAATCGTAATTGATCTGATCAGATCAACATCCACGATATTATGCCCGATTTCTGGATCAATCACCTGCCGTAATGCATTCAGGATTTCAGACTCCCTGTCCCCGGAAATTTTCAGCTCTGCTCCGCCTTTCAACAACGCATTCTCCCGCTCAAGCCTGAATATGCGGTCCTCAAGTACCTGTTGCCGCTCAAGAAGCCTGCTGAGAACCCGAAGGGTCGGGTCAGGCATGGCAGAATCGCGAATGTTGTCCTGAGCGGTGTACTTCTCGAGGCCGGCAATACGCCCAGGAACCCCGACAACGGTGGCTCCTGGGGGCACATCACGGACAACGACTGCTCCTGCACCAATCTTTGCATATTCTCCCACATGAATCGGCCCCAATACAGAGGCACCAGAGCCAATGACCACTCCTTTGGCGATTGTGGGATGACGTTTTACATTTTTCAGAGCAGTTCCACCAAGCACCACACCCATGTAAATGAGAACATCATCGCCTACTTCAGCCGTCTCACCAATTACCACACCCATCCCGTGGTCGATTACCACCCGTCTGCCAATAACTGCACCCGGATGAATCTCAATCCCGGTCAAAAACCGGGCAATATGTGACAGGAACCGTCCGGTCAGAAACCATTTATGAATCCAGGCCTTATGGGCGATACGGTGGAGCAGCAATGCATGGAGTCCCGGATAACAGAGGAGAATCTCAACCACACTTTTTGCAGCCGGATCTTTAGAAATAATCGCCTGAATGTCTTCACGTATATGAGATAATACCATACTTACGTTCCATCTGATGAATCCTACTGTTGCTTTTCAGATTATTTATTCATGGAGGAACAGGCAATCTCCGGGTTTTGTAAACTGAAAAACATCAGATTTACATTCTTATAAACAAACAGATTTTCATTAAATAAACCATATGATGATATACATAAGAAGATATATTTCTGGATCAGTATTTTGCCGGCATCATCAAACCTATCATACATAACACCAAAACTGATTCCAGAATGAAACTTATGCTTCCGGATCAATCAGTGATTGAAGTATCGGCCGAAGGAAGAACTATTGAGACGATATTAATCAGTCAGGGAATTGATCCGCTGACGACATTGATTTCACGGGAAGATGAGATCATCCCGGAAGATACCATCCCGGATGAGGAGGATGTCATAAGAGTCATTCGGATCTCCCATGGCGGATAAAAAAATATTCTGCGAAAAGTGCGACAAGCCCGCAGTCTACTTTGACCGGGAGCGGGAGATTCATCTCTGCAGAGACCACCTGAAAGAATCTGTAGAGAATGAAGTTCGAAGGTACCTGAAAACAGTCAGACTCCCGGAAAGGCTGGGGGTTGCATTTTCGGGCGGAAAAGACAGCACTGCCTTACTCAAAGTGCTGAGTGAAATCGGCAGGGATCTCCCCTGCAGCATTATCGCCCTGACCGTTGATGAAGGAATTGAAACGTATCGTCAGGACACCATCAGGGCAGCAGAGGAGACCTGCAGGATTCTTGGCGTGCCCCATTATATTATCAGATTTCAGGATGTATTCGGCCATTCGCTTGATCACCTGGTTGCCGGTTCTGATCGGAATGCCTGCACCATCTGTGGAATTCTTCGCCGTCGCGCGCTCGAAATTCTGGCACGAAACCATTCAGTCAGGGTTATTGCCACCGGCCATAATCAGGATGACCATGCCCAGACTGCTCTGATGAATGCCATATCAGGAGATGTACGAAAGGTCTTTTCCGGAATGGGAGAATCTTCGTGGTACACACGTCGGATTAAACCATTTGCAGGAGTAAGTGAACGGGAAGTAACCCTCTATGCTCTCCTTTTTGGACTCTTCCGGGATCTCCCGGAGTGCCCGTACGCATCCTCGTCCCTTCGGGGAGAAGTCCGGGCTCTCCTGTACCGATACGAACGGAATCATCCGGGAAGCATGAGACATGCTGCCCGCTGTGAGGAGGAGATTCGGGAGCGACTTGGGAGAATATTTGAACGGGACCCGTATCAGACCTGTGTCTCCTGTGGATGGCCAGGTTCCGGAAGGGTATGTCAGGTCTGCACAATCCTGACAAACGAACACCCGAATCGTACATGATTCGTATCCAAGATAATCTCCTGACGATCTTCTCTTCAGGTACCATATCAAAACTATACAAGACAGACATGGCAGATCACAGAACAGTATACATGGACCATAGTGCTACGACGCCCACCGACCCTGAGGTAGTGCAGGCCATGCTTCCCTGGTACTCCGAGCACTATGGAAATCCATCATCCCTGTACCGCCTTGCCCGTGAGTCCAAGACCGCCATCGAGCAAGCCAGAAAAAAAGTTGCATCAGCTCTTGGAGCAGAGAGCGAAGAGATCTACTTTACGTCTGGAGGGACTGAATCTGATAACTGGGCTCTTTTCGGTGTTGCATTTGCCAACCGGAAGAGAGGAGATCACATCATCACCACCGCAATCGAGCACCACGCCATTTTGCACACCTGTGCGTACCTCGAAAAACTGGGATTTAAGGTGACGTATCTGCCGGTTAATGAATCAGGAAAGGTGCGAATTGATGACCTGAATGCTGCGATAACCGACAAGACTATCCTTGTCTCGGTCATGACAGCGAACAACGAGATCGGGACGATTCAACCCATCACGGAGATCGGGGCTATCTGCCGGGAGAAGGGCGTACTGTTCCATACTGATGCTGTGCAGGCGATAGGAAATATCCCCATAGATGTAAAAGAGATGAATATAGATCTCCTCTCCCTCTCTGCTCACAAATTTTACGGTCCAAAAGGTGTTGGCGCGTTATATGTCCGCAAAGGTGTCCGCATCGAGAATTATCTGCACGGTGGCGGACAAGAGCGAAGAAAAAGGGCCGGAACAGAAAATGTACCCGGGATTGTAGGTCTTGGAGTTGCCATTGAGAAGGCCATTCAGAACATGGATACGCGGATTGACCAGATACGAACACTTCGCGACTATCTCCTGGAAAAAATCCTTACTGAAATTCCCCATACCCGGCTCAATGGGGATCGAACCGATCGCCTGCCAGGGAACATCAATGTGAGCTTTGAGTTTATCGAGGGTGAATCGTTATTATTACTCCTTGACCATGCAGGTATTGCTGCATCAACCGGCAGTGCCTGCTCATCAGGATCCCTTGAACCGTCTCATGTCCTGCTCGCAATCGGTCTTCCTGCCGAAATAGCGCATGGATCGCTCAGGCTCACCCTTGGTCACCACAATACGAAAGAAGATGTGGAATATACTGCTGCTGAGATCAAAAAAGCGGTCGACCGACTACGAACCATGTCACCCCTGTATGCAGATTATGTAAAGAGGCATGCTCATGTATAGCGAAAAAGTAATGGATCATTTTATGAATCCCCGAAATCAGGGAGAGATCGCTGATGCGGACGGGGTTGGTGAAGTGGGCAATCCCACCTGTGGAGATATTATGCGGATTTTCATCACGGTGAAAGACAATATCATTACCGACGTAAAATTTCAGACATTCGGGTGTGGAGCTGCCGTTGCATCAAGCAGCATGGCGACCGAACTTATCAAGGGAAAGACTCTTGAAGAAGCATGGGAGGTATCAAATAAAGCAGTTGCTGAGGCACTTGAAGGTCTGCCCCCGATCAAGATGCACTGTTCAGTGCTGGCAGAAGAAGGAATCCACAAAGCAATTAATGATTACCGCATAAAACAGGGATTAGAACCCTGGGAAGAAAAAGGCGGGCACAGTCACAGTCACGACGAGCCGGCCTGCGAGGGATAATCAATACCTTTTTCATTTTGCATTTCTGCATATTCATACGCAGGAATTACCTGTATAATTCTCTCGTCAACCTCAATCGTTTCGGATTCATTCATTGTGAGAATATAGCCTGTAGCTCCAGGATGTGCATCCATGGCCTCAATTAATCCACGAATCTCTCGCTTTCTTACATCAGAATTTTCAAGCGATGTACATACCTGGATGGCACCAATAATCCGATGATTCTCCTGAACCAAAAAATCGCATTCATATCGCATTCTGTAATAAAAAACAGAAGACTCTTTCTTGCGAATAAGTGTCGTGAATACGTAATTTTCCAGAATTTTCCCAAAATTCTCTGAAAATTTAAATGATACCGCATTTACCAGACCTGTATCTATGCAATAGAGTTTCTTCATGTTGTAAAGTTGCTTCTTAACTGAAGGATCATATTTCATAACAGGATATAAAAGAAATGCATCAACGGCAGAATCAATATACTCACGCACGGTATCCGTTGATATTCCAATCTGCTCCCCAATCCGAGTATATGAAACCAGATTTCCTATATTAGAAATAAGGAAGTACAAAAGATCCACAAGATATGTAGGTCCTCTGATGTGATGTGCCATCATAATGTCTTTAAGATAGATAGTCTCGTAATAAGAAGTAAGCAGATCATGTCGAAGAGATATATCTGATTCCATGGTAATACGTGGAAATCCACCATACCTCAGGTAATTTTCAAAAAGTTGATTCTTTCTTGTAATACTTACCCTCGTTTCTCCCAGAAACGAGAGATACTCCTCAAAAGATAATGGATATATCGTGACTGAAAGATACCGACCAGATATCTTTGTTGCCAGATTTCGTTTGAGAAGAGAGGACGTAGAGCCAGTGAGAGTCCATTTGATATGAGGCTTTGTATCATATGAGACCTTTATAGCCCCGACCCATTCTTCATAATTCTGAATTTCATCAATAAAAAGATAGTAGTGCTCTTTATTCACTTTTTCAAGATATTCTTCAATGAGTTCATTGAGAAAACCCGGATCATGCATCCAGCCGGTGAAGAGGGGTTCATCAAGGTTAATATAGAGTATGGTATCAGGATCAACTCCCTGATGGATAAGGTACTCAACCATCTGGAACATCAGGGTCGACTTTCCGCTTCTTCTGACTCCCTGGATAAACAAAATTTCCCTTGCGTCAAGATACCGAATTAATTCTGGATATGAACTAAGTCGATTCTGCCCCGTGTTATAGGGACGTCCAAACCACCATGGATTTTGTCTATCAAGAACCGCCTGGATTTTTCGATCCATTTGTTACATATAATCGATCATGCAAAATAAAATCATCGATTACATCAGACGATTTTGCAATAAATCAGAGATCATATTCGAGAACTTTCATATGGACTCATCTAAATGAGTCCGCCACAGTTCCAGATGCTCTGGCATACAGTATGGATATCTCCGGAGAGAGAATCTCATCACAAATCCTTTATTTTCCAAGACGTTGTGCAACACACTATACGAATTCCATCTGCCGAACACGGGCATCCTGATCAATATCGTCAGGGGTGAGTGCTGCCATGCAGTCAAAGAGCCGATACTTACATGAACCTGGCCCGGGAGCATCGATCGCTGCCCGCTCTCCAGCTATACCAAATGCTGCAGCACCTACAACGGATGCACAAAGAAAATCAGAGGTGACCGCTGCACAAGAACCAATAACCGATGCAGCCATGCAACCTGTCCCGGATATCTGTCCCAGGTATGGATGACCATTCTCACAGAGAAAGATTCGGGATCCATCACTGATGATATCAGTTGCACCGCTCATGACAACGGTGCACCCAAGACGGGCAGCAAGTCCAGAGGTAATATCAATTGGATCCCCTGCAACTCCACCTGAATCTACTCCTCTTACATGGGCCTCTTTCCCGGCAAGAGTCCCAATCTCTCCGGCGTTCCCTTTGAGGATCGAGATGGACAACTCCTGAATCATCCTCTGTGCCGTCTTTGTCCGAAATGTTGTAGCCCCTGCTCCCACCGGATCGAGTATGATCGGAATTCCGCGTTTTTCTGCGGCTTTTGCGGCGATGAACATCCGATGAATCTGCTGTGAATCAAGAGTCCCGATGTTGAGGACGAGGGCTGATGCAATGGCAACCATCTCTTCGACCTCCCCTTCTGCATGAGCCATAACCGGTGAAGCGCCAATGCAAAGGGTGATATTTGCACAGTCATTCACCGTGACATAGTTCGTTATATGGTGAATGAGAGGGGTTTTTTCTCGGATATCTGCAAGAATTGATCCATACCGTGTCATAAATAATCCAATATTCCGGATCCACGTCTCCATTGTTACCATAAATCTTTTTGTAATGCGGCAGAGACGAAGACTGGTCATTGTACATACTATCTCCATCATTCCGATTGATGAGCCGGTTACTCTTCTTTTACCAGATAGGGAAATTATCTCTTGCCAAAATGAAACGTTTTATCGAGCGGGACCCAAGAAAACGCTCGTTGAGCTCGGCCAGCTCTGCTTTTCTGCCGTAAAAAGTGTACATTATATTATAATAATCGAGAGTACACTCATACATTACTCACAGGTATCTTATCTCCTCACTCCCTATTACTTTGTGAAATGCACGAGCCGGCTGTGAAAAAAACACTCTACTGGTGTGAGCACTGCAATGTTCCCCTGATCGGCCGCACCTGCAGCTGCGGCAATGAAGCAACAACCATCCCACTTCTTCAGCCATATGACCTCCGGCCTGCTCTCTTTACCGATATTGCACGCATCACAGATCTCATCCAGTCACGGTACGGCCCGGTGCCGCTTCCCCACGTCATCCTCCTGAATAAGACCGGTGGATACGATCGCTCCGAACTGATCATTATGAACGGAGTACGATTCGGTTTTCTCACCTTTGACCCGGTAACCCGAAGATACTCCCTTGATATCGCCCCTGAAGCACTCCCGTATCTTATCTCCCACATCACCACAGGAATTCTTAACCTTGATGACTGCATTGACCTGAAGGCAGAAAAGGGTCGTATCGGAGGCAAACGGATCAAACTTAACGCATCAATACCTGATGGTTCATATATCGTGACCAAAAGTGGGAAATATGGAACTGCAATTGTGAAAGAGGGCTTTATCAAGGTCAAAGAGCTCATCTCCATCACGCCTTGCACCTATCCTAACCCTGACTGGGAATCGGTTATCGCTCACAATGCCTATCATTTAAAAAATCTCGAGCGAAGTGCAGTCCGGACCATTAAGAGCCATATGAAAGACCGCCCAACGGTCAATGTATCCTTCTCCGGGGGAAAAGACAGCACGGCCGTTCTTTATCTTGCCCGAAAGGCAGGTGTCAAGGAGGCGTTCTTTATTGATACCGGGCTTGAATTTCCTGAAACCATCCAATTCATTGAAGAGCAGGGAGTTGAGATCATCAGGAAAGGAGGAGACTTTTGGCAGGCAGTGGAGAAGGCAGGTCCACCTGGAAAAGATAACCGATGGTGCTGTAAACTTCTCAAATTGCATCCACTCAAGATATATCTTGCCCATATCGGTCCTTGTGTCACCATTCAGGGGAACCGATGGTATGAGTCATGGAACCGGGCCGGCCTTGATGAAACCAGTCAGAACCCGGCAAATCCCCTGCAGCTGAACATCTCCCCCATCAGAAACTGGCGGGCATTTGAAGTATTCCTCTACCTGTGGTGGAAAAAAATACCCATCAACCCATTGTACGAACAGGGGATCGAGCGTATCGGCTGTTATCTCTGTCCAGCCATGCTTGAGAGTGAGTATGACACCATCCGCACAACACATCCTACTCTTACTGACCGGTGGGACAGATTTTTAAAACGATGGGCTGAAAAAAAACAGCTGCCAGAGGCATATGGTGCGTGGGGTCTGTGGCGATGGCGGGCTCTCCCTCCAAAGATGCGTGAGTTGTGTCGAAATATGGGCATTGCCATCAATGATAATTATACCCTTGCACCGATGAGTGAAAATGCGAAAAAACAACACACCCAGAAATTCTCTCCCCTTGATCAGGGCAGAAAAGCCACTTTAGACACAACTGATACGTTTTATGCAATCAGACATGATTATCCCATTCTTGGCGATGTTGTATACCTGGATAATGCTGCAATGAGTTGCTCTCCTGAACCGGTTATTGAGGCAGTGGTGGAGTATGAGCACCAGTACAGGTCAAACGTCGGACGAGGTGTACACCGCCTCACACGGATCGCAACCCAGCGGTACTGGCATGCCCATGAAAAGGTCGCGAAATTCATTGGTGCACCCCATGGCATAGTCGTCTTTACCAAAAACACCACTGAAGCGATCAACATGGTCGCTCATGGACTAACCTGGAATCCTGGTGATCGGATTGTCACCACCATTCTTGAGCATCACTCAAACCTCCTCCCCTGGAGAGCTCTTAAAAGTCAGGGGGTTCATATCGAGATTATCGGTATCCTTCCGGATTATTCCCTGGATATGGATTCATTCCGAAAGGCTCTAGAAAAACCGGTAAAACTTGTGGCTGTCACTCATGCATCAAATGTTCTTGGGATCATCACCCCCGTTCATGAGATCGCCGCCCTGTGCAGGGAGAAAGGAGCTCTGCTTCTTATCGACGGAGCACAGGCAGTCCCCCATATGCCAGTCTCCATAGCAGACATGGGGTGTGACTTCTATTGTTTTTCTGGGTATAAAATTGGTGGGCCGACCGGTACCGGTGTACTCTGGATGAAAGAGCCAGTCCTCATACCACTCATGCAGGGGGGAGGGATGGTTGAGTCGGTAACCGACGATACGATCACATATGCACCAGGATACGAACAATACGAGGGAGGAACACCAAACATCGCCGGGGGAATCGGACTTGGGATTGCGATTGATTATCTCGCAAAGATCGGGATGGAGCGGATATATGAACATGAAAAAGAGCTCACCACCCGCCTGATCGAAGGCCTGCTCACTTTCGATAAAGTCCACATATATGCCCCTGCAGATCCGGAAATGCGGATCGGGGTTGTCTCATTCACCGTAGAAGGGATGCATCCCCACGAGGTTGCTGAGCGGCTTGATGAGCATGATATCCTTGTCAGATCAGGAACACACTGTTGTCAGCCGCTCATGAATGCATTAAATCTCCCTGATGGAACGGTCCGGGTGAGTATTGCGCATTATAATACGAAAGAAGAGATCGATCTCTTTCTTGCCACCCTGCAGGAGATTATATCCGGTACCTTACCTCATAATCCGATCAGATCGTGAATAGATCAAGAGACGATCTTCACGCATTTCCCCGATGCAAAGCCCGTTTTTCTGACCGATATCAACAGCAAGACGGGTACATGCCCTCGTTGTAATGATAACCGGTATTCCAGCGAGGAGACATTTCCGGACTGTTTCAGACGTGATGGTGCTTGAACACAGACACACAGAGACCGAAAGATCAAGATCCTGTATGAGTGCTGCTCCAATCATCCGATCAGTAACCTGATCCTCACCAATATCCTGAC
>ENA-UOYA01004990-UOYA01004990.1-activated-sludge-metagenome-genome-assembly--contig:-NODE-4990-length-10749-cov-5.355152_pt1 | contig 10749 bp, 12 predicted proteins | sample MGYA00238163_ERZ764804 | MGnify/ENA primary metagenome ERZ764804 (study PRJEB28919, sample SAMN05720223) | activated sludge metagenome | isolation source: Anaerobic digester | place: Hong Kong...
AGCACCGCCATTATATCTGGCAGCTTGCCCGGGACTTCATCTGGCGCTAGGTTATCCAACGGGGATCCCTCGTAACCCAAATTAGAGGCGGCTAAATCCGTGAGCGACTGCTCCCGCCGCAGACTATCCAGCAAAAACGAGCCAATTAGTACATCGTGGTGTACCTTTGGCAGCTCCGTGCAGCCCAGCTCTAGCAGCATCTGGAGCGTATTTTTAACATCGTAGCCAATCAGACCATGCGCCTGGCTCAGCAGCTCGGCCGCTTTGTCTAGTGGCACCTGGTAAATGTTGATGCCGTCTGTGCTCACCGTCAGAAGCTCTGGCCGCGCCCCATGTTTACCAGCCGCGCGCGAATACACGTAGACGTGGTGGTCTTTTATGTCTGGCAGCCCCTGCACAAGTTTGCCCGTCTTGAGCTTCTTGCCGGTAGCCACCTGTAAATCTGCGGCCTCTAGCCCCGGCAAAATGTCCGGCAGCTGCCGGGCTAAGCTACGGAACTCCAAGCGCGTCAAAACATCGGCTAAAACCGACGGCTTTAGATTGCGCCCATCCATGGCCGCAAGGTCCAGCGGCGTTGGCGCATCCAGCCAAATTTCTGCCAGCTTGTGACTCATGTACGCCGACTCTTTGCCAGCCTCTAACTTGCGCCGCACGCTGTCTTTTATAAGATGTAAATTGTCATAAATACCGTCCAGCGTCTTGTAGTCTTGCAGCAGCTGCACGGCTGTTTTTTCTCCCACGCCGGGCACGCCCGGAATGTTGTCGCTGCTGTCTCCTTTGAGCGCTTTTAGGTCATTAAACTGATGCACATCAATGCCGTACTTAGCCTTAAACGACTCCGGAGAATACAGCTCAATATTGGTCAGCCCCTTCTTGAGCGCATACACCTTAACATTGCCGTTGACCAGCTGCAACATATCCAAATCCGATGTCACCAGCAGCGTGTCTAAATCTGCTTGCCGGGCCTGCACGGCCAGCGTGCCCATGATGTCATCGGCCTCGTAATCATCGCACTCATACAGCGGCCACCCCAGCGCATCTAACAGCTCATGCAGAACCGGAATTTGCTCATAAAAATCCTTTGGCGCCGGCTTGCGCCCCGCCTTGTACTCCGGATATATATCCAGTCTTTTTCTAATATTGGTCTTGGGCTTATCCCACGCCACCGCCACATAATCCGGCTTGAGCTTCTTAATAATTTCCAGTGCCATACTGGCAAAGCCAAACACCCCACCGGTGGGCGTGCCATCCTTAGTAGACAGATTGGGCATGGCATAATAGCCGCGGTAAAACACGGACTTGCCGTCTATGACGACCAGCTTCTTACGTGCTTGTGCGGATTTGGTGGGCACCTCTGTTGACATAGGTATAGTATACGCTATACCCCTCGTTCACTAAGCGTTAAATGTAAGTACACCAGCTTCTACCAGCACTTTTGCCGTCTGAGCAATTTGTCGGGCCGCCGTAAACGGTGATTGGAACTCGCGCGGATTTGCTAGTTCAGCTTGTGTTACCGCCAATGGCAGTGTGTCGGTAATAACAAATAGCTGTGGGTCGGTTTTGTCATCAAAGTTAGGATTAATGTTTTTACGAGCCGCAGTCCGGAGCTGTGCCGCCAGCAATATACCAGCTGAAGCCACTCTTGCTATGGCGACTCGTTTTCCTGGCTCCCATAGCCAGAACGTATCATTTGCAAGCGATTCGGCAATTTCATCACCGTTTTTTGTATCATAGCTCTTGGTCATTACATGGCAGTATCGCTGCGCCAACACAGGTTTAACGTAATCATTTGCAAAATCTGCCTCAGTTGGGGTAAGCCCGTTGAGCACTGTTAAACCCTTAACAATTTCATTATCTTTCTCTGTCACAGAGTTCATAGCCCGACTACCTGCTGCCCAAACAATATCTGTTTGATAGCCGTTTTTCTCAACAAAGTCACCAATAATTTTCATGGTTCGCATTTGCCAATTGGCTACGCCGCCCGTAGCAACTACTGCTCCAACGCGCGGAATGCCACTATCTGGCGACCAAAGACTGCGCCTGAGTGGCTGCATAATGCCTGATTCCTCAACCCATTCGTACGCCTGCTCTAACGACAAGTCCGCTGGGGGTTCGTTACTGCGAAGAACAGCGTTTTTGCCGTAAACACCAGTTAATGCAAACAGGCTTTCGTTTGGCTCTCCTTCAAGTGGCACTTTTGCTAGTTCAGCCATTTTTGGAAGGAGACCGCCAGCTAGATCAAGAACGTTATCACCCGCCTCGAAGGTTGCAAAATTTCGTTCTGAAGCTCCCATATAATTCTCCTATCAACAATATTTTGTTGTATAATATCTTTTTTGTAATTATTTTACAAACTTTTCAATTGTTTATCTTATTTTTGTGAAATAATTTTTCACAATGTGTTATAATTACGTTATGGAAAAGCAATTAAAGGCCCTTGGCCTGACAGATATTCAGGCAAAAATGTATCTTTACCTGCTGAATTATTCTTCGGGGCGCAAGCCAGCGCAAGTCGCCAGTGCGCTCGGTTTAACTAGGACAAACGCCTATAAAATTTTAGACCAGCTATGCGAGTTTGATCTCGTTAAAAAATCGGAGGCCAGCAAAACCTACACCTATTTTGCAGAAAACCCGATTGCCCTGACTACCTTCGTGGCAGAGGCTCGGCAGCGCGCTGTCTTGCTTGAAAAAACGCTCAAGGATTCTTTAGGTGACCTGCAAAAGAAGTATCAGAAAAACACTCGCCATGCCGATGTCCAGACTGCACATGGCAAAAGTGCAATCATCCAGGCCTACCGTAAACAAGCCCAGCCCGGCAAAGAAATTTTCTTCGTAAAATCTCGCCACGATATATCGTTTATGGGCCACGATGTCATGGACAAAATCCGACGCGAGGCCGGTCAGCAATCGGCGCATCGGTATGGCATTACTGTCAGCGGCAATGAGGTCCCGCGTGACGCACATGCAGACATTGACACTAAACTCACGCGGACATTAATTGCGCCTGGACAGTACACTTCCCCTGTTGAGTGGTCAGTCTGTGGGAATCAGTTAGCAATTATTAGCTTGCGCGACAAGGGCTCTGTAATAACAATTAATGATCCGGTTGTTGCCGACTCTTTCCGCGAACTCTGGCAGCTTATGAACCGCTCGGCAGCCCCAGCCGCCCCTCAACGTCCTTTTTGAACACCGCCAAATCCTCGCCCGTGTTGTCTATAAAAATGTCGGCTTTGGCTTTTACAGCCGCCATGTCCAGCGTGGCCGCATCGCCGCCAAGGCTTTGCATTTCTGCAGCCTCTTCTGTCTGAAATTGTTCAAAAGTTTTGTTGTCTTCAGAGGCGCGGCCGCGGGCGTAGGCGTTGGTTTGGACACGGTCGTAGCGCACGCGCTGATCGGCATCAATCCAGAGAACGGTGCCACCTAAGGAGTGGACGCGGTCCGCCTCGCCGGGGTTACGTAAGCTGGCCAGGGCTAACCCTTTGTAATCCCCTACTTGGTATTCCGCAAAGGCTTTATCTACCAAAACGCCCAGGCCTAGTTCGCGGCGCCATTCGGCGCTAATGGTGCGCAAAACTTCGCGCTCTACGGGCAGGCCGCGCCGGCGCGCCTCTGCCCGCAGCAGTTCCGTAACAGATACAAATAGGTAACCGTAGTGCTCGGCCAACAGCTCGCCCACGGTGTCTTTGCCAGCGCCGTTGGTGCCGGCTATGCCTATAATTTGTAGCTTATTTGATGTAGTCATGCAGCTTCTTAGCATCCCGATGTTTGCGCAGCTTGGCCAGCGCCTTGGCCTCAATTTGCCGAATACGCTCGCGGGTCACGCTAAACTCCTGCCCCACCTCTTCCAGGGTGTGCGATTTGCCGTCTTCTAGCCCAAAGCGCAGCTTAAGAATTTTCTGCTCGCGGTCCGTTAGGGCGCCCAGCATATCCTTTACCTGCTCCTTCAAAAGCTGAGAAGTTGCGGATTCTTCCGGAGAAACAGTGTCTTCGTCTTCAATAAAGTCTGCCAGCACAGAGTCTTCTTCATCGTCCCTAATAGAGGCGTCCAAAGAAGAAATGTCCTGCTTAATTTTCATGATGTGCTCCACCTTGTCTACATCAATCTCCATTTCTTTGGCGATTTCTTCATTGGTGGGCTCGCGGTTGAGCTCCTGCGTCAGGCGACGCTGGGTCCGCAGCAACTTGTTAATGGTTTCCACCATGTGCACGGGGATACGAATAGTGCGAGCCTGGTCCGCAATAGCGCGGGTAATGGCCTGCCTAATCCACCAGGTGGCGTAGGTACTAAATTTAAAGCCCTTATCTGGGTCAAACTTTTCTACGGCGCGCAGGAGCCCGGTATTGCCTTCTTGAATAAGGTCTAGCAAATCCAGCCCGCGGCCCACGTAGCGCTTGGCAATAGACACCACTAAGCGCATGTTTGCCTCCGCCATTTTGTCTTTGGCGTCTTTGTCGCCGGCTACCACGCGCTGGGCTAGTTCTAGTTCTTGCTGCGCATTTAACAGGGGGATTTTACCGATTTCGCGCAGGTACAGGCGAACGGAGTCATCGGCCACGTCGTCGTCCATGTAGATTTGGGTAGTGCCGTCATCGACCTCTTCTGTTTCTTCTTCCAGCACCCATTCGTCTGTAAAATTGGCCTCGTCCGGCTCTGTGGCGGTGATTTCTATGCTGGCGTCAGCCAGTGCGGTGTACAGGCTGTCTAGGGTGGTGGCGTTGTCTGGCGTGTCAGCAATGACTTCAAAAATGTCACGTTGGCTAATGTTGCCGTCTTTTTTGGCTTTTTCTAGCAACTGCGCTTTAAGCGCTTCTAGGTCTGGTTTAGCGTCCTTAGGGTCTTTGGGCACGGGCGTTCTCCTTGGTGATTAGGCGTAATAGTTCATCTAGTTCCCCAGCGCGGGCCAGCAGCTTCTCTGCATGCAGGCCGTCTGCGACATCTAATTCTTGAGCGATTTTGCTTTTCTGGTGTTTGACATATTGTTCTACCAGCCGGGCCTGCACACGAGCTGCTTCGTATTGAAGTTCTGATTGCTCAAGGCCGCTGTAGAGCTCTTCGTAGAGTAATGACAGTATTTTACCATAATCTGTCTTGGGCGTCATCTTAGAGTCCGGATGAGTTAATAAATAGTTCATAATTTTTTGTGCATCTTTGGAAGGTAACATGTCTTGTTCTAGTGGTGCCAGATACTCCCTAAGCTCCGGAAACTGTACCGTTATAGCCAGCAATCTGTCCTGTAATTTAACTAATTCCGATGGCGCTTCTTCTACTGAAGCAACCACCACTTTCTTGAGCCGCTTAGGCGCCGCATCTTGCTTGCCCGCCGCCATTTTTTGGTCCAAAGCACCCCTGTTAATGCCGATTTTATCTGCAATTGCATTTAGGTAGTGATCCCGCTCCACGGCATCGTCTAGAGCCTGAATAACGGGCAGTAAAATGTCACTATACTGACGCTTGCCCTGGGCGCTCGTTAAGTCCAGTTGGGCCGCATAACGCGCCATGAGCCAGTCTAGCGCATACTCGTGCCCTTCAATGGCCTGGGTCCACAGCGCCGGGTCTTTTTTAATAAGTTCGTCCGGGTCTTTGCCGGCCGGAATTGTAATGACACTTAATGAAATTTTAACTTTTGAAGCAATTGGGATTGCTCGCTCTGTGGCCGCCAGTCCGGCGCGGTCCGCATCAAAAGCCAGCCTAACATCGCCCGCTAAGCGACTTAAGGCCTTAAGCTGGTACTCTGTTAGGGCTGTCCCGGCTGTAGCTACCACTTGCTGCACACCTGCCTGGTAGCTGCTAATAACATCCAAATTGCCCTCTGCAATCACGCTGTAGCCGGCCTTTCTAATGGCCTCTTTGGCGTGATGCAGCCCAAAAACATGACGCGACTTGTCATATAGCGGCGTCTGCGGCGTGTTGATATATTTAGGTGCCTGCGGGTCGTCAGCTAGTAACCGAGCAGTAAAGCCAATCACCTGGCCTGTGGCGTCGCAGAGCGGAATCATTAACCGACCACGGAACATATCGCCCAGACCCGACCGCCGCTGCGATGTCAGGCCTGCCAACTTAATTTCTGCCTCTGTAAAACCCTTGCCGCGCAAGTAGGAAACCAGCGCCGTGCCCGTGTTGGGCGAGTAGCCCAGCCTCCAGGCCAAAACCGTTTCTTTATCAAATTGGCGCTTTTTAAACACATACTCCAGAGCTGTCTGATTTTTGCTAAATTGCAGCTGGTAAAACCTTGCCGCGGCATCGCAGGCCGCCAGTAAGCGCTTTTTGTCCGGCCCACTGCGGCCGCCAGCGGGTTTAAACTGCTCCAAATCCACCCCCGCCTGCCGCGCCAAATGCTCCAGCGCCGCCCTAAAATCCAAGCCCTCTACTTCCATGACAAAACTAAACATATCGCCGCCGCGACCAGAGGAAAAATCATGCCAAATCTGCTTATCCGGGCTGACTACAAAACTGGGCGTTTTCTCATTACTAAAGGGGCTCAGGCCCTTAAAATTGCGGCCAGCACGCTTAAGCTGGACGTACTGCCCAACCACATCCTCCACACTTAGGCGCTGCTTTACCTCATCAACCGCATCCATGCCATTAGTATCCGTTATTCCGTTAGAACTCTCAAGCATATGCGGTATAATTAAGAACGATGGAACCCCAAACACCGCCTCAACCCCAACCGGACTACGATTTTATCCTAAACCCCGCAGCTCCTTCCAAGAAGCCTGTGATTGGGGGTAGCTCTATGGCCGCGCGACTAGCAGTCGTGCTAGGAGGTATTACACTGTTGGCAATTGTAGCTTTGGTCGTCATGAAGCTCTTAGGCGGCAATTCGGGTTTTGATAAGCCCAGTCTGCTAAGTGTCGCCCAGGATCAGACTGCTATTACCCAGCTGCTTACAAGTACGGCCCAAAATACAAACACTGCCAGTTTAAAAAATGCAGTTGTTAGCACGCAGCTTACAATAGCAACCCAGCAAACAGAGCTGCTAAGCTACCTAGCAGAACATCGCTATAAACCAAAAGACAAAGAGTTGAGCCTTAAAGTGTCCGGGAAACTCCAAAAACAACTTCAAGACGCTCAGTCTACGAGCAATCTAGACAGCACCCTCAAGACCGTTCTAAACGACCAATTAGGAATCTACCAAAGAGACCTGTCCGCAGCCTTTAATAAAGCTGGCCCTAACGGCAAAAAACTTCTTAAAAGTCACTACGAACAAACTAATCTATTGCTAGAACAACTCAACCAGCAGTAACCAAATTGTAGCTCAGCCTAATCAGGTCCTGCACCTGATCCCAGCTTAACTGCCCCGTTAGGATCAGCGTATTCCAGTGCTTTTTATTCAAATGATACCCCGGCAAAACCGATTCATACTCTTCCCTGAGCGTCTTAGCCAGCAGCGGGTCGCATTTAAGACTCAGCCGAACCGGCTCTTTGCCTTCCGCAATTAGCGCAAACATCTTGTCCTGCACTTTGTATACCGCCACACCCTCGCCAAACGGATACTCTAGTTTAGCGTTTGGAAAGCTTAAGATGTAGTCTTCAACGGTCTTGTGATCCATGCTTGCCTAGCCACTCTAAGTAATACTGCAATTCCGCAATACTGCCCTGAATATCTTCAAATGCCCGATGCGTCTCCGGCTTAATAAAATTAAGCCCGTATTTGGTCTGCATAACCACCTTCCAGCTGCTGACGTCCAGCATACGGTAGTGCAGCAAACTGTCCACCTCTGGCCACCACTTTTTAATAAACAGGCGATCATTATGAATGCTGTTGCCGGCCAGCACCGCCGGCTCCTGGCCAAACTGAGCCTGAATAAAACCCACCAGCTCATGAATTACCTCTGTTTCCGCCCGACCCTCTGCTTGGCAACGCTCTGTCAGCCCACTGGCGGCGTGCTGCTTGGCAGCCCATTCGTTAGACCTATCAATCACCGATTGGTCGTGCTTAATCAGTGCTTCATAGCTAGCCAGCGTCTTAAAGTCTAGGTCCGTCACCTCTGCCGCTACCTCTATAATGACATGCTGCTCAGGGTCCAGACCGGTCATCTCTAGGTCCACCCACAGGAATTTGGTGGGCTTTTTGTGCTTATCTATCTCCATCTTGGGTATGATTATAACACCTTACCTTGTTGGGCTCTAAAAACGAGTATCATTTGATACCCGTTTTTAGACGCACTTACACAACCGGATGTTAGGCGGCGTTCTTCAGAGCGTCAGCGTACCAACTAAGCTCGGTCAAAAGCCCTTCCAATTGTGACTGCGGGCCGTAAGGGTTTGCTAAAGCCTCTGCAGATAGCTCGCCATCAGCGTTTAAGACTGGCGGGAAACCGGCCACGCCGATTGTACCAATAACAGGGGTAGAAAGTTCAGCCAAAATCTCTTTCAGGGCCATAATTGCGCGGGCACCGTTAACCGAGCCGTGGCTGGCAATAGCGGACGGCTTGCGCACCAGTTCAAAGGTCAGGTAGTCAATTGCGTTCTTCAAAACAGCAGGCACGGAGTGGTTGTATTCTGGCGTGACCCAGAAGTAGGCATCGTAACCGGCAACGGCGTCCATCCACTTCTGGACGGTGGCAGATGGCTTGCGGTCTGGGTTGTACTTGGGAGAAATTGGCTCGTCCATGAACGGCATGGGAAAGTCTGCCAAATTAATCACTGTAGACTCTACTCCATCCGCTTTTTGAGCGGCTTTTAGAATCCATTTTACCTGGTTAGCAGTGACGTTACCGGGCCGAGTTGATCCGTTAATAATTGCTAGTTTCATGTTGTTACCTCTGTTATGTTGCTATACATTATATAGTACTATACATGCTATACTGGGTGCAAGATGAAAATCGAGCCAAAAGTCGGCTGCATCCAATCGGCCATAACAATTCTAGGCGCCAAATGGACCGCCCTAATCTTGCGCGACCTCATGGATGGCCCCAAACGCTTCTGCGAACTCCAGCGCCTGGTAGCAGGTATAAATCCGCGCACGCTCACCGCTCGCCTGCTAGAGCTGGAAGACCGCGGCATTGTCACAAACGACGGCACCACCGGCTATGCCCTAACCTCTAAAGGCAAAGACCTGCTGCCCATCCTAAAACAAATGGCCACCTGGGGCGACAAATACCACGAACCCTGTTAAGACTTTTTCTTCTTGACCGGCTTGGTGTCCAGCTTATCCAATTTGAAAATGCGCACCATGGCGTAGACCGCCACTAAAACTGCAATAAAGTTAATTAAAATATACAAAAATTTACCCCACGCAAATTGCTGACCACCAAAGACCGTGGCTCGCTTGGGTAGCTCTGAGCCAATAATGATGTTAATCCAAGGAGTTATAAAGCTATCCACCAGTTGCTTTATGAGCCCCTGGGCCTGCTGACCAATAATAAAACCAACAGCCAGCCCCACCACCGCTTTCTCTTTTAGAAAAGTGACAAAACCGCCCACGCTCTCACGTACAACCTCGTCCGGCTGCTCTAGGAGCACCGTAACGCCGCGGTGTACGCCTTTGGGCTGCGTAATTTTTACGCTGCCGTCTTTGGATTCTGTTACTTTGACTTGAGGGTTTGTATCTTTAGACATGCGCCTATTGTAGCGCAATATGGCCAAAGTTTGCAGCCATGCTTGGATCAATCGGAGCAACCTCAGCACGATGTGCCTCAGGGTCGGTTAGCGCCATAAGCGCGTCGGCGCAAAACTTTATCCGAACGAGCTCATCAGGAGTTGCCTGGCGACTATGACCAGACACCGCAAAGTCATTCTCCCCAGCTGGACGAACAAAACGCTTGTCGTCTAAGAAAATCTCTACGTGGTTACCATTTTCATGCGGAGCAATCTGAATCTCTGCTGGCTCTGGTTGTTCCTTTGAAGCTAAATCATAAATTCTGGCACGAAGCTTGCCACCTCTGTCTGGTGCAACAATTGTGGCAACATTGGCTGACCCTCTTCTGCCCGTTTTGGCAACATGGTCATAAGGGCTTCTGATTTGTACAGCCCCATCCCGACCACGCTGAATTTCTGCACCGTTATGGCCCATAAAAAGACCACTATCTATCACCGATAGTTGTTCATCGCGCAGTGTTGGTTTTCTTTCAAAAGTCATAGCACTTAATGTAGCATAAGCTTGTTGAAATGTCAATTACATGCGTTCTGGTGCGTGGATGCCTAGCAGGTCAAGGCCGCGGCGGAGGGTGTCGGCGTAGGCTAGGACTAAGCCGGCGCGAACTACTTGACGAGGGTCATCCACCACGCGGTTGCGTTCGTAAAATCGATTAAATTCCTGCGCCAGCTCGTATAAGTAGGTGCAGATGTGGTGCGGCATGAGCTCTTGTATGGATAGGTCAACTACCTCTGTAAATTGGCCCAGTTTAGCAACTAGAACGCGCTCGTCTGGCTCTAGAGTGACTTCTGCCAGCGGCTGTAAGTCGCCTAGTTTGGCCAGGATGCTACGGGCGCGGGCGTGCGCATACTGCAGGTACGGGCCGCTGTTGCCTTCTAGGGCAATGGACTCACGCGGGTCATAGGCAATATCGCCGCCCATGCGGTTTTTAGTTAGAGCATACTTAACAGCGGCCAAAATAGTTTCTTCCGATGCCTCTGGCGCCGCCTGGCGGGCAGCCTCAAGCAGCTCCAGCGCTGTGACTACATTGCCCTTGCGGCTGCTCATCTTAACGCCGCCTGCCAGCTTAACCATGCCATGCGTCAGATGTTTGGTGCGCTCCGCCGGCTCTGGCGCAAACTGTTTAATAGCGGCCAGAACCACACGCATG
>ENA-UOYA01004991-UOYA01004991.1-activated-sludge-metagenome-genome-assembly--contig:-NODE-4991-length-10749-cov-3.616420_pt1 | contig 10749 bp, 6 predicted proteins | sample MGYA00238163_ERZ764804 | MGnify/ENA primary metagenome ERZ764804 (study PRJEB28919, sample SAMN05720223) | activated sludge metagenome | isolation source: Anaerobic digester | place: Hong Kong...
AAACAGGTCAATGCCTCTCTCCTGTTTGGCAAGCTCAAGAGTATTTTCTCCCATACCATCACCGATAAGGATAATAACATTTTTAACAATTTCAGGCTCGCCCACAGGTGGAGTGACACTCACAAAGAGGTTGAAAAGAAGGCTGAGAGCCGTTATCATAGCTGCAACCGCTTTGAAAATGCTTGTTGATCGAAAGAAGTTGAACAAAGTGTTTTCCATAATTTACCCTCCAATTTTTTGTATCTCAATTATAGGTTCTTTCATATGATTAGTCAATGCAATTGACTTAAAATACCATTTATATTATAAAATTATTGCAATTAAATAAGGAAAAATTTATAATAAATTTGACGCCATCAATTATAAGAAACGGGGGGCTTTGATGAAAAGCATTTATAACTCAAACTGGATTGAATCTGAACATGACCTAGCGGATAAGGCTGTTGTTTTTTCAAAGGAATTCACTGCAAATGGCAACATAATTCATGCAGAGCTTCAGATTACAAGCTTCGGAGTTTATGAAGCTCATGTAAACGGCAAGAGGGTTGGGGACTTTATTCTCGCTCCGGGCTGGACTAATTACAGAAAAAGGCTCCAGTTTCAGACCTATGATATAACTGGTCTGATTGGCTGCAGCAATTTAATTGAGGTTAGCGTCGGCAAAGGATGGCTTATGCACTATAAAGATGACCTCAGTGCCGCTCTTATTGCGGCAATTGAAATTGATTATGACAGCGGTGAAAAAGATGTTATTTTTACCGATGAGAGCTGGAGCGTCAGCTTAAGCAAGATTCAATACAGCAATATATATAACGGCGATATTTATGACGCAGCATTTGTTGATGAAAGGCCCACATTTGCCGTGATTAAGAATATGGATAAAAAGATGCTAATTGAACAGCAGGGTGAGAAAATTGTTGAGGTTGAAAAGCTGCCCGTAAAAAAGATATTCTCAACACCTCAGGGTGATATCTGCATTGACTTCGGCCAGAATATGACAGGCTATGTCGAGTTCAAAATTTGCGGTAAAAAGGGCGAGGAGGCGGTAATTTACCATGCCGAAACGCTGGACAGTGACGGCAATTTTTACACGGCTAACCTTAGGAGCGCAAAACAGGAAATAAGGTTCATCTGCGATGGCAGGCCGCATACATATAAGCCGATTCACTCCTTTCAGGGTTTTCGTTATATTAAGCTTGAGAACTGGAGCGATGAAATAAAAGCCGAAAACTTTAAGGCAATTGTTGTTCACTCTGATATAAAGAGAACCGGCTACTTTATGTGCTCCGATGAACTAATAAATAAGCTTTACTCAAATATTATCTGGGGGCAGAAGGGAAATTTCCTAGATGTGCCGACAGACTGCCCTCAGCGTGACGAACGCCTTGGTTGGACAGGGGACGCACAGGTGTTCATCCGTACCGCTTCTTTGAATTTTGATGTCAATAAATTTTTTGAAAAGTGGCTCTCCGACCTTTCAAGCTGCCAGAATGCGGACGGCGGAGTACCCCATGTAATTCCCGATCTTCAATGGAAGGATGACAGCTCCTCCGGTTGGGCAGACAGTGCTGTTATTTGTCCGTGGCAATTATATCTGACATACGGCAACAAAAAAGTCCTTGCACAGCAGTTTGATTCCATGTGTAAATGGGTCAATTATATTAGAAGCCACAGTAATAATTTCCTATGGGATACCGGCAGGCATTTTGCAGACTGGCTTTGCCTTGACGAAAATGACAAAGGAGACAAGCATGCAACTCCCGTCGAGCTTATCTCAACAGCATATTTTTCATATTCAACATCCCTGTTAATAAAAGCCGGCAGAGTGCTGGGGCTTGATATGTCCGAATATGAAACACTCCTTTCAAATATCAAGAGAGCCTTCAGAAAAGCTTACCTTGATAAGGACGGCAGGGTTATATGCAACACGCAAACAGGCTGCGCTTTGACTATATATTTTGACCTTTCATCTGATAAGCAGGCTGCTGCAAGGCAGCTTAACGAACTGGTAACTGAGTGCGGTCACCTTAAAACCGGATTTTTGGGTACTCCTTATCTGCTCCACGCTCTCTCCGAAAACGGCTATGTTAAAACTGCATATGACCTGCTGCTCAGGCGGGAATACCCCTCATGGCTCTATTCGGTCACTATGGGAGCCACAACCGTTTGGGAGCATTGGGATAGCTTAAAGCCAGACGGAACAATGTGGAGTACCAGCATGAATTCATTTAATCACTATGCATACGGAGCTGTGGGCGACTGGATGTACAGTGTTGCTGCAGGTATTAATATTGATGAGAATTCACCCGGATTCAAGCATATAATATTTAAGCCCTTAACAGACAAGAGGCTAAGCTTCGTAAAAGCGAGCATCCTCACAAAATACGGCGAGGTCAAATCCTCATGGCAGAGAGAGGGGGGGCTTGTTAAATATTCGTTCACCGTGCCGGCGGCCTGCACTGCAGCAATTCATGTCGGAGGGGGAGCTAAATTTGTCAGCGGAGGAACATATGAATTCAAGGAGGAAATAAAATGATTTTTGACAAACTCGAGAATCTGAGCAGCTACTATTCGATTGATGCATCACTCGAACAGGTCGGAAAATTTCTTCAGGATTTTGTTGATAATCCGAAACCGACAGGCAGATATGATATTGACGGTGAAAGGGTTTATGCAAGTGTATCCCAATATAAAACAAAGCCTGCCGAAGGCAAGCTTTGTGAGGCGCATAGAAAATATATTGATTTGCAGTTTATGCTGAAGGGCAGGGAGTACATCGGCTGGGCTCCAGTTGATGAGCTTAAAATGGAGACAGAGGAGTTTTCAAAAGGCGGAGATATCGCCTTTTACAGCGGGAACTGCAAATTATGGCTGCCTTTAAAGGAAGGGTATTTTGCACTTCTGTTTCCGCAGGACGCCCATTTACCCTGTATTAAAACGGGCAACAGTCAGCATAGTAACATAAAAATAGTTGTAAAAATAGCCGTCAAGTAACTCATGCAGCTTAAAACAGTATGAATATTGCTCAATATCACGGCACCGCAGTTGCTTATTGCGGTGCCCTTTTGTGACTGCACATCACAGTTGAGGTATTTTACAAGCTTTGAGGATAAATCCGTATTTTCCGAAAAGCTTGTTTGGGTTCTAATGGAAGTACCCCATTTTCGTAGGATTTCCTCATAGCTATCCTCCTTAAGATTCACAATCTCAGGAGCACCGCCAAAAAGGAACCAGCCGCTTGCTTCTTCACATTTGGCGCCCTTATAGCTCCATGTCAGCCAGCTGAAGCCCGCATTGTTATATGAGTCAAAAACATAGTCTGCTATTTCTGTTCCACCCTGGAATTCTCCTATAAGAACAGGGACATTCCAGACAGAATGCTGCTGTGCATCCTTTAGCTTATTATCAATTTCATCTTTTTTATAGTTATAATTGTGGAGTGAATAGACAACATTTTGCCAGTTGTATTTTACGGGTGAGGGGAGGTTGCCCAGCTCCCAAACTCCCTCAAAAGCGATAATATGCTCCTTGTCAACCTCACGGATTGCCTTATATATCCTGTCATATAGCTGCCAGAGAGCAAGGTCACATTTTTTTATTGCGCTGAATCCGTTCATCGGTTCGTTTAGCAGGTCATAAGCCGCAACGGCCGGGTTGCCGTTAAAATGCTTTGCAATTTCAACCCATAGCTCGACTGTCAGCTCACGGTATCTGCTGCCCTCCCGACCGATTGAAAAAAGCTTGCCGGAGTCCGCCCTCCCTGTTGAATGGTCATCACTCTGAAAACCGGGCGCTCCATGCAGGTCAAGTATGACATATATGCCCCGCTTTCCGCATTCCTCAACAATATAATCAAGGGGGGAAAAATCAATTTTACCCTCCGTATTCATTATCCATGTGCCGTTGTCATCGCTTTGAAGATTCCTGTAGCAGAAGGGGACACGCACACAGTTAACACCGAGTGCCGCAAGATAATCAAGGTCAGATTCAGTTATCCAGTTTTCTTCGTAGGTTTCAATGAGCTTCCTGCATTTTTCCTCACCGAATCTGTCAGTCAAAATTTCAATGGTATCATAATATCCCCAGGTTTTGTCCTCACCGTCCACGGGCGTCATCCACGATTCCTGCAAAAGCCAGCCGCCCAGGTTGACCCCTCTGAGCGCAATCCTTTGCCCGAATCTGTTCAGAATGGCGGAACCGTTTACCTTAAGCATACTGTTCTTGTTGAGTTTTTCACTGTTAGAAGAGCGGGCAGAAACCGCACCGCACAGGACGCTCAAAGCCGCCGCAAGCAAGCCTATTATACAGCCAATGCTAATTGTTTTATTGAACACCTTCATTTGTTTTCCTCCGTCTTTTTTTATAAACAAGCGATGCAAAAAGGAGGCACATAAGGATTGCCGTTACCGAGCCCAAGCTGTCAACAAATATATCAAATACCCTGCAGGCACGCCCGGGTACGAAATACTGATGAATTTCGTCCGTCAGTGAATATGCAAAGCACAATAAATATGTGCAGACAGGGCGCGGTTTTAAAAAAGACAATGTAAAAGCGTTAAAGGATAAAACGGCAAGAATAAAATACTCGGCAGCATGAGCTGCCTTTCTTAAGGTGTTATGCCCGATAATATTACCTATGGCATTGACTATTTTAGATAGAATATCTTCGCTAAGCTCTTTTGACTCCTCACCGCTTTGCGATGACAACCTGAAAATTGCCACCATGCAAACAAAAACAAGAAACCAAGAGAATACAATGATGCCAATTCTAAGCTTCGTGTTATTTGTTATCCTGTGAATCATTATTCTACCCTCAGCGCTTTAATAAAACAGACATTTTCACCCGACGGGTGAGTATAAATGCCCGAAACGTTTTCAGCAAGTGCAAAAAAGTTTGATTGTGAAAAAACTGGAAAGACAACGCCATTCTGCATCAGGTGAGATTCCGCCTGCCGGCAGCCTGTGGCAGCCTGCCCGATATCGCCGACAGACGAGAGCTTCTTTACTATCGCATCAAAGGTTGAAGATTTGTAGTTAAATATATTACCTGAAGAAACGGAGGTTAAATTCTGCAAAAAGGCTATTGCCGAACTGTCACTTGCATATACGGGAGCAAATGCAATCTGATAGTTGCCACTGCCAACCCTACCGAGAAGCTCAGCTTTTTCAACTACTTCAATTGAAATATTCAGCCCCAGCCCGAAAATTTGCTGCCATTTCTGCAGCAGCTTTCTCATCATGGTTTCATGCTCAGAAATACATATCAAGGATACATCAATAGAGTCAAGCCCCTTTTTTTCAAGCCCTTTTGCTAGGTATTCCTTAGCTTTGGCGATATCATATCGAACAAAATCGGCCTTACCTGAAAGGGTTCTGTAGTTTTCATCTCCAACCTTGCAGCTTTCCGGGATAAGGCCCTTAGCAGGAGAGGTATCCTGCGGAGCATCAAACACAGCTTTGTCGATTGCATAGCAGACCGCAAGTCTGATGTAAAGACTATCAAGCTCGTTTCTGCTGCAGTTAAAGCTGAAAACCCAGGTAATGTTCCTATATTCAGTCAGTGTAATGTCTTTATTGCTTTTAAGCTGTGACGCGGATAATTGGGAAACGGGGGAGGCGGAGTAAGTCCCATCTTTAAGCTTCGTAAGGCGTGAAGCTTCGTCTGTATTTACGGTGAGGTTTACAGAGTGCGGCAAAACGGCGCTCTCGCCTTTGTAGTCGTCATTTCGGCGCATTAAGACTGAACTATCCTGATTCCACCGTGAAAGGTAAAATGGTCCGTTGCACAAAAGGTATTCGACGTCAAGCCCGTATTTACCCTTTGTAGCATTGAAAAAAACCTCATTGCAGGGCATGCAGGCTGCTTTGGTCAGTGTATATAAAAAGTCAGCATTTTTATTTGCAAGCGTGACAATAAGCGTAAAGTCGCCCTCTGCACGAACACCGAGCTTATCGGCAGAAAGAGCACCCTTATTAACTCTCTCTGCATTTTTTATCATGTAAATGGAAACGGCACTCTGAGATTTTGTAACGGGACTTAGGACCCTCTGAAAGGCAAAAACAAAGTCTTTTGCGGTTACTCTCGTGTCGAAGCTTTCTTTATAGTCCTCTCCGAGAATTTTGGCAAAGCCTTTAATCAAATGCCATGATGTATCCTGTCTTAGGGTGAAGGTATAATTTAGACCATCGGGCGAAACCGTCCAGCTTTCAGCAACACCGGGTATTATTTTTCCATTTTTGTCAATTCTGACTAGCCCCTCAAAGCAGTTATTAATTATCAGTTTTGAGGCGTTGTTTGACGCTATCTGAGGGTCAAGGCATGCGGGGTCCGAATCGATGGGGTAGGTTAAATCCTTATCTGTTCCATTATCCCGCGAACAGGAGGAAAACAATATTGATAGAATTAGCACTAGGGAAAGAGCAAGGGAAATTTGCTTTTTCATTTATTCTCCTCCATCCATTTTGCAAGCTGGTCGGCCAGAGCACTGCTGCCAGCCCTCTCCTGCATTTTCTGATTCTGCATATATATCATTACATCCCGTTTGCCTGCTCCCGCACTCTCTCTGCGCTTCTCAAAGTCAGTGACCTTCTCCCTGAAACCGCAGGCACAAAAGAATGCTTTTTTATCTTCCTCCCCGCGTATTTCAAGCCTTTTGTGGCAGTTGGGGCAGCGGGCGTTTGTAATTATGCTCACGCTCTTTCTGAACCCGCACTCTCTGTCCGGGCATATGAGCATGCGCCCCTTTTTGCCGTTGACATCAAGGAGATATTTTCCGCAATCGGGGCATTTCTCTCTTGTAATATTATCATGGGTATATACGCTTGAGCTTGAAATGATGCTTTTTACGAGCCGTGTTGCGTAGTCTCTCATTTCACTGATAAAGGCATCGCTTTTTGCCCTGCCCTTTGAAATGAGCTGGAGCTGCTCCTCCCACCTTGCGGTGAGTTCTGCGGATTTTAAGTCAGCCGGAACTATATTTATAAGCTGCTTACCCTTTGAAGTTGGGAAAATCTCTTTACCCCTGCGCTCAATGCAGAAGGAATCAAAAAGCTTTTCAATAATATCAGCCCTTGTGGCAGGAGTCCCAAGACCGCTTGTTGACTCTATTACATCACGCAGCTTACTGTCCTCAATAAGCCTTGAGGGGTTTTCCATAGCAGTGAGCAAAGTTGCCTCGGTATATCTTGCGGGAGGCTTGGTTTTTCCGGCTACAGTCTTACAGCTCTTTACAAAAACGCCATCACCTTGAGTTAATGGCGGCAGCTGCTGCGAGCGAGTATCTGAATCCTCGTCCTCATCGTCAACAGCAGTACCGTAAAGAGCCTTCCAGCCTGCACTTTTTACAATTCTGCCCTTTGCAAAGAAATTGTATTTTTCGACATTAATTTTAATTTTGACCTCCTCATATTCAAATGCGGGGCTTAATACTGCAATAAAACGCCTGACGACAAGGTCATATATGTTCCTTTCTTCGGGTGTCAGCTTTGAAAGGTCAACGAACTGTTCGGTGGGTATAATAGCATGGTGATCCGTCACCTTGGCGTTGTTGACAATATATTTTGTGGGTATAGGTTTTGCTCTCAAAACCTGATTTGCGGCATCTCTGTAAGGCCCAATAGCAATGCTTTTGAGCCTTTCAGGCAGGGTTGCGACAACATCGTCCGTTATATACCTTGAATCTGTTCTTGGGTAGGTGAGCAGCTTGTGTGTTTCATAAAGGCTCTGCATAATTGAAAGCGTCTGCTTTGCGGAATAGGCATATTTTTTGTTGGCATCCCTCTGAAGCTCCGTTAGGTCATAGGCGGCGGGGGGAGCCTGAAAACGGTATTCCTTTTTGACTTCCGCGAGCGTACCCTTTCTGCCGTTGACTGATTTTGCAACTTCTTCTGCCTTTGCCTTATCAAAAAAACGAGTCTGACCGCTGCTATCACGGTATGTTGCGGAAAAACCTTCAAACTGAGCCTGAACGGTATAGAATTCCCTTGAGACAAATTTCATAATTTCTTCTTCGCGGCTGACTATCATTGCAAGTGTGGGAGTCTGAACCCTGCCTGCGGCAAGCTGTGCATTGTGCTTGCAGGTAAGTGCCCGTGTAACATTAAGCCCGACAAGCCAATCTGCCTCTGCCCTTGCCTGAGCGGATTTGTAGAGATTATCATATTCATTTAGAGGCTTCAGGTTTGCAAAGCCGTCCTTGATTGCCCTGTCTGTCTGTGAGGATATCCAGAGGCGTTTTGCGGGCTTTTTGAAGCCGGCTTTAATCATAATCCACCTTGCGACAAGCTCGCCCTCACGCCCGGCATCGGTAGCAACCACTAGCTCATCAATATCACCCCTGTGCATCAGAGCTGAAACAGCCTTGAACTGCCTGCCTGTCTGCTTTATGACGACGAGCTGCATCTTTTGCGGCAGCATAGGAAGGTCCTCGAGCCTCCATGTCGAATATTTATTGTCATAGACCTCGGGGTCTGCCAGAGTAACAAGGTGCCCCAAAGCCCATGTAATTATATATTTAGGACCGATTATGCAGCCCTCACCGTTCTGGCGGCAGCCCAAAACCCTTGCAATGTCCCTTGCAACTGAGGGCTTTTCGGTCAGAACTAAAGTCTTACCCATTTAAATCCCTGCTTCACCAAAAATTACATGATTTACTGATTAAATATATCATATGATTATTTATTTTGCAAACATAGAGTTAATAAAAATACCACGCCTGTTGGATTGTCACCCCAATAAAGTATATCATTTAATTAAATTTAAGCAGGGTAAAAGTAAAGACTACACAAAAGGGTAGAACCTTGAGTGCAGTCTATATTAAATACTAATCTACCAGTGATTCTGGTTTTATCAGATGCGCTATTGCGCATTGGCAGTTCCTCGATGCTTTGCAGATACAAGCTTCTTTACGAGCTTTACTAACTCATACCATAGCACTGATGCCGCCGCCAAACCCAGCACCACCAGAAACTGTTTGAGAGAAAGCGGTGCCAGCTTGAGATAGACGGAAATCGGCGTATAAAGGATAACGCCCAATAGTGCTAATGTTCCAAGAATGACTGCCCACATAACCTTGTCACTGGCAAGGCGCAGTGCAGTTAAAAAAGCAAAGTCATGTTCGGAGCTATTGACCTGCACTAAAAAAAGGTTTGCCAACATAATGATAGAAATACCCATGGTTCGGGCAACGGCGGCATTATCGGAATTACCTGCAAGGGTAATGAAATAGGTGCCAAAGGAAACCGCAAAGACAACTAGCCCCTGAATTACACTTTTCACAAGAAGTCTGGCGGTAAGCAGCTTTTCCTTTGGGTTACGCGGACTACGGTCCATGATGTCCGTTTCGGCAGGCTGACGCTCCAGCACAATAGAGCAGGTAGGGTCAATGAGCACCTCCAACAGCACCACATGGAGGGGCAGCAGCAACAGAGCTGCAGGTTCAATTCCCAAAAACGGAGCCAGTAACGATGCAAAGGCTATGGGGATATGAATGGTGAATACATAACCAACAGCCTTACGGATGTTGTCGTAAATACGGCGACCATCACGGACAGTATCCACTATGGTTGAAAAGTTATCGTCCATCAAAATGAGGTCGGCAGCTTCTCTGGAAACCTCACTGCCCCGCTTGCCCATGGCAATTCCTATATCTGCGTATTTAAGGGCGGGGGCATCGTTGACGCCATCGCCGGTCATGGCCACTATCTCGCCGTTTTCCTTAAACGCTTTAACAATGCGCATCTTATGTTCCGGAATAACACGGGAAAAGATGGACACATTTTTGACCGCCTCTCGAAGTTCATCATCGGACATTGCTTCCAGCATATCACCAGTGATGATATGATCTCTGCTACGGATACCGATCTTCTTTGCGATGGTTGAGGCAGTAATCCCGTTATCTCCGGTGATCATCACAACCCGAATTCCAGCGCGATTGCACAAGGCAATGTCATTTTTTACGCTCTCACGGGGAGGGTCAGCCAAGCCTACCAGACCCAGTAGCGTTAGTCGACAGTCAGTAATGGATGCTGGAACGGATGCATCATTTTCGGGATTTGCAGTTGCAATGGCTATAACGCGCAAACCCTCTGAGGACAGCGAATTGATTTGCTTTTCAGCGATGCTATATTCTTCTTCCGTCAGGCTGCAGATAGTAAGGATCCCCTCTGGGCTGCCTTTGGCGGCAATGACCAGCTGACCGTTTTTACGCCAGACATGACCCATCATTTTCAACTCGTTGGTAAAGGCGTATTCGGTCACAAACTCATTAGTAAACAGGCTTTCCTTCTGGATACCGTACTCCTCGCAGTAGCAAAGCATGGCTTTTTCCATTGGGTCGTAGGCATCGGTTTCACAGGCCAGCCCCATAATTTCAATCATGGCCTGCTCTGTGCCGCTGGCGACCCATGTCTTCTGAACGGTCATCTGATTCATAGTAATCGTGCCGGTCTTATCTACACACAGCACGGATACTGCACCAAGTGTTTCCACACTGGGCAGTTTGCGCACAAGTGAGGTTTTCTTCGCCAAACGCCACGCGCCCATGGAGAGAAACACTGTGAGAATAACCGGGAACTCCTCCGGAATCATAGCCATCGCAAGGGTTACTCCGGAAAGTATACTTTCAACGATTCGGTCACCAAAACTGTGGTCGGGTATGTTTAACCATGTAAATACTCCTACCAGCAGGAAAAGAACGCCTGCGATAATTGCGCAGGTTTTCACAAGCTTTCCGGTCTGCTTTTGCAGTG